>Ga0315282_10000559_pt1 | contig 73386 bp, 53 predicted proteins | sample YL17G07_20_MG_FD_203693 | JGI IMG/M metagenome (GOLD analysis project Ga0315282, IMG submission 203693) | Sediment microbial communities from Yellowstone Lake, YNP, Wyoming, USA - YL17G07_20 | ecosystem: Environmental > Aquatic > Freshwater > Lake > Sediment | place: USA: Wyoming | collected... | reverse complement strand
ACCTTCATGGCGGGCGCTCCTCCTTCCAAAGCGGCAACTACCTGGAAGCTTTCTTGAGGAGCGCCCCGCACCCCTCCTCATCAGCGCAAGTTTTATGAGTCACTGCTGGCAGGAATGCCCGACCTACGCAAGGTCTGGACTCCACTTCGGGCAGTAGGTCGGCCATTCGCGGCCGACCGACGGCCCTGGAGCCCGGCTGCAAGGTGGCCATCAACCCCACCGTGGGCTGTGGAAGCTGCTACCCGTGCCGGCTGGGCCGGCCGAACTGCTGCCTAGACGTCAAGTGCCTTGGCGTCCACCTGGATGGCGGCATGTGCGAATACCTGGCGGTTCCCATCGAGCAGGTGCACCGGCTGCCGGACGACATGGACCTGCGCCTGGCCGCCTGCATCGAGCCGCTCAGCATCGGCCTCCAGGCCTGTCGCCGGGGGCGCGTCAAGCAGGGCGAGACCGTGGCTATCATTGGCGCGGGCACTATCGGCCTGGCGGCGCTGCACATGGCCGTGGCCCTGGGCGCGCACGTCGCCATCAGCGACGCCCTTCAGCCTCGGCTCGACCTGGCCCGGGGGTTCGGCGCCGAGCTGACCGTCAACGTCCAGGAGGAGGATTTCGGCCGCGCGGTGGCGCACTGGAGCGAGGGAGAGGGAGCCAACGTGGTCATCGAGGCGGTTGGGAGTGCTGCCACCATCCGCCAGAGCCTGGAGTTGGTCTCGGCGGCAGGGCGCGTAGTGTTGGTGGGATGGCTGTGGGAGGACGTGCCGCTGCCCGCCTCCGAGTTCGTGAAGAAAGAGATAGACTTCCTGGGCTCGCGCATGAACGCCAACCTGTTCCCGCAGGTCATCGAGATGCTGGCGGCTGGCAAGGTGAACCCGGCGCTCATGATCACGCATGAGTTCCCACTCTCGGAGGCGAAGGCCGCCTTCGAGTTAGCCTCCGGTCAACCGGAGGCGGCCGTCAAGGTGTTGCTCTTGCCATAACAGCCGGTTGGCGGTTGACGGTTAGGGGGTGGTTGTCGGCCAGGAATGGCCGACCTACACAGAGCACTCTCATGAGACCATTGCGTAGGTCGGGCATTCTTGCCCGACACTCGTCGGGAGGCAGCCCTCAGCCTTGCGACGCTGCATGTCGCTTTCCCTCTCCCAGTGGCAGAGGGACCCAGGCCGAGGGAAGCTCTTGTGCATTCGGGTACGTCAGATGGGCCGTCTGAGGAGGACCACCATGAGACGCATCTGCTTGGCAGCTCTCATCTGCCTGGGTCTGGCAGCAACAGTCTGGGTGCTCGTTGCCCAGCAGAAGCCGCCCCAGGACCAGTACTGGACCAAAGAGCGCATTCAGCAGTGCCTCAAGACCGTTGACAAGCTCCGAGCTCAGGGCGTGGTGAGCGAGCAGCACTACCAGAAGAAGCGGGCTATGCTGCAACAGCGCCTGGCGGGGACCTTCAAGTCCACGGCGCTGGCCACCCAGGAGACCGGCGAGGTCAACTTCATCCAGAACGCCGGCTTCGAGGAGATCAACCGCAACTCCGCGCCCAATCGCTCCCGCTGGCTGTGGTGGAGCGGTTGGGACTGGGGTGGGGACTACGAGAACTTCTGGGCCACCGGCGAGAACAAGCGCTCCGGCGAGTACGCGGCCGGCATCCGCTGCACGGGGCGGACGGGCCGCATCGGCATCTTCACCCCCCCGCTGCCCATGCTGCCCGGCACCACCGAGCTGGTCTTCACCATTTGGGCCAAGGGCGAGGGCGACAACATGCTCTTCCTGAACTTCGAGTCCGGCGCCAGCGGCACGCTGCGGCAGAAGATAGGCCCCGAGTGGACCGAGGTCACCCTCAAGGGCGAGCCGGAACAGGGCGCCAAGGAGTTCGGGCTCTACATCTACGTCGTTGGCAGCGGCACCATCTACCTGGACGACGCCAAACTGGTGCCGGTGGGGGCGAACCTGGAGGACTGATTCTGGAGTGCACAATCCCCTGATTGTGCATCGTGCAACGTCAAGCGACCTTGCAGGGCAAGGTCGCAGGACGTTGCACTCCAAAGACCGTGCCAGCGAGAGGTGCAAGGAGAGAAAACCATGGCTCACCGATTGACCATGCTGAGCGTCGTCTGGATGACGGCCCTAGCTTCTGGCCCCACGTTGGCGGCTGACCTGGGCCTCTACGTGACTGACTACATGGATGCGCAGGACGTGCGCATCAAGCCCCTGGGCGGACAGGTAAGCACCACGGCCACGATGTTCGCCACGCCCGGCGAGTACGAGTCGGTGAGCTTCGCCGTGCGGCCCCTGGAGCGCGTGGAGGATATGTTCATGGAGAGCGGCCCGCTGACCGGGCCTGGCGGGCGCCTCGAGAAGGAGAACGTGCGCGTGCGCTCGGTGGAGGGGTTCCAGGGCGGCAATGAGGACATCCTCATGGACCTGGGCCATCCCTGGAGCATGCCTGCCTACCGGCGCGAGCTGTTTTGGGTCACCGTGCACGTGCCCGAGCAGGCCCAGGCCGGCGTCTACCGGGGCGCGGTGAGCATCACCTGCAAGGGCCAGCCCATCGGCAAGCTCGACCTGGAGCTGGAGGTGCTGCCCATACGGCTGGAGGAGCCGCCCTACGCGCTGGGCTTCAACTACTCCAGTCCCAAGGACCCGCAATTGCTGGCCGCACACCTGCGCGACATGCGCGAGCACGGCATGACCACCGTGGCGCCGCTGTACAACTTCCATCTGCCCATCTACGACGAGGATACCAGCGAGCTGGGCCAGTTCATCGAGGCCTACAAGGCCGCCGGCTTCACCAAGCCCATCTACTTCGCCTCGCCCATGTCGCTCAGCACCGGCGAGCTGCTGGGCTACGGGCCGGTGGACAGCCGGCGCTTTCAGCGCAAGTACCTCCAGGTCATGCGCCGGCTCCAGGCCGAGGTGGAGAAGCACGACGTGCCGGTCATATTCAGCATCGGGGACGAGTTCACCAACCAGGCGCTGCCCGGCATTGCGTTCGCCGACAAGCTGGCGCGCTTGGTGTACGAGGAGCTGCCCGAGATCTGCGCGACTTCGGACATGAACGGCTACCTGGAAGTCACCACCATGGCGCCGTACCTGGACATTGCGACGTTCAACAACGGCTGGGACGGCATTGACGGGCACAACAAGGGCCGCCGGCTCATCAACAAGGACTTCATCCTGGAGATTCAGAAGACCGGCGCCATCCCCTGGTTCGTCAACGCTCAGACGGAGCGCTTCCCCTTCGGCTTCTTCCTCTGGAAGATGGCTGGCTACGGCGTGCGGGGCAAGGTGGAGTGGTACTACAACCTGGAGGACAATGCGCGCGGCTCGGTGGTGCGGCTCGAGGGCACCACCGTCTACCCGACGCTGGCCTACGAGCGGGCGCGGGAAGGCGTGGATGACCTCAAGTACCTGTGCAAGCTGGAAGCCCTGGTCGCTGAGGGGAAGCGGGCCGGCAAGGCCCAGCCGCAGGTGGCGCAGGCCGAGGCGCTGCTGAAGAAGATCGGCGACGCCATCCTGGACAACTGGACGGCCTACACCGAGGGCGGCGAGAGCTTCCCGCCGGACGGCTTCGACGTCATGCCGGCGGGGAAAGCCGCCCAGCTAGGGGACTACAACGCCGTGCGGCGGGCGGTGGCCGACCAGATCACTGCGCTTCAGCAAGCGCTGAAGTAGCGGTTGGCGGTTGACGGTTAGCGGCGAACTGCTGGAGGTTGGCCGTGCGCGGCGGGCGGCTTGAGTCTCTCACGCCCCCGCCCTGGTGTCCTTCCAGATGTGGGGAGGTGGCGCGGACGAGTGGTGGGTCACGATGCCCGTCGGGCTGTGGTCGGTGCGCTTGCGGAACGTGGGCCCCTGGCGGAACCAGTGCGGGTTGATCTTCTCCTGCGGCCCCGCCTCGCCGATGCCGTAGACCCAGCCGTCCTGGCTGCCGATGACGATCATGCCGCCCGCCACGCAGGGCGTGGCGTCTATGTCGAAGCCGTCATCGAATACCCACAGCGGCTTGCCATCGCTCTCTTGCAGGCACCAGAGACTGCCATCGCGCACGCCCTGCACGATGCAGCCATCCACCACCACGGGCGAACTCCACAGGCGCCTGCCTAGCGACCGCTTCCAGATGGGCTTGCCGGTCAAGGCGTCAAAGCAGTAGAGCACGCCGCTGTTGCACGCCGCATACATCCGCGAGCCGTCGTCGCTGAGCGCGGCCGTGGACCAGAAGCCGCGCGGCGCGGCAAAGTGCCATATCTTCTTGCCGGTCTTGGCATTGAGGCACCAGAGATGCCCGACTTCCACCGCCCGCTTCGTCTTCGAGCCGACGTACAGGCGGCTGTCCTTGTGCACGGCGGTTGAGTCGGTATCGCCCAGCGTGGCGAACTTCCAGACGAGCTTCCCCGTGTCGGCGTTGCAGCAGTAGAGAGTGCCGTAGTCCGACCCGGCATAGACACGACCGCCGACGACGCAGGGCGAGCTTTCCACGCTGCCGTTGGTGGGGCCGTACTTCCACAGGATGCTGCCGGCGCCCGGATCGAAGCAGTAGATGTGCTTGTCCTCGCCGCCGACGTAGCCCTTGCCGTTGACGATGGCGGGATTGCTGTCCATGTCCTGGCCGGTCTTGCGCAGCCAGACCTTGCTGCCGTCGAGGGTGTAGCAATGGATGCGGTTGTCCCGGCCGCCATGGTAGATGCGGCTGTCGTGGATGGTAATGCTGCCCTTGATGGAGTGATGGTTCTCGTAATGCCATACCTCGCGCCCGGTCGCGGCCTCCAGGCAGTATGTATACGAGTCGGTGGAGCCGAAGTACACCCGGTCCCCCAGCCGCACCGGCTGCCCCGTCCAGCCCAGGCCCTGCCAGCCGGTGTTAGGCGTGAGCTTGGGGTCGCCGCGCTGCTCGTAGGGCCCCTCCAGCTTGGTCTTGGTCTTGAACCGCCACAGCAGCTTCGGCCGACGCGGCACCGTTCCGACGCCCGGCAGGTTGCGCTCGGGGTTGCCGCGGAACATAAGGAACTCCACCGCAGGCGGCGGGGCGGAGGTGCGTGGGCGGCTGCTCGCGGGCGTCGCAGCTTGCGCTGGATGCCGAGGACGAGTGGCTGCGCGCGCGCAGCCCGGCAGCGCCAGGACGCAGACCAAAAGTAGGAGCAGCATTGCCAGACGGCGCCAAACCGAGGTCATGCTCACGGGCCTGCACCCTCCAATGCCTGTGGCTGGGCCGCGGGAGTAGCGGCTTTCGGCGGAACACGGGGCTCAACGCTCCCCAGCCAGCCCAGCTCCATCTGGTCGCCCTCGCGAGGCATGATGGCCTTGAGGTGGGCGGGTGGGGGCTGCTTGGAGAGGGTGATCAGGCAGACCTCGGCCGGGCAGCCCAGCCGCAAGCCCCACCAGTCGCCGATGCCTGCGTTCGAGATCAGGTAAGTGAACCCGCCGGCCGGACGCTGGGCCCGGGTCAGGCCGCGGATGACGTGTGCGCGCATCTCCGGCATGAGCTTTGAGTCAACGTAGACGAAGCCGTGCTTGCTGGGAATCCAGAACTGCCCGCCGTGCAGGTGGCCGGATAGCATTACATCGCCGCCCTGCGCCGCCACCTGCAAGATGGCGTCCGGCGAGTGGGTCAGGACGATGGTGAAGGCTCCTCCCGGCACCTGCGCGAAGGCCTGCCGGACGTCGGCATACCCCCCGGACCAATCGTCCACTCCAACGATCCACACGCTGCTGTCTGCCATCCGCACTGCCTCGTTATTCAGCACGCGGCCCAGCGGCTCCATCCCCTCCACCCCCTCGAAGGGCTCCCGCGACGGGCGCCCTTCGGCCCAGGCGCGGCGGTCGCTCTCCTCATGTTCGTGGTTGCCCAGCACTGCATAGGAGCCATAGGTCGGCCGGATCTGGTTCAGCCCCGCCAGCGCGGCCAGGATGGCCTGGGGATTCCATTCGATGTTGCTGGCAACGTAGTCGCCCGTGAAGACCAGCAGATCAATGCGCCGCGACCGGGCCGCCTCCAGCGCCGCCTTCACGCAACCCTCTACCAGCCGCTTGTGGCGGAAGCGCTGGCTGTGGTGCACGTCGCTGATCTGGAGCACGGTCAGGCTGCGGTCCAGGGCAGAAGAGCTGGGGAGCTGGAGGTAATACTCGCGCACCACGGGCTGCCAGGGCCATTTGATGATGAGCACGGCCCCGCCCAGGGCGAGGGCGCTGACGAGAAGCGCCAGCAGGCGCTTTCGCCTCCAGAAGGCGAGCGCTGGCAGGCTCAGCAGGAAGATGCCCAGCAGCGCCAGGGCTATCCAGTCGTGCCAGGTGTACCATGCGTGCCAGGAAGTCATCCTGCCCGCACCTCCGCCCCGCGGCAAGGTCGTGCGGCGATCTGCCGACTCACCCGTCTGGCGCATAGTTTGCCCATGGCCGCGCTGATTCCTGCCGCTGGACACCAGTGCCCGGGCGGCCTCCAGCGAATCGTGTGAGCGGAATCACCTACCTGCCGATGTGACCAGAGGGAACCGGGCGGCCAGCAGCGAAGTTTACCTACATGTGCCGTAGGCCGCAGCCGGTGGTTGTTGGGGCTGGTAAACTGACTACGTGATGCCGCCCTCTCGGGCGAGGGGGCGGACTTCGGCATTCAGGAGGAGCAGGCATGCATCTGAAGGACCTCTTCGGCTTCCTGCCGTCAATGGGTATGTCACGGCGCGATTTCCTCCGGCGGACCGCCGTGGGCGTCGCGGGCGTGGGAGCCGTACTGGCGGCGCCGACCATGGAAGGCTGCACGCAGCCGCAGCCACAGCCGCAGCCACAGCCACCGCCGCAGCCGCCAGCGGCGAAGAGCCGCATCGTGCTGGTCGAGCACTCGGGGGCTACGGCCAACGCCAAGCGCGTCAAGGAGCCCATCGCTCAGATGGTGGACGCGTGTGTGACCCGCATGGCGGGTGAAACCGACCCGGCCAAGGCCTGGCGGAAGTTCTTCAGCTCCGACGAGGTGGTGGGCATCAAAGTGAACGGCCTGGGCGGGCCGGGCATCTCCACGGCCAGGGAGCTGAGCGAGGTGTGCGTGGAGCGGCTGACGGGCATCGGGGTCAAGCCGCAGAACATCATCTTCTGGGACTGCAACCCCGGCTACCTGCGCAACTGCGGCCTGAACCCCGACGGCGGCGATTGGGGCTGCCAGGTGCTGACCAAGGGCGTGGAGTATGACCCGCCGCTGCGGCTGGGTTCGTTCTACGGGCGCATTACCTCCATCCTCACCAAGCGCATTGACGCGCTGCTCAGCCTGCCCATCCTGAAGGATCACGGCATCTCCGGCATCACGCTGTCCATGAAGCAGCACTACGGCAGCCACGAGAACCCCGGCGACCATCACGGCAACAACTGCGACCCCTACATTGCCGACCTCAACACGCTGCCGGCCATCAGGCAGAAGACGCGGCTCATCATCACCGACGGCACCCGCGCCACCTGCGAGGGCGGGCCGGGCTTCAACCCGCAGTACGTCTGGAGCTACAATCATCTGCTGGCCGCGACCGATCCGGTCGCGCTCGACTACACCGGGTGGACCATCATCGAGGGGCGGCGCAAGGAAGTGGGCCTCCCGCCGCTGGCGCAGGTGGGCCGGCCGCCCAAGCACATCGCCTCGGCCGCTGCCCGCGGCCTGGGCACCAACGACCCCGAGCAGATCGAGGTCATGCCCGTAGAGCTGGCTTAGGACCCCACCGGCGCATTGGCCGACACGATAGCCTCGCGGTCCCTTGTGCGCCCCGCCCCCGACCCGCAAGCGGAGTCGGGGCCGGGGCGCCGTCGCTCTGCGGTCAGAGGGACGGGCGACTACTGCGGTGGCTTCACGCCTACCGAGGTGAGTGCGTTGGCGAGGCGCCACTGGCGGTCGAAGAAGCCGGCGTAGAGGTGGTGGTTGGGCAGGCCGAAATAGACGTCCTGCGGGCTGCCGCGCTCTCCGGCCAACTGGTCGTCGTAGATGATGAAGTCCGGCACCAGGTCGTGCTTGTGGTTGACCATCAGGCGCTCGCCGTAGTAGTAGCCGCTGATGACCACCAGGTACTTGCTCGGATTCAGCGGATTGGGATAGATCATCTGAAGGCCGATCTTGTCGCCCTCGTACTTGCCGGCAGGAGTCACATAACCGCGCCCCTGGAGCTTGATGGGAAGCCCGTCGGCGCAGCGGGCCAGGATGGCGTTGGTGTCCGGCTCGCCGAAGCAGACGAGGTTGTACTGCTCGATATCCTGCGGTGTGACCTCGGTGTCCTTCTTCCAGCGCGGCAGGCCGTCGGCATAGGCGTCCCACTCCTGGCGGAAGCGCTGCGTGTTGGCCTCCACCTGCTTCCCGCGCGCCTCGTCCTTGGCCGTCGTGCCCATGACCACCAGGAACGGGTAGCAGTAGGCGTCCTCCACCGGGCCGCACAGGCCCTTGCGCTTCCACAGGCCCTGGCCGCGGCCGTTCTCGTAATCTCGGTCGAGGAAGACAGTGACCTCACCTGTCTCCGGGACGCGCCCTTTGAAGCTCTGCTGGCCGTTGGTGGCAATGGTGACCTCGGCGGTCGGGTCGGCGAGCTGCCCACCGAGCTTGAGCGTGTAGGCGGCCACGTTCTCGGCCTTCACGCCGATGTTGTTGCCCTCGACGTTGGCCTCTATGAGGGCGGGCTGGGCCCACTGCCCGAGTTGGTCAATCCTGAGCCAGTACGCAGTGTCGTAGCGCAGGCTGTAGGTCTTGCAGACGACACGCTGCGGCCAGGGCTCGCGCCTGAAGGGCTCGAACCAGGGGATGGTGGCCTCGTAGACCTCGGGGCCGAAGTAGATCCAGTGATCGTTGCCCTGCACCTCGGAGTAGTCTATCTCGTAGCCTAGCTCGCGCAGGCGCTGCACCATCAGCCGCGACTGCTCGGTGGCGATGAGGGTGTCGGTGGCGCCGTGCATGAGGTGCAGGGGCAGGCCGCAGGCATTCTCGGCTAGGTCATAGGGGTTGTCCCACTCGAAGAGCCAGCGCCGGAAGAACGGGATCTGCCTGCGCTCCAGGCCGGTCCAGCGCATCATATCAGTGTGGCCGCTGATGGGTCCCAGGGCGGCGAACATGCCCGGATGCCGCAGGCCCAGGTTCCAGGCGCCGTAGCCACCCATGGACACTCCGAACAGGTACAGCCTGTCTTCGTCAATGTTGAACCAGCGCTTGGTCTCCGCGATGGCGTCCAGCACGTCCACCTCGCCGGGCCCCTCGAAGTCGGAGTTGCGCCGGCCGTAGGGCGTCAGGAAGACGAAGCCCAGGCGCTCGGCGGGGGCCGTCACGTCCTCCCACGGGGTCCAGGGCCGCAGGATGGTGGTGTCGGGGACGTAACCGTGCAGGAAGATGACCAGCGGCGTGGGCTTGGCGGGGTCGTACTGGGCTGGCACGTGCACGTAGTAGGGCTGGAAGCTGCCGTCGCTGTGCGCCTCGTAGGCCAGCTCCAGGTCGCCGGTCTGGCCGGCGAAGAGCACCTCGCCTTTCTCCAGGGCGGCCAGAGCGGCGCGCCCCTGGCGGACGAAGGAGTCAATGTCGTCGGCGAGCGCGCCGCCGATGAAGTACTGGCCCTGCCCCAGGAGCGCTTCCGCCTTGCGAAGCTGGAGGCGGGCTATGGGGTAGTCCGCCAGATAGGCCTTCTCCTGGGCGGCCTGACCTTGCCGGACGGCCGCCGCACACTCGGCGCGGAAAGCGTTGACCTGGCGCTCCAGAGGCACGCGCTGATCGGCCTGCTGCGCTGCCAACGGGCAGGCCAACACTGTCGCGACCATCAAGGCGAGGCGCCACGACAGCGCCCGCCAGCCAATCCGGTCAGACGCCGACAGAGGTTGAGGCATGCTGTGTTTCACCCAAACGAGGAAATGGCCACCCAGCGGGGTTTGTTCCCCGGCAAGCAGGCCCGCACGCAGGCACAACGCGCCACCGCGGCGAAACTTGCGTCAGCCGCGAGCGACTAAGGACTTCGGGAGTGCGGTCTATGATGCCGCCCATGACACGCAGGCATTTCCTCAGGCGATGCGCCGGGGCCTCCACGGGCCTGGCGGCTCTGCTGGCGGCGCTGCCTTCGGCTGCGCAGGAGCTGCTGAAGACGCGGCCTGTCAAGCTGCCCTGGCAACTGCGGCAGGTAGTGGCCGGCGCGGAGGAGATGCTGCGGTTCCAGGGGCGCGAGGTGCTGGCGGCCGGCGGCAAGCCCCTGCTGCGCGGGTGGCTGGCGAAGAAGAAGCCCCCGCCGGGCATCTTGCAGAATGGCCGGCTGCTGGCGCTGCTGGTTCCGCCCGACCGCCCGGACCTGGCGCGCCTCGTCACGGTCAGAACCGTTGAGAACATGACCGCCGCCGACTTCTCCACCGCCGAGCTGGAGCGCGCCGACCGCATCATGCTCCATCTGCTCGCCAGGATGGGCGAGTGGCGCAGCCTGGAGTCACGAGCGGCTCTGGCCCGCCTGAATGAGACTGACAGCGTGTGGCAGGAGCTGCCTAAGGACTGCGAGGGCATCGCCCTGTACCAGTTCGAGGGTGAGTGGGTGCTGCTCATCATCACCGACCAGCAGACGAAGGACGGCTTCCGGCTGGTGCTGCCGGAGAGGGTGCGCGGCATTCTCAAGCTGTAGGTGTGGAGTCCAATGTCGCCTGACGTTGCACGGCCTTCCATGGTAGGAGCCGCGTCCCCGCGGCGATTCCGTTGTCGCCCGCAGCGGAGCGCAAGGCCTCGGCCTAGCCGGACCGAACGCGACGAGATTGGCTGCCTTGCAGCCGTGCGGTCGTTCTCGACCGCACGCTCAGAACGACCAAGGAGCGGAGAATCGCCGCGAGGACGCGGCTCCTACCCCACAGCCTCACGCGGGCGAAGCCCGCCGCGATAGGGACGGGCTTGGTGCCCGTCGGCGGCCGTCACCCAGCGGGCGTGCGACGTGAGGGGATGTTGCTCGCCATGTAACGGCGTTGCACAATCAGGCGATTGTGCACTCCAGAGTGGCGCCTCAGGGGCCTTGGTGGGTTGGGGCTCTCAGGCTAGCGAAGCAGCCAGCTACTCTGGGGCTTCGCACTTCATACGTCATGTACCGACGCCAGTTCCTGCGCGCAATCGTCATCGGCGGAAGCATCCCACGACTGGTCGCGGGTGGTGCCCGCGGCCAACAGGGGGCGATGACCATGGCCAAGGCGCAGTACGGCGTGGGCATCCTGGGCAACTGCTGCACGCACGGCGCGGGCCTGGCAGGGGCCTTCGCCGGGCACCCCAGGACGCGGCTGGTCACCGGGTACGAGCCCGACCTGCGTCGAGGGCCGGAGCTTGGCCAGGCCATGGGCCTGCCGCTGGCGGAGTCCTACGAGGCGGTGGTCGGCCATCCTGAGGTGGACATCGTCGGCGTCACCACCGACCCCTGCGACAAGGCGGCCATGGTGGAGATGGCCTGCCGCGCGGGCAAGCACATCTTGCTCAACAAGCCCATGTGTGAGTCGTTCGACTCGGCCAGGCGCATCGAGCAGACCCTGCGGCAGTCACGGGTCAAGTGCGTCTTCGACATCTCCATGGTGAAGGGCCTGGCGCCCTACGCGAAGCTGCGCCAGGAGATGGCCGCGGGCAAGTACGGCCGGCCCATCGCCTATCACCACGACTTCGGCATGACCTTCCCGCCGGACTTCCCCATTCGCGACCTGTGGCCGGAGCGCTTCGACCCGCCGCAGGTCTCGGGCGGCGGCGAGATGACCAACATGGGCTGCTACGCCATTGACTACATGGTCACGCTGCTGGGCAGCCCGCGCAGCGTGCAGGCCAAGCGCGGCAGCTTCTGGCAGGAGTACGCGGAGTCGCCGGCGGAGAACTTCGGCCAGATCATCTGCGACTACGGGGACTTCTATGCCTGCCTGGCGGTGGGCAAGCAGAAGCTCACCGAGCCGCTTCAGGGCGTTAACGACCTGAGCATCCGCTTCCACAACACCAACCTCATCCTGAACCCCTATACGGACACGTGCATCGTCAACGGCCTCTCGCGGCCCATGGCCGAGTACGTGGGGGACACCGTGCCGGAGGGCGCCATTGACCAGCTCCTGCGCTGCATCGAGCAGGACGCCGAGCCGCAGGACAACGTGGAGCTGGGGCGCATGGGCGTCGAGGTCCTGATGGGGGCCTACAAGTCCATCGTCAAGCACGGCGCGGTCGTCAAGCTGCCGCTCAAGGACGGCTCGAATCCGTTGCTGCGCGTCGGCAGAGCGCCGGCGCACGACCGAGATCCTTCGGCGCTTCGCGCCTCAGGATGACAGGGACCCGGCACACTACGTGGGGCGGGCATTCCTGCCCGCCAAGCGCCCGTGCGCTAGCGCCGGATGATGAGCTGCGGGTCCACGGGGTAGCGGCCGGCGCGGCTGCTGTAGATGGTGATGCCGCCCCGGTGCTTGGCCTCTGGGCGCACCCCCAACCGTAGCAGCACGCGCCGATTCTCGCCGCGCCGGGCGATCTGGCGCAGCCGCGGGCCGGTCACCCGGACGCGCAGCAGGTAGCCGTACTTGCCGTCGAACCCGCGCACATAGGACAGGGCGCCGCGCGTGTCGCAGGGGGCATCAGGCACCGTCACTGTCTCGATCTCCAGGTTGTTGAACGAGACGGTGATGTCGGACGGGTGCTTGCAGCAGTCGGTCTGCGGCCGACCCGGGCGACTGCTGGAGGCCTCCAGCACCAGCTCCAGCTCCCTGGCGTTCTCCAGGTCGGCTTCCTCGGGCAGGTCCACCGCGTACTCGAAGTAGCCCACGTCCCGCCCCTGCACCGCCTCGCGCCCGCCGTTCCGCTCTTCCCCCTGCGGCATCTGGGCGCTCCAGCGGGCGGCCACGAACGTGGCCGGGTGGAAGCGCACGATGGTCTGGTGAGGTGTGTGCTCCAGCGCCTGGGCATCGCCGGGGAACAGCTCAACGTGCAGAAAGTTGCGCGCGATCTCGTGACCCTCAGGGTCCTCCAGCCAGACGTCCAGCCGTGTCATGGCCCGCACCTGGGGCTGTGGCAGGTCCAGCGAGTGGATTCTCGTCAGGCGGCAGGGCTCGAACTGGACGGGGCATTGGCCGCTGAGCAGCTCCGCCTCGGAGCCATCCGGCAGGTCGCCCAGCAGCCGCCACTTCAGCGTCCCTCGGGACAGATGGCGACCAGAGAAGTGGCTGAAGTAGACATGGGACTTCAGTTCCTCGCCGGGCGCAAAGATGCCCCCCGGCGGGTGATCGAGGGCCAGGAAGTCCAGCGCGTTGAGGTGGCGCACGTCGTAGCCGAACTCCTTGACCGTGCGGTCGTAGTTCATGAAGCCGTTGTGCTCCCACTCGATGTCCATCAGTTCGGTGTAGATGTAGCCGCAGATGTGCTCGTGCAGCCGCAGCTCGTTGGTGAGGTAGTGGAAGCACCAGGAGACGTCGCGGTCGCCGGCGCCGGCGCTGATGCCGCCGTACTCGCTGTTGAGCAAGGGCTGCGTGCCCTGCTGGGCCCCAGCGACGAAGTTGAAGCCAGAGCCGGGCCGCGTGTTGTCCACCACCTGCCGGATGTGATCGCGGGCCTTCTGGTAGTCGTTGATGTAGAAGTGCCAACTGTTGAGGTCGGTGACCACGTGGTCGTAGAGGCAGGGCGAGTTATCCTCCACCAGGCGCGTGGTGTCTAGTTCCTTGGCCAGGTGGTACATCCGCCGCACGAAATCCTGGGCCGCCTGGTCTTCCTTGTAGCTGCGGCCCAGGCCCCAGGTCTCATTGAACAGACACCAGGCAATGATCGCCGGATGGTTGTAGTCGCGGCGGATGGCCCCCCGCAGCATCTCCTCGTAGCGCCGTTTGGTTAGGTCCGTGGGGCCGTCGTGGCCCCAGTTGGGCATATCGCACATGAGCATGACGCCCAGCTTGTCGGCCCAGTAGAGCAGCCGGGGCTCGTCTAGCTTGATGTGCAGGCGCAGGAAGTTGAAGCCGAAGTCCTTGGCCTTCTGGAGGTCGTCGCGCGCCGCCTGTTCGCTGGGGAACGTGTAGATGCCCCAGGGGTTGAAGCTCTGATCCAGAGCGCCCAACAGGTACATGGGGTGGTCGTTGAGCCAGACATACTCGTAGTCTGTGCCCGGCAGCGGCTTGGTCTCGACCTTGCGCAGGCCGAAGTAGGTGTGCACCTCGTCCAGCACTTCCCGGTCGCGCTTGAGCCTGACGGTGACCTGGTACAGGTGGGGCTGGCCTGGCTCCCAGAGCTTTGGGTCTTTGATGCTCACGGAGCCGCCGCTCAGGCCCAAGGTGCGCCGGATTGCCGGGCCATTGGGCCCGGTTATCTGCACCTGGCACCGGGCATCCTCGGGAGCGTTCTCCGTCTCGACTGCGAACCGGGCGCAGGAGGCGTCCACGTCGGGCTGGATGTGCACCTGGCTGACATAGGCTTGGCCGCGCGGCTCCAGGTAGACGGTCTGCCAGATGCCGGAGGTGCGGGTGTACCAGCCTATCTGCTTGCCTGCGGGCTGCTGGCTGTGATCCTGAGGGTCGTAGCACCGTACGACGAGTGTCTGGGGGGCCCGGGGGCGCAACAGGTCCGTGATGTCGAACTCGAAGGGCGTATAGCCGCCCTCGTGCTGGCCGGCTACATGGCCATTGACCCAGACCTTGGCGAGGAAGTCGGCAGCGCCGAAGTGCAGGATGACCCGCCTTCGCCCGCCCAAGAGCGGGCTTCGGCGGGCCGGGGCGCGCTTGCCCCCGGCCAGCCACTCCTGGGGCACCGCGAACTCCCGCCGATACCAGCCAATCTCGTGGCGCGGGGCCTGGCGGCAGTTGGCCGGGGTCACCTTGTCCGGCTCCCGGTACGCCTCGGGGCTGAACCAGACGTCGTTGCCGGCCCGCTCCTCCTGCCCCCAAGCCAGTGGCGCCTCCCAGCAGAAGGGCACGAGGATGTGCTGAGACAGCTCGCGCCCCTCCTGCCAGTTTTGCTGCTCGCCTACGTCCTCGGGGTCGAACTCGAACTGCCAGGGGCCGTTCAGGTTCAGCCAATCGCGCCCGTGCTCCAGGCCGCGGCACAGATCAGGGCGTGGGTGCTCTGGCCGTGGTATGCCTTCGCCCGGCCCCGCCGGCGGTCTGGCTGCCCCAGCGGGGTCGGCGAACCGCATGGTGGCCAGCAGTAGCGCGGCAACAGCCAGCAACCACGGCCCCAGACCAACATAATGCATGGAGGTTACCTTCCTGTGCGAGGCGTGAGGAAAGCGCAGGTCGGGCGCAGCCCAGGGTCAGTGCTGCCCCTCGCGCTCCAGTTCGCCTGCGGAGAGCACGCGGGTGCTGATGAGGGTGGCGACGCGCTTGTCCTGCTTGGGCTCCACCAGCACTTCCGCCACCCCCTCGCCGGCAGTCATGCGAAACACCGCGACGTTGCCCTCCTGACGCTGGCTCTCCACGGCCCAACCGCCCTGGCCTGCGGCATACCACCGAGCCACCTCCTCAGGGCTGGAAGGGCACTCGTACTCCTTCCAGCGGCCTTCGGCGTAGGGCCGGTCAGTCATGTAGGCCGAACCAGGGTAGGCTGGCACGGGGGGCGGCGGCTTTGGGGGCTTGGTCTCAGCGTCGTGCCGGCCGCAGCCCAGCAGCGCCAGCAGGCAGGCGGCCCAGCAGCAGGCGGCTACCACAGCGGCTCGGCGCGGGGGCCAACAGGATCGCATGGTCGCGGCTCCGTGAAGCACTGGTGGTGCTAGATTCGCGCTGCCAGGCGAAAGCCCCTCCTGGGATCCTGCTGTGGCTCTTGCCAGAACACTCAGGACGGCGTATAATTGTGCGGAGCAAGGAGGTGGACGAGGGAAGCCTGCGGAAGACAGCAAGCAGTTGGCCAATTGCCTTTCAGCTCACCAGGAGGTGTGACGCATGAAGAAGGGCCGTGAAGGGTTCACGTTGATCGAGTTGCTGGTCGTCATCGCGATCATCGCAATCCTGGCCGCAATCTTGTTTCCCGTCTTTGCCAAGGCACGTGAGAAGGCCAGGCAGGCGTCGTGTATGTCCAACGGCAAGCAGCTCGGGCTGGCCTTGCTGCAGTACCTGATTGACTCCGACGACGGGTTGCCACCAATGATCGAGGACGGCTATGTGGACGCGTGGTGGGATCCGAACACGCGGTGCAACTGGGCCCGCGCCATCTTCCCATACGCCCGTAACTACGGCATCTACGACTGCCCCAGCGCCAGGACAAACTGGAACCCGCCCCAGCCCAACGAGCCCCGCAACGCCTGGTGCTACTCGCGAGAGGTGGGGAACTACAATGGTGTGCCGATGAAGATCAGCTTTATCCCCAACCCCGCAACCAGGGTCGTGTTCTGGGAACAGGGCCGGGCGGTGCGCTGCGCTCAGTCTACCTGGTGGTGGGAGGCGTGCTGCGGCTGGGGCGGCACCTGCTACTACAACAACCAGGCCATGGACTGCCATTGGCCGCACAACTGGCAAGACTGGCCCAACCCGACCATGGAGAACGGGCCGCATTTCGACGGTCGCAACCACGTGTTCTACGACGGGCATGTCAAGTGGCTCAAGGACATTCTCGCCTATCCGCACTGGGGCGACAATGCCGACATCGCCGCCGGCTTCGAGTCCTGGCAGATGCGGTGGGATGACGCCTAGGCGCCGGGGAGCAGGCTGCCAGCCAGCAACTCGAGAGGGCCCGCAAGGGCCCTCTTTTCCTTGTGGCCGGCCTCTCCAACTGTCGCTGGCGGGGTCCGCAGTGACCGCGTGCACTGGTGGCCCTTGCCCGCGGGGCGAGAGTGTGCTACAATGGCAGCAGTGCGCAGAGCTTTTTGCCCTGCGGTGTGCGTGACGTTTCCGACGATTGTGCACCAACACTCTTGTGAGGGGAGCTCGCCTCCGAACATGGCGTGGCAGCCCCAACGAGCCTGACATCGTGCAGGCGGGCGGGGAATCGCAAAGTGTTCGGGAGAGCACCCACCTGCTTAACAGCGGGTTCACAAGCTCGGAACGCACGGCACGCGCGGGGCTTTCTCATGCCTGCCCGCAGGCAGGCTAGGTGGCGGTGTCTGGGGTGGAAAGCCTCTTCAGCCAGGACCGCAACCAACAGCACGTGCCGCTGGCCGCCCGCATGCGTCCGCGCCGCCTGGACGAAGTCCTGGGCCAAGACCATATCGTCGGCCCGGACACGCCCCTGCGGCGGGCCATCGAGGCGGACAAGGTGGGTTCGATGTTGCTGTACGGACCCGCCGGCAGCGGCAAGACCACCATCGCCGACATCATCGCGCGCCACAGCCGAGCCCACTGCGAGTGCATGAGCGCCGTCAGCGCCGGGGTGGCCGACGTCCGCCGCACGGGCACAGAGGCCAAGCAGCGCCGCGAGCTTCACGACCGCCGCACCATCCTCTTCGTGGACGAACTCCACCGGCTGCACAAGGGCCAGCAGGACGCCTTCCTGCCCGATGTCGAGAACGGCACGTTCGTGCTCATTGGAGCCACCACCGAGAACCCGTACTTCGAGGTAGTGTCGCCGCTCATCTCGCGCCTGCGCATCTACGCCCTGAAGCGCTTGAGCGCCCAGGATGTGCGGACGCTGCTGTGCCGAGCCCTGGCCGACGAGGAGCGAGGCCTGGGGGGGCTGGCCGTCGAGGTCAGCGAGGAGGCGCTGACCCACCTGGCCGACGCCAGCAACGGCGACGCCCGCAGCGCCCTGAACGCTCTGGAGCTGGCCGTGCAGACGGCGCTTCTGCCGGGGGGCTCCAGGCGGGTGGACCTGGCGCTGGCCGAGGCGGCCATCCAGCAGCGGGTCCTGGGCTACGACAAGGCGGGGGATGAGCACTACGACACCATCTCAGCGTTCATCAAGAGCATGCGCGGCTCGGACCCGGACGCCGCCCTGTACTGGCTGGCGAAGATGATTGCCGCCGGGGAGGACCCCCTGTTCATCGCACGGCGCCTGGTCATCCAGGCCGCTGAGGACATCGGCAACGCCGATCCCATGGCCCTGGTGGTGGCCACGGCTGCCGCGCAGGCCGTGCACCTGGTGGGGCTGCCCGAGGCCCAGATTCCTTTGGCGCAGGCGACCGTATACCTGGCCACCGCGCCCAAGAGCAATGCCGCCTACGTGGGCATCAGCCGGGCCATGAAAGACGTGCAGGAGAAGCGCACTGCCGAGGTGCCGCCTCAGCTCCGCAATGTTGGCCAGCCGGGGCAGGAGAGGGTCCAGTACGAGTATCCGCACGATCACCCCGGCGGCTGGGTGGAACAGGATTACCTGCCCCCGGGCGCGAAGTCAGGCCCGTACTACGAGCCCACCGACCGGGGGCACGAGAAGGTCATTCGGCAGCGGATGGCCAAACTGCGGCCGAAGGCGGGGGAACGGCAATAGGGCAACGCCAGTGCGGGCCCGGGAGCCCGCAGCGCGGCGCCAGCCCATATCTGGGGGTGAGGGCGCTGAGCCACACGCTCGAAAGACGAGACGACGGAGTGCTAGTCGTGCGGGCCGCCGGAGAGGTGGACGCCTACAACGCAGCGGAGCTGCGGCAAGTCCTGGAGCAGGCGCGCTCCGAGGAGGGCGCGCGCATCTTGGTCTGCCTGAAGCAGGTGCCGTACATAGATAGCACCGGGCTGGGCGTGTTGGTGGGCGTCTACAAGCAGACGGCGGAGAGCGGCGGGCACCTGGTCGTGTGCTGCCCGGCCCCGCAGGTGCGGAAGGTCTTCGAGATCTCCGGCGTGGAGCAGCTCATCCAGCTGCACCCAGACGAGGCCAGCGGGCTGGCGGCGCTGCGCAGGGCCAAGGGGGGCGCCAGCGATGCGTGAACGTGGGGAGATGGTGGAGTTGATCCTGCCGGCCACCAGCCGTTACCTGCAAGTGGCGCGGCTGACGGTCTCCGGGGTGGCCAGCCGGGCGGGCCTGAGCATAGACGACATTGAGGCCATCAAGCTGGCCGTGGGTGAGGCCTGCACCAACGCCGTGGAACACGCCTACGCCAGCGCAGTGGGCACGGAGCGAGGGGAGGCGCGCATCCGCATCTGCTGCGGCGTGCAGGGCAAGGAGTTCGTGGTGGAGGTCACCGACGAGGGCGCCGGCTTCGATTTCGACGCCGTGGACCTGGACCGCGACGTGCCGCCGCCTCCCGAGAGCGGCTTGGGCTTCTTCCTCATCCGTTCCTCGGTTGATCGCCTCGACGTGGACAGCGCTCCTGGCGGCGGCACCAAGGTGACCATGGCAAAGCGGCTGTCTGGGTGAGTGGGTAGGTAACTCATGACACGCTGGGAGGAGATGTCCACTGAGGCCCTGTTCCGGGCACTGGCGCGCAGTGGCAACCAGGAGGTGCGAGATACCCTCATCAAGCGGCACGACGGGCTGGTCCGACACGTGGTCAAGGAGTACGCCGACAGCGGCGAAGCCTTCGAGGACCTCATGCAGGTCGGACGCCTGGGCCTCATCCACGCGGTAGACCGTTTCGACCCGAATCGCGGCACGCAGTTCGCCACCTTTGCTGTGCCCACCATCCAGGGGGAGATCAAGCGCTACTTCCGCGACAAGGGTTGGGCCTTCAAGATTCCGCGCCGGCTTCAGGAGCTGGTGCTGCGAACCAAGCGTGTGGCCGAGGCGATGGCGGGCGAACAGGGCCGCTCGCCGACCTACCAGGGGATAGCCGAGGCTCTGGGGGTGACCGAGGAACAGGTCATCGAGGCCCTGGAAATCGGGCAGCAGTATGAGCCGCTGTCGTTCGATGGCTCGCCGGAGGACTACGAGGAGGGCAGCGAGGGGCCGGCGCTGGACCGCACCGGGCAGCTAGACAGGGAGCTGGAGAGCCTGGGAGAACGCGCGGAGCTGGACGCAGCGCTGGAGGCGCTGCCCGACCGGGACCGACTGATCATCAAGAAGCGTTACTACGAGGACAAGTCGCAAACCGAGATCGCCCGGGAGTTGGATATCTCCCAAATGCACGTGTCGCGCCTACAGCACCGGGCGCTGGCACGGCTGCGGCGGGCGTTACAGGATGGCCGACGAACCGAGCGCAGGCGATAGGAGTGCTCAGGGGCAGGCGAACGAGCCCCGGCCACCGCGGCAGGCGTCCCGCGGCGGCGCGGCGACTGCTCTGGCTGTGTGCGTGGGCGCGGTGCTGGCCGTGGGCCTGCTGGCGTTCCTGTGGAAGATCCGCAGCGTCTTCCTGCCCTTCGTGATTGGCTTTTTCGTGGCCTACGTGCTGGACCCCATACTGGATCGGCTGGAGCAGCGCGGCTTCACCCGCACGGCGGCCGTCTGGAGCGTCACCGTCGTCTTTGTGGCGCTCCTCGCCGTGTCGTTCGTAACCGTTGGCCCCCTGGTAGTGGAGCAGCTTCAGGGCCTGTACGCGGAGCTGCCGCACTGGAGCGAGAAGATCCAGACCGTCTACGAGGAGCGCAAGCCGGCGCTGGAGGACTTCTTGGCCCGCTGGCTGGGGGAAGCCCCCACAGGCACCACGCCTCTGGATGCGGTGGTGCAGGGCCTGCGCGATGCGTTCACCGCCAAGTTCCCGCTCCTGGTGCAGAACGCCTTGGCCCTGGCGCAGCGGACGGTTGGGTTCCTGCTGCTGCTGTTTCTGGTGCTGCTGATCGCCTTCCACTTCATGCGGGTGATTGACCCGTTTCGGCAGAGCCTGCTGCGCCTGGTGCCGGAGCGGCGCCAGGACTACGCGCGGGTGGTCAGCAGCGAGGTCAGCACCATGCTGGGCGCGTACCTGCGCGGGCTGACCGTGGTCTGCGTGCTGGTGGCGCTGTGCAGCACCCTCCTGCTCTGCACACTGCACTTCATCTTCGGCCTGAAGTACGCACTGCTGCTGGGCCTGCTGGCCGGCCTGACCTACGCTGTGCCCTACGTGGGCGCCACCTTGAGCGCCGTGCTGGCCGGGACCGTGGGCGCGCTTACCGCCGACCACAGCGCCGTCGTCTGCGGCCTGCTGGCGGTGGGCATTCAGGTGGCCATCAACCAGGTATTCGACAACCTGGTCATGCCCCGCATCGTTGGGCAGCGGGTGGGCCTGCATCCCCTGGCGGTTATCTTCGCCCTTATGGCAGGCTGGCAGATCTGGGGCATCATCGGCATGATAGTGGCGGTTCCGGTAGCGGGGAGCATCAAGATCATAGTCATGAGGACCTACCCAGCTCTGCAACGGGCCGATGCCGAGGCGGCGGGACCCCGGCGCAAGGGGCTGTCGCTGCATGGCGAGCCCCTGCTGCCGCTGCTGCGGCGTTGGGTGACGCCGCCCTGGCTGCGGCGGGAGGTGGACAGCGCTGGGGAGGAGCCCGGCCAGGGCCCGGCCCAAAGCGAGGCCCCGGAAGAGGACAGCCCGCCGGAGCAGCGGTGAAGAACCGGGCAGGCAGAAGACTCAGCATGACCACCGGTGAGTTGCGCAACCTGTTCCTGCGGTTCTTTGCGGAGCGAGACCACGTGGTGCGGCCCAGCGCGCCCCTGATCTCGCCCGACCCCACCACCTTGTTCACCAGCGCTGGCATGCAGCCGTACATGGGGGCCTTCTGCGGCACCCAGAAGCCCCCGGCGCCCCGGGCGGCAAGCTGCCAGAAGTGCCTGCGCACCAGCGACCTGGAGTACGTGGGCTACACACCGCGCCACGAGACGTTCTTCGAGATGCTGGGCAACTTCAGCTTCGGCGACTACTTCAAGCAGGAGGCCATTGACCTGGCCTGGGAGTTCGTCATCGAGGTGCTGGGCCTGGACCGCGACCGCCTGTGGGCCTCCGTGTACGCGGAAGATGACGAGGCAGCCCGGCTCTGGCAGGAGCGGGCGGGCCTGCCGCCCGAGCGCATCGTGCGGCTCGGGCGGGACGACAACTGGTGGCCCAAGGCGCGCTGGGAGGGGCCCTGCGGCCCGTGCTCCGAGATACACTACGACCTGGCGCCGGGTCGGCCGTGCGACAGTGGGGATTGCAGGCCGGGCTGCGAGTGCGACCGGTGGATGGAGCTGTGGAACCTGGTCTTCCAGATGTACACCGAGGCCGAGGACGGCACGCTTACGCCGCTGCCGGCCCCCGGCATTGATACGGGCATGGGCCTGGAGCGGCTGGCGCTGGTCATGCAGGAGGGCGTCAGGACCATCTTTGAGACCAGCGAGATGAGGCCGATCCTGGACCAGGTCTTCGGCCTCGCCAATCAGGCCAACCAGCCAAGCCCACGGCGGGCTGAGAAGCAAGCTCGGGCGTACGGGCGCAACCAGGAGGCGGACATTGCCGCCCGGATCATCACCGACCACGTGCGGGCGGCGGCGTTCCTGATAGCGGACAAGGCTATGCCGTCCAACGAGGGCGCGGGCTACGTGCTGCGGCGGCTGGTGCGACGGGCGCACCTGCGAGGACGGGTCCTGGGCTTGCGCGAGCCGTTCGTGTACCTGCTAGTGCCCCTGGTGACCCAGGCCATGGGCGAGGCGTACCCCGAGCTGGTGCGTACGCAGGAGGTGGCGGTCAAGACGGTCCGGCTGGAGGAGGAGCGCTTCGAGCAGACGCTGGACCGTGGCATGGACCTGCTGGAGGGCGCTCTGGCCAAGCTCAAGCGCCAGCGAGAGAAGAGGCTTTCGGGGCGCGACGCCTTTGAATTGTACGCCACTTTCGGCTTTCCCTACGAGCTTACCCAGGAGCTGGCCGCTGAGCGCGGGTATGAGGTGGATGCCCAGGGATTCGAGCAGCAGATGGCTGCGCACCGGGAGGTCAGCCGCACCATGACCGGCCTGGCTGGGGAGCAGCTGTCGGCGCTGATCGCCTCCCTGCCGCCCACCCGGTTCGTTGGCTACGAGACGACCGAGGCCCAGGCCCAGGTGCAGGTCATCCTGCGGGACGACCAGCGGGTGGACCAGGCGGAAGAGGGCGAGCAGGTGGAGGTCTTCCTGGACGTGACGCCGTTCTACGCTGAGCGCGGCGGGCAGGTTGGCGATACGGGGACGCTCACCTGGGATGAGGGACGGCTACAGGTGACCAACTGCGTGCCCGCCGGGGAGCGGGCCTCTTCCCACCAGGGGACGGTTGTGCAGGGGACGCTCAAGGTGGGGCAGAGGGTGACGGCGACGGTGGACGTTGAGCGTCGGCGGGCCATCCAGCGCAGCCACACCGCTACTCATGTGATCCACGCGGCGCTGCGCCAGGCGCTGGGCGAGCATGCCGTGCAGTCTGGCTCGCTGGTTGAGCCGGACAGGCTGCGGTTCGATGTCTCGCACTACGAGGCGGTCGCTCCCGAGGCTTTGGCGCAGATCGAGGCCGCCGCCAACGAGCAGGTGGTGTTGAACTGGCCGGTGGAGGCGGCGGAGATGAGCTTCCAGGAGGCCCAACAGGCCGGGGCCATCGCGCTGTTTGGCGAGAAGTACGGGGACCGCGTGCGCATGGTGCAGATTGGCGAGTACAACCGCGAGCTGTGTGGCGGGACCCATGTGCAGCGCACCGGCGACATAGGGCTCATCCGCATCATCTCCGAAAGCAGCGTGGCCTCCGGCACCCGCCGGCTGGAAGCGCTCACGGGCCTGGTGGCGGCGGCGCGGGCGCGTCAGGACGCCGGCCTGCTGGCTGAGATTGGCCGAGAGTTGAACTGCCGGCCGGACGAGATTCCCCAGCGGCTCGCGCAGCAGCGGAGGCAAATGGCGGAGCTGCGCAAGCGCGTCGAGCAGCTCCAGCGCGGAGGCCCGGCGGCCGATATGGAGGCGCTGGTGGCTCAGGCGCAGGAGGTGCAGGGAGTCAAGCTGGTGGCCGCTGAGCTGCCCGACCTGGACGCCGATGCTGTCGAGGCGGCCGCCGACCGGGTGGTCGAACGGCTGAGGTCGGGCGTGGCTGTGTTGGGGACGGTGAGCGGCGGCAAGGTGGCTCTGGTAGCCAAGGCCTCGCGCGATGCCGTGGCGCGCGGCGCACATGCCGGCAACCTGCTGCGCGAAGTCGCGCAGGCCTGTGGCGGCGGTGGGGGCGGCAAGCCGGAGTTCGCCCGCGCCGGCGGGGGGGACTCCAGCAAGCTGCGTGAGGCGCTGGCGGTTGCCGCACAGGTGCTGGCGCGGCAGCTCTGCGGCGTAGAGGAACCGCGTAGGGGCTGAACGCAGGCCCAGGTTTCAGGTGTCAGGTTGGCGGTGTCCTGCTTCGCCAGCAAGGCGATAGGGCGCGGGCGAGAGCCGTTCCCTGAAACCTGAAACCTGCAACCTGTAACCTTCGGCTTGTGACACCATGACCATCGGACGCGCGTCAGACGACCCGTTCCGGCATGGGCCCGCGCACCGGGTCCTGGGCCTGGACGTCGGCCAGCGGCGCATCGGCGTGGCGGTGAGTGATGCGCTAGGGCTCACGGCGCAGCCGCTGACGGTGCTGACGCGGCGGGAGCCGGCGGCGGATGCGGAGGCGGTCTGCCGCCTGGCGCAGGAGCAGGAGGCGCAGGTGATCGTGGTTGGCCTGCCCGTGGGGCTCAAGGGAGAGGAGGGCCCCGCTGCGGAGCGGGTGCGGGAGTTTGGGCGGCTGCTAGCGGGAAAGGTAGGCGTCCCCATCGAGTTCTGGGATGAGCGGTTCAGCACCGTGGAGGCGGAGCGGGCCATGCGCGCCGGTGGGGCAACGGCCCGACAGCAGCGCGGGGTGGTGGACAAGGTGGCGGCGGCGCTGGTGTTGCAGAGCTATCTGGACGCCCAGGCCCGTCATCCTGAGCCGACCTGCGGCCCATGCCCACCGGCAGGCAGGCAGGGAGGGCAGGCAGGCGAGGAGCCATGAGTCCGCGGCCGCGCCGCAGGCCAGGTAGGCTGGAGCCCTCGTGGCGCTGGCGTCTCGTTCTGTTCTTCCTGGCCATGCTGCTGGGGGCCGCCGTCGCGGTCCTGTGGTGGACCTGGCGCGGCTTCCAGCCGGCCAGCGCCACTGGCCAGAAGCAGATCTTCAAGGTCGAGGAGGGGCAGAGCCTGACCGAGATCTCCCGCGGGCTGTACCGCGCCGGCCTCATTCCTAACGCTCGAGCCTTCCGCTGGGGCGTCGAGCGCTGGGGGCTGGCTCAGCAGCTCAAGCACGGCGCCTACGAGCTGGCGCCCACCATGTCCCCGCGAGCCATTGCCGAGAAGATGGCCCGGGGCGACGTGGCGGTGCGCACGGTCACCATCCCCGAGGGCTTCACCGTTGACCAGATCGCGGCTCGTCTCGCCGCCAATGAGGTCTGCGAGGCGCAGGCGTTCAAGCAGCTTGCGCGCGGAGGCGGGCCTTCGCCCGCCGAAGCAGGGGCTTCGGCCCGCGAAGGCGGGGGCTTGGACAAGCTCATGGGCATGAAGCGGCCCAAGTCCGGCTGGGAGGGGTATCTCTTTCCGAAGACCTATACCATCCCCTACGAGGCCGGAGCGCAAGCTGCCGTGGAGATGATGCTGAAGCAGTTCCTGAGCGAGACCCGGCCCTTGCGGCCCCCGATGAAGAAGAAGGGCCTGGGCCTGCACCAGGTAGTGACCTTGGCGTCTCTGGTGGAGCGCGAGGCGAAGCTGGACAGCGAGCGCCCGGTGATCGCCGGGGTCTACTACAACCGCCTGAAGGCGGGCATGAAGCTGCAATGCGACGCCACCGTCGTCTACGCCTGGGCGCGCCAGGGCGTGCAGAAGCAGCGGCTGCTGTACGCCGACCTGGCCATTGACTCGCCCTACAACACCTATCTGCACAAGGGCCTGCCGGTCGGGCCCATAGCCAGCCCCGGCCTGAAGTCGCTGGAGGCAGCAGTGCACCCGGCCGATACCGATTACCTTTTCTATGTGGCGGCGGGCGATGGGTCGCACCTCTTCAGCCGCACGCCGGCCGAGCACGAGGCGGCGAAGCTGCGGGTGCGGGCAGGGCTTGGTCAGAAGGCGGCGGGGTAATCCATGATCGAGCGATTCGCGCCCCAGCAGCAGGCCGTCAGGCTCAGCGCGCTAGACCCGCAGGCGCTGGCGGCGGCAGGCCTGGAGGGCGTGGTGCTCGACCTGGACAACACCATCGCGCCCTGGAACAGCCTCGAAGTACCCGCCGACATCGAGCAGTGGGTGCTGCGGGCCAAGCAGGCGGGGCTGCGGCTGTGCATGGTGTCGAACTCGTCCAAGGCTCGAAGGGTGCGGGCGCTGGCTGAGCGCCTGGGAGTGCCGGGTCTGGCCAAGCCCTTCCTCAAACCGTGGGGCTCGGGCTACCGCTGGGCCGCCCAGGCGCTGGGGACGACGCCGGCCGCCACGGTGGCAGTGGGTGACCAACTGTTCACTGACATCTACGGCGGCAACCGCGCGGGCATGTACACTGTTTTGGTGGAGCCGCTGGGCCGGAACGAGTTCGTTGCCACCAAGCTGGCTCGTCTGGCAGAGTCACTGCTCCGCTGGCTGCTGCGGCGCCGCGGGCTGCTGAAGGACTTGCAGGCTCAGGGCCTGGAGGCGGCCGCAAGCAGGCCGGGCACCGAGCAAGTGGGGGAGAAGGCAACGCGATGAACATCGGCGGCAGCACGCGAGTTGTGGGCGTGTTGGGCTGGCCGGTGCGGCACAGCTGCTCGCCGCAGATGCACAACGCTGCCTTGAGCGAGTTGGGCCTGGACTGGGTCTACGTGGCGTTTGCCGTCCCGCCCGAGAACCTGCCGGCGGCCGTGGTTGGCGTCCGGGCCCTGGGCCTGCCGGGCGTCAACGTGACCATTCCCCACAAGCAGGCCGCGGCGGCGCTGATGGACGAGTTGGACGAGTCGGCGGTGGTGCTGGGGGCAGTGAACACGGTTTGCTGCGTAGAGGGGCGGTTGATTGGGTACAATACGGACGGCCCGGGCCTGGTGCGCGCGCTGCAAGAGGCTGGGGAGGCGGTGGCGGGCAGACGGGTGGCCCTGTTTGGGGCTGGGGGATCAGCGCGGGCAGTGGCCTGGGCGCTGGCCGAGGCTGGCGTGGCGGCGTTGGCCATCATCAACCGCACACCAGCCAAGGCGGTCGAGGTCGCGGCATTGGTCAACCGGGCGGCAGGGCGGGAGGTGGCTGAGCCTCACGCGCTGAGCGATGCTGCCAACCGCGACATCGTTGCTGCCAGCGACATCGTCATTGACACCACCGACGTGGGCATGTACCCGCATGCCGAGGTGGTCCCCATCGTGCCGGCGGAGTGGCTTGGGCGGGGGCAGGTGGTGTGCGATATCACCTATAACCCGCGGGACACAGTGCTGCTGCGGGCGGCTCGGGAGCGCCGGGCGCGCACGGTCGAGGGGCTGGGGATGCTGGTGCACCAGGGGGCCATCGCCCTGGAGATGTGGACTGGCCAGCCCGCGCCGGTAGCCACCATGCGGCGGGCGCTGGAAGAGGCTTTAGCTCGGCACCAGACTGGAGCGTAACCGCTGTCGGCCGGCTGCGTATAGCCTAGAGGAGCGAAGCGACGGTGTGGTGGGCATGGGTGCGAGGCCGCGTGGCCGGCGTTGTGCTTGACAGCATGAGGACGCAGGGGTATCATAGGCAGAACGCATGTGGCTGTGCCGCATGCGGCTATAGGTATTGCCAGCCCACGTGCTATGGGGTGAGGACGCAATGCGAGGTGCAGGGGAGCACAAGCTTCTCGGCGAGATGCTGATCGAAAAGGGCCTGATCAAGCGTGAGCAGCTTGAACAGGGCCTGGCGACGCAGAAACAAACGACGGAACGCATTGGTCGGGTACTGGTGGACCTGGGCTTCGTAGACGAGAAGTCCATGTACGAGGTCCTGGCCGAGCAGCAAGGGGTCAGGTTCCTGGACCTAAGCCGGTTCAGCATTGATCGCAGCGTCGCCTCGTTCGTGCCCCGGGAGATGGCGGAACGCTACGAGGCCCTCCCCATCGCTCGTGGGGATGGCACGGTGCGGGTGGCCATGAGCGAGCCGGGGAACGTAATGGCCCTGGACGACCTGAAGATGCGCCTGCAAGTGCCGGTGGAGCCGGTGCTGGCCAGCGAGATGGGCATTCAGCGGGCCATCGAGCAGGTCTACGGGTCCCGGGCGGCCGAGCCGTTGGCGGGTCCTGGGGAGAGCGTGGCCGACCTGGCCCGGCAGGTGGGTGAGTCGGGGGTTCTGGGTCTGCGCGAGGGGATTGACGAGGAGGGGGACGCGACCCAGGACGGCATCGTCACCCTGACCGAAGAGGCGCCCATCATCAAGATCGCCAAGGTGCTGATCCAGCGGGCCATTCAGGAGCGGGCCAGCGACATCCACGTAGAGCCGGAGAGGCGGCACGTGCGGATTCGCTACCGCATAGACGGGGTGTTGTATGAGGTAATGAAGGTGCCCCGCTATGTGCACGCGCCGCTAATCTCGCGCATCAAGATCATGTCGGAGCTGGACATCGCGGAGAAGCGTGTGCCTCAGGACGGGCGCATCCACATTCGCCACGAGGGCAAGGACTACGACCTGCGGGTCTCAGTGATTCCCACCACGCTGGGCGAGAAGGCCGTGGCCCGGATTCTGGACAAGGAGAGCATCCTGCTGGGCCTGGACAACCTGGGCCTGATGCCGGACGCGCAGGCGGAGGTGGAGACCCTCATCATCCAGCCCAACGGTATGCTCCTGTCCACAGGCCCGACGGGAAGCGGCAAGACCACGACGCAATACTCCATCCTTAACAAGATCGCGACGATCGAAAAAAACGTCATCACCATCGAGGATCCGGTGGAGTACCAACTGCCGGGGATCAGCCAGGTGCACGTCAACCGCAAGGCCGGGCTTACGTTCGCGCTGGCCATCAAGCACTTCCTGCGGCAGGACCCGGACATCATGATGGTGGGCGAGATCCGCGATATGGAGACGGCGGAAATCGCCATCCAGGCGGCCTTGACGGGGCACTTGGTGCTCAGCACGCTGCACACCAACGACGCCCCCTCCACAGTCACCCGCCTGGTGGACATGGGGGTGGAGCCGTTCCTGATTTCGGCCACCGTCATCGGCGCCCTGTCGCAGCGGCTGGCGCGGCGCATCTGCCGGAACTGCCAGGAGGAGTACCAGCCGCCCAAGGACGCGCTGTTGGGCTTCGGTTTCGATCCCGACAAGATCGAGAACGACGGCCGGAAGTTCTACCACGGCGCGGGCTGCGAGCAGTGCCGCCACACCGGCTACCGGGGGCGCACGGGGCTTTTCGAGCTGCTGAATGTCAACGACGAGATTCGGGAGCTGGTAGCGCGGCGGGCGACAGCAGGTGAGGTGAAGGAGGCAGCTGTAGCCCACGGCATGCTCACCTTGCAGGCGGATGGCTGGCGCAAGGTATTGGCCGGCATCACCGATGTGGAGGAGCTTACCCGCGTCGTGTTCACGGCCGGCGGTTAGAGCAGGAGGCCAAGCTAGACTATGCAGCAGAATCCCGGAGGCAGGCCTGTAGGGGTGCAGCAGCCACCGATACCGGCGGACCCCACCTCGCAGCAAGTGCCGGCGGCGGGGCCTGCCGCGCCGCATACAGTCGCCGTGCCACAGCCGGCGCCGCCTCCGCCGCAGATAGAGGTGGGGCGGCCCCTCGCGCGGGGGATCCCCAAGCCCGAGCCCCTGGAAGCCGTCCACCTGGATGAACTGCTGGAGATCGTGGTAGAGAACAATGCCTCGGACCTGCATCTGGCCGTGGGCCTGCCGCCGGTGATGCGCATTGACGGCGACCTGCGCCCCATTATGAAATATGAGCGCATCACGTCTTCGAACTCCCAGCGCATGGTGTACGACATCCTCACTGATGAGCAGATCCAGCGCTTCGAGACCGACCTGGAGCTGGACTGCTCCTATGCTCTGAAGCGGGTGGCCCGGTTCCGGGTGAACGTGTTCCGGGATCGGGGCACGGTGGCCGGCGCTTTCCGGTTGATCCCGGCCAAGATCCCCACCATTCGCGAGTTGGGCCTGCCTCTGATTCTGGAGGACCTGTCGCGACGGCCGCGTGGGCTCATCCTGGTCACCGGCCCTACGGGTCACGGCAAGTCCACCACGCTGGCGGCCATGATCAACCAGATCAACAACGAGCGCAGCGCGCACATCATCACCATCGAAGACCCCATCGAATACCTGCACAGCCATCGGAAGTGCATTGTCAACCAGCGGGAGCTGGGTTTCGATACCCGCAGCTTTGCGAACTCGCTGCGCGCGGCCCTGCGTGAGGACCCCGACGTGCTGCTGGTCGGGGAGATGCGCGACCTGGACACCATCTCGCTCGCCATCACCTGTGCGGAGACCGGCCACCTGGTGTTGGCGACGCTGCACACCAACAACGCGGCGGAGTCGGTGGACCGCGTGATTGACGTGTTTCCGGCGGGGGAGCAGGAGCAGATTCGGGTGCAGCTCTCCAACAACCTGGCGGCGGTCATCTCGCAACAGCTCCTGCCGCGCGCCGGAGAGCCGGGGCGGGTAGCAGCAGTGGAGGTCATGATCGCCTCCTCGGCCATCCGCAACCTGGTCCGCGAGAATAAGGCGCACCAGATAACTTCCATAGTGCAAACCAGCGGCGAAATGGGTATGCAGACTATGGATCAGGCCCTGCGCGACCTGTACCGGCAGAGCTTGATCAGCTACGAGGACGCCATGTCCCGGGCCATGAATCCTGACGAGCTGAAGAAGCTGATTTACGGCGGGGCGCACGACTAAGGGGAGGGCAGTGCCGCGCAGGCACCAGCCGGTCCTGCCGGCAGGCAGGCCAGACGGCCGGAGGTGAGGTAGTATGCCCAGTTTCTCCTACGTAGCCAAGGATCGCACCGGCAAGACCGTGCAGGGCACGCGGGAGGCCGAGAACCAGCAGCTCTTAGTGCGGGAGCTGAAGCAGCAAGGCTACTGGGTCACGCAGGTTAAGGAGACCCGCGCGGCGCGGGCACAGGCCAAGGCCAAGGGCGGCTTCATGCTCTTCAAGCGGGTCAAGCTGAGCGACCTGTCCATCTTCTGCCGCCAGTTCGCCACCATGATCAATGCCGGCGTCTCCCTGGTGCGCTGCCTGGACGTTCTGGAGCAGCAAACCATGAACGTCAACCTGAAGGCGGTCATTCGCGACATCCAGTCGGAGGTAGAGGGCGGGGCCACGCTGTCGCGGGCCATGGGCAAGCACCCGCACGTTTTCAGCAACTTGGCGGTGGGCCTGGTGCGGGCCGGCGAGGTCGGCGGCGTGCTGGACGAGACCCTGGAACGCCTGGCTATCTTCATCGAGAAGGACGTAGAGCTGCGGCGGAAGGTTAAGTCGGCCATGACCTATCCCGTCATCGTGGTGTGTGTGGCCACCGGCATTGTGATTTTCCTGATGACCTGGATCCTGCCCAAGTTCATCGCGCTGTTTGAGGAGCTGGGCGTGAAGGAATTGCCCCTGCCTACCATGATGCTGAAGGCCTTCAGCAACTTCCTCATCACCAAGTGGTGGTTGTGCATCATCATCGTGGTGGTCGTGGCCATAGCCTTCGGCCGTCTGAAGCGCACCAAGACGGGCAAACGGTACTGGGACATCATCAAGCTCAAGGTGCCGGTCTTCGGCAAGCTCAACCACAAGATCGCCATAGCCCGGTTCAGCCGGACGCTCTCCACGCTGCTGAGCAGTGGGGTGCCCATTCTGCAGGCCATGGAGACCGTGGCCGGCACGGTAGACAACGACATCGTGGCCGATGCGGTGCTCATGAGCCGGGCCAGCATCCGCGAGGGGGAGACCATCGGCGCGCCCTTGGCGCAGAGCCGCATGTTCCCGCCCATGGTGGTGCAGATGATCACCATCGGCGAGGAGACCGGACAGCTGGACTCCATGTTGGGCAAGATCGCCGACTTCTATGAGGCGGAAGTGGCGGCCACGCTGGAAAGCCTGACGTCCGCCCTGGAGCCGGTCATGATCGTGTTCCTGGGGTTTGTGGTCGGCTTCATCGTCATTTCCATGTTCCTGCCTTTGATCGCCATCATCAGCTCGCTGAGCTCGCAGTAGGCCAGCAGTCCACAGCCGGGGCCGGTGGTCGGAGGCGGAGAGGGCTTCTCCGCCTCCGTTTCGTGGTTCGCGCAGCGTACAGGGGGAGGGTCGCGCCGGCGTGCCCACACTGGCGATACAGCCTGTGGCCGTGGCTCTGGCCGGCGTGTTGGGCTCCGTGGTGGGCAGCTTCCTCAACGTCTGCATCTTCCGCCTGCCGCAGAAGGAGTCCATCGTCTTCCCGGGCTCGCACTGTTACAGTTGCGGGCAGGAGTTGGGCTTTGTTGACCTCATCCCCGTGTTCAGCTATCTCTTTCTGCGCGGCCGCTGCCGGCACTGCGGCAAGCCTTTCAGCGCCCAATACCCTCTGGTGGAGGCGCTGACGGCTGCGCTCTTCGCCCTGGCGGTGTACTACTTCTGGGGGCAGTGGCTGCTGGCGACGCTGGTGGCCAGCGCCGGCTCGGCCTTGATCGTGGTCTTCTTCATAGACCTGAAGCACCTGATCATCCCCGACGAGGTGACGGCGATAGTCTGGGTCACCGGCCTGGTGCGGGATGTGTACTGGCTGGCGGTGGGCAAGGCGGGTTGGGGAGCCATCTGGTTCGAGGAGAGCTACCTGGGCGGGCCGGTGCGGGTGGCCCTGCCGCGCTCGCTGGTGGGGACGGTGGTGGGGGCGGGGCTGTTCTATGCTGTGGCCTGGCTGTTTGAGCGCGTCTTCCGCAAGGAGAGCATGGGCGGGGGCGACATTAAGCTGGCCGGGGCCGTGGGGGCCTGGTTGGGGCCTGGCTACCAGTTTCTGAGCTTCTTCCTGCTGGCCGTGTTCGTGGGCGCGGTCATTGGCGTGGTGCTCATGGCCCTGCGCAAGAAGGGCCGGCGGGAGCAGATACCTTTCGGCCCCATGATGGCGGCCAGCGCCCTGGCGCTGATGCTGTGGGGCGAGCCGATTACGGCCTTCGTGCTGCGGCTTTACACGGCCGGCGCGGTGGGCGCTGGGGGCGGCAGTCTGTAGGCGCTGAGGGGCCCTCAGGAGGCGTCCGTTTCATGTTTAGCAGCCCTGGTGCGTGGGTATTCACCAAGCGTGGGAAAGGCGCGTGCAGCGGGCAAAGGGCGGCGGACGCGCCGTTTTTTGATGCGACAACGCGGCGGGCACATTCGGCTCCGGAGGAGGCAGGCTCTATGAGTATGCGGCGCGAAGCGCGTGGCTTCACGCTCATTGAGATGCTGGTCGTCATCGCTATCATTGCCGTGCTTGCATCCATCCTCTTGCCGGTCCTCTCGGGAGCCCGTGAGAAGGCGCGCCAGACCCAGTGCCTGGCCCGCCTCCACCAGATTCAGCTCGCCATGAACCAGTACTACCAGGACCACCGGCACTACCCCGGTCCGCCGGTGCTGGCGGGAGCTGAATGGGACGGCGGCATCAGCACGCTGATCCGCGAGAACCTCATCACCAGCGCCGAGGCCATCTGCCCCGACGACGCGGACTACAAGAACAAGATGGGGGACAGCGACAAGAAGTACTACAGCAGCTACAACAACACCTACAACTACTGGGGCTACTACAACAACAGCACGGTGGGGCAAGGCGGCGAGCCGGTGGCGGAAGCCGACGCCATAGATGCCAGCAACTGGGAGACAAACAAAGAGGTCAACAACCAGACTACCAACGGGATCCGGAGCTTGGCTGAGTTCCCCAGGCTGTCTAACCGATATGCCCCGAAGACAACGCTGATCTGCCACTGCAAGTGGCACCGGTTCTTTGGCTCCCGAGGCAGCGACCAGGAGGCCCGCCAGGAGCAGCAGGACATGGCGATCAACCTGGGCGGCGGCTCCGGCAAGATCCATGTAGGCCTCTGGGACCGGAACGACGGCACGGGCGTGCCCTGGTGCTACCAGCCGGCTTGGTAGATCGGCGGCCGAGCCTGCCTGCAACGCTCCTCCGCAAGGCCTTGCTTCAGGTGACATCATGAGAGCGTGGCGCCGGCAAAGCGAGTGCGGTTTCACCCTCGCGGAAGTCCTGGTAGCGATGGTGGTGCTGCTGATTGGGGTGTACGCGGTGGCGGCGGGGTTCCCTCGGCTGCACGCCGTGCTGGAGGATGACAAGACCCGCAGCCGCCTGACCCGCGCGGCGCAGGAGATGCTCCAGAGCTTTGGCGTGCAAGACGTGGGCCTGCCTTTCGCGACCACCTATGCCGCCCCGGCCATCCCCGGGCTGGATCCGGAGCAGATGCCGGACGCGGACACCCCGAACCCGCGAGATGACCAGTACCGCATCATCGGGGAGAGCTTTGCGCTCATGCGGGGGACGGGGGCGTCGGTGCACGTGCTGAGGATGGGGCCGGCCGGCGGCGCAACTGTCATGGTGTACGAGCTGGTGCCCCTGGAGCGGGCGCCCAACCCCCTGGACCCGCTGGAGCCGGACCAGTTCCGAGTGCTGGACGGCGACGTGACGACGGGCGTGCTGGACGTGCTGGCGGCCGATCCCAGCGATCCGGGGGCGGCTGGGCGCGACCTGGCGGTGGACTACGCCTGGGTGGACACCAACGGGCGGGTGCACTATGCGCAGGGGGAGCTGCTGCACTACGACGGGACAGCCGGGGAGTATCGGGTTTCGGCGGCGGTCAACGCCGGCGCCACGGGCTTTGCTCAGATTCTGCCGGACAGGGTGCAGGTGGCCTGGCGCAACTACTTCTGGCAGGCGTCAGCGACGGATGTGGACCTCTACGGACTGACCAACCACAACACCACGCTTGCCTTTGCGCCCGGGCAGGCCACGCGGGACGCGTTTGGCAATCCGGTGGCGCAGCGGTCGCTGTTGGTGGACTACGACCTGGCTCTGGAGCCGGCCGGGGTGAACAAGGAAGAGCGCACGGTGGCGCGGGCGCCGCTCGCCATGATCGAGGATCACCAGGTGCCGTCGGCGCCCAACGGCCAGGTGGGCGGGAACCCAGTCCATGTGGTGAAGCTGGCCACCCAGTTCCTTGACGACAGCGGTGACCCCTTGGGCTTCGGCAGCGGCATACACGTCTGCGCTGTGGACCTGGAGACGGGGGCCGCCTACGACGATACCATGATCACCATGGGCATCGAGGCGCCCAACGGGTTCGAGCACGGAGAGGTGTACTTCACGGCGGGCTCGGTGCCCGTGCTGACTGGGCACCGGCTGCGCTTCTACTATCGCACGGTGGATGAGGCGACGCTGCGCCTGCTGCGCGCTCCGGGCCAGTATGCCGACGCCCTGGCGGCTGTGCCCGGCACGCCCTCGGAGGACTACCGCCGCTACGTGGTGACCTACACGCCGGCGGCGCCGGTGGGCGACCCGACGACTATCGCCACCTTGAGCTTCCCGGCGGCCTCGGCAGGCCAGACAGTGGAGGTGGACTACGAGCTGTACGACGGGACGGGCGTGACCGGCGAGGTGCACAACCTGCCGCTGCTTCCTGGCGGGGCGGATCCGAGCACTTTCCGGCCGGCTATCAACCTGTCTGTGCCCGGTGTGGTGGCCGTGCGGTCGGTGCGCGGCGTGTCGGCGCGGGCCGTGGCCTACTGGCGCAGCCACAACGGCAACCTGCACAAGGTGGAGATCGAGACGTACCTGACCAACCCGCCGAGCGCTTAGTCGGCTGTTGCTGCTTGGCAAAGCGGTGCTTCGCCAAGCAGGACGGGTGAGGAGCTGAGGGGTCGTGAGGCGAGGGGCGCAAAAGGGGTTCACGCTGCTGGAGTTGGTGGCGGTGATCGGCATCGTGGCAGTGCTGGCAGCCATCACCATCCCGGCGGCCCAGAAGGTCCGGGAAGGGAACCGCATGGTCACCTGCCAGGGCCACATGCGCACCATGTACCAGGCGCTGGTGATGTACCGCCTGGACGAGCAGGCTTTTCCCTTCTTCGACCCGGATGATGCCTTTGGCACGGGCGCTGGGGGCCCGCCTCCTGCCTATGACCCGGCCACGGACGGCCAGCATCGGCACTACGGGCTGATGAGTCTGCTGGATGGGGGCTACGTGCAGAGCCCGGAGACTATGAGGTGTCCTGATGATGTACGCAACAACGTGGACGGGCAGCCATACACCGATGCGACGCGCTACCTGCGCTATGAGGTCTACCCGCGGCAGGACCTGCATCTGACCGGGGAGCCGTGGAAGTACCAGCCGTACCGAGGCGAGTCGAATGGCTCTGACCCGGACTACTATCGCCAGCTCGTGGGGCCGACCGGGTTCCTGGACCGCAACTGGATACCGGCGGAGACCACGCTGGTGTTCTGGTGCGATCAGCACGTAGACACGCTCAGCCAGGGCGGAAAGCCGCAGTACCTGGCGCTCTTCTGGGACGGCAGTGTGCGCACCAAGGATGCCTCGGAGTTCGAGAGCGCGTCGGAGGCCTGGCGTGTCGGGCCCTGAGGCGCCCCCGGGGCGGCGCCTGAAGCAGCAGGAGCGAGCGGGCTTGCGCAGCAGCAATCATAAGTTACTCGTGGGGCTTCGCAGCAAAGCCGCAGACAGGGCTCAGCGGACGCCAGGATTCACCCTCATCGAAGTCCTGGTGGTGCTGGCCATCCTGGTGATCCTGTTCGGGCTGCTGTTCGTCCCCTTGATCAGCGGCCTGGACATGGCGTCGCGGGGCCGTTCGGCGGCGCGCCTTCAGCAGGATACCCGCATAGCTCTGGAGCGGCTGCGGCGGGACCTGGCCGACGCCATCTACGTCTACCCGACCTATCGCATGCCCACCCCGGGGAGCCCCGCCCCCTTCGTCAGCGACACCTCGCGGCTGCTGTTCGTGCTGCCCGCGCGCGACCCCGCCGGGGTGCTGTACCAGCCGCTGCGCTTTGACCTGTTCCCGCCGGGCGCGCCCCTGGCAGGCAACATCCGGGTAGTGCGCTACATGCCGGAGCGGCCCAACCCCAGCGCGCCCTACAGCGAGGACAACCCCTTCGTGCTGTACCGCAGCGTGGGGACTTACGACCCGGTCAGCGGCGTCTACCTGGAGGACGCGCGGGAGGCCCTCACCGGCACGGAGCGCTATGACGTGCCGGTGGTCACCTCCGTATGCGTCAACCCGGCGGACCCCGCGCCGGCGGTGCAGGCCGGGTTCATGGACGTCTGCCCGAACTGCGGCCTGAGCCTCATCCGCTACCTGCACAAGGGCTTCACGGTGCGCTCGCAGCGCATAGCGGGGGAGCTGTTGAGGACTAACGATGTGGCCACGGTCTACCGCGCGGCGCAGGGCGGATGGGACGGCTTTGCGGCGGAGAACCCCGATGGCACGCTGCGGGAGTTGCTGGTCGTGGACCCGATTGGCGGGACCCCGGACATTGACCCGCGCATAATGGCCTACCAGTACGTGCCGCCGACCATCCCGCCGAGCGGCCCGATCCCCGACCCGCGTCGGGACGGCGCCTGGAGCCTGGTGGTCTATGATAGCTTCCAGATTGTCACGCCGATAGACCCGGCACTGGACCTGACCTACGACCGCCGCGCGGGCACAGTGCTGCTCGGCACGCGGGATAGCGTCACCCTGACGGCGGAGACAGGCAGCGCCGCGACGGCCAATGGCGGCAGCCTGGCCTCTCTCAATGGCACCTCGCCGGAGTATGCGTACCTGTTGACGCCGGCGCCCTCGACCAGCATACTCTCGCCCTCCAGCAAGATAGTGGTGGAGACAGTGCGCGTGTGGGCCATGGAGGACACCAACGGCAACGGCACGGTGGGCGATCCGGGCGACCAGTATGTGGAGTACACGCGCACGAACCAATCGGCGCAGGACGACATCGGGTTCCGGGAGTTCTGGGTGGGCTGGAACCCGGACTTGCCCACGGCGGCGGCAGAGATTCGCTTCAACAGCCGTCGCTTCGACGCCAGCCTTAACACCAGCCGCGCTTTCGGCGGCATCCACGTGGAGTGCACGTATCGCCGCAACCTGGTGCGCTTCACCTGGCCGCCGACGGGCGAGGTCATCGAGATAGACGACGTGGTGCGGGCGGACTACTCCACGCGCTGGGCCTACCAGGTGAACCTGAGCGTGGCTGAGGTCATCAGCAAACAGGGGGCGCCGGCGGCGTGGCCCAACATGATTCTGAATGAGGCGCCCATGTCGGTCGAGGTCAACGTGGCCAACATGGGGCGTTGAGCCCCGGAGGCAGTGGCAACGTGCAGGTAGTCGGTCGCCAGGGCCATAGGCTGTTGAGTAAGGTGCCGCGCGGCAGAGCGGGCAGGCGCGGCCAGGCGCTGCTGCTGGCCGTCCTGGTCATGCTGCTCATCCTGCTGGTGGGCACGGCCTTCGTGGCCGTGGTGGTCATCAACCAGGCCGGCACCATTATGCACGAGGACATGATCTCGGCTCGGGAGGGGGCGGAGTGGGGCATCCGTCTGGCCAACCAGATGCTGCTGCACAGCCCGGAGGGTGGCGACTGGCGGCCGCCGGCCCCGCCGGTGTGGATGGAAGGCGGCGTCAAGATGCCTATCCCGGCGCAGTTTGACGCCTACTACGACGAATTCGAGCAGAAGCACGGCTGGTTCACGAAGGTCGTGGGCGGAGTGATGACGGAGCTGGGGTACACCAAGTACCCCAACCCGCTAGACCCGACCGGCAGCAAGTCGTTCCGCCCCGGCGTATACGCAGAGGGCTCGTCGGTGCTGCTGCGGGTCAGGTACGACCCCAGCTTCCCGTGGCCGGAGGGCAAGTACCTCCGCATCGAGTCCATCGGCCACATCAAGGGCACGCGCGAGACCTACCACCGAATGCTGGCGCTGAAGCCCTACGGCATCACCGACTTCGGCCGCTATATCACCAACTCGACCAACCGGGGCGAGCCGGCCAAGCTGGGGCTGGAGCCCTACTTCGACTTCGACGTGGACGGGACGGTAGAGACGGTCCCGACGAGCTTCTCCGGAGGCATTCGCAGCAACGGGGACCTGATCCTGGTGGGCGACGTGGTGGGGGGCTCGGGGACCAACACGGTGGTGTTGGGCCCTGGCGAGACGATGCAGGTAGCCGGCGAGATCAGCTTTCAGACTCCCTCCGGCGGCTCGAACACCAACGTCGTCACTCCGGTGATCTCCGGCCCGCTGCTGCCCAGCACCGATCCGGCTTTCACCACGTTCGCCGGCAGAGTCCTGGACCATATGGGTGCGGCGGACGCGCTGGGCTTTGTGCGGCAGGCGACGAAGCTGGCCGCGCCGGACCTGGAGCTGAAGGCCGAGGGCTCGGAGAACCGCTACCTGGCCCAGACGCGTGACTCGGGCGTCGTCGTCAGCGCGGCAACGGATGCCAGGTTCCCCTCGGCCCTCTCGCTGAATACCGGGCTGCTGGGCTTCGGCAGGGGCATCTACGTGGACAACGCCGGGGACATACAGTACCAGCACGACCTCGACTTGCTGGAGCGGGACTGGCTACAGAAGCTGGGGGAGGACACGCCGGAGAGCGTGGAGAGCGCCTGGAACGCCGTCGGCACGACCTATACGCCGCCGGGCGTCGAGGTCACGCTTTACCCCAGCGAGCTGATAGCGTCGGGAGGGGACCCGGCCAATATCTCGGCCGATCCTGCGACGGTGCTGGCCGATACGACTGGCTCGCTGCGCTACTGGCCCAATCACGTGGCGACGGCACCGGGCATCCGCCTGGTGCGGCAGGACGCGCGCACGTTCCGAGGCGAGCAGATCAGCACCTGGGTTCAGCCCAATGGGCTGGACTCGGGGCTGCACGAGATCTACATGGACTATCCGGCCAACGGGGTGATTGCCTGTGCGGGGAACGTGCGCATCAAGGGCACGCTGCCCAGCCCCGGGTTCAACCTGACGGTCTACTCGGGCGGCACTATCTACCTAGACGGGAACCTGGAGAGCGTGGAGACCCTGGTGCGGCGGCAGAGCGGCGGCAGCTATATGCCGGCGCCGGGGGAGAGCAAGATAGCGCTGCTGGCGCGCGACAGCGTGTGCCTGAACCCGACGCAGTTCGTGCCGCAGCTTACCACCGGCACCACGGCGGCGCAGGAAGACGATCCGCTGAACCGGGACAAGGGGATGCACTGGGAGCTTAACGGGGTGGGGGACGCGGTCTACAGCGAGTTCACCATCCCGGTGATTGCTTCCGGCGCGACGTTGAACCTACTGGCCAAGCAGTCCGGCGAGGACCCAGGGCCCTCCGTCATGAGCCTATTGGTCAATGGCACGCCGTTCACGTTCGGGGGCGGCGCCAGCGGGCCCATCACCGTAAGCTCGACTGAGTTCGCCTTCGTGCCGCCGGGCTATCTGCCCATGGGGCCCAACGTCTCCTATGCGCTGTCGCCGCAGTACGAGCGGCTGGTCAGCGCGGCCAACAGCCTGCCGTGGGACCTGACCGCCGCGCTGGGGATGTCGCCGACGCTGCAAACGCTGACGTTTGTGCAGAACACGCCGCAGGTTACAGAATACTGGCTGCGCAAGTTCAAGCTGGAGCAGCTGGTGGGCGGGGAGGTCACCGGGGGGCTGGGAGTGCAGGTGTGTGCGCTGATCTACGCCGAGCACGGCAGTTGGTTCGTCATCCCCGGCGACTACTTCGAGCCTAAGGCCGGACAGCAGGACCTGAACGGCGACGGCACCATCCTGCTGGATGAGGATGGGGACGGGCTCAACGATGCCTTGCGGCTGAAGCGGTACAACTACAGCATTCGGGTGATCGGGGCCATCAGCGAGGACCATCCGGCGCCCATGGACGCGGTGCGGGAGTGGGAGGATAAGTGGTCCTACCCCAACTCCGGAGCATCCATTGGCTGGTCCCAGCTCGAGTTCCTGTACGATCCCACGCTGGTCCAGGAACGGGCGTACAACCTGGCCATGCTGCCGAGTTTGCCCGTGTCCGAGGACTTGATCTTCGTGGGCACGGAGTAAGGCGGGCTGCAGGGGTCAGGTTGCAGGTTTGGGCTCTGGCGACTGCCACGTTCCGTTGAGCCCTGAAACCTGACACCTGCCACCTGAAACCTGACGCAGGGGCTGATGTTTATGGGCCTGCGCGGCCCTGAGAGAACAACCGGGCGCACGCGGGCGGGGGCAGTCGTCGCGGCAGTGCTCCTGCTGCTGGCGGCAGCGCCCGGCTGGTGCAAGCAGGTGGCGTTCCCCTACGCGGACGACCTGCGGCATTTCTCCATCTGCGCGCTGGAGATCGGCGGCCCGCCAGGGACGCCTACGGCGGGCCCTGCGGTGGCTATGCTGCTGGCCGGGCCTCCACCGGTGCCTGGCAACTGGCGGCTGACGAACCCTCTGGGTGGTGCGGTGGGGCTGTCTCCTGCGACCATCGAGAAGCTCGGCGAGTGCGACCTGGTGGTCGTGGACGGCGCGAGCCTGGAGTTGCTGGCAGGCGGTGGGCCCATCCCGCCGGGGATTCAGGATGCGCTGCTTCAGATCGCCGACTCTGGGGCCGTGGTGTGGATTGACTACGACCCGACGGCTGGTCCCTGGACTGCCGACCCGGCGCCACGGCTGGCGCCGTTCGCTGCGACCGCGGCACCGAGCCCGGGCGTGGCAGTTGACCTTACGCACCCGCTGCTGAGTACGCCGCTGAGGCTGACGCCTGCGGACATTTTGGCAGTTGGCAGCGGCGGCACGGTAGCCTATGGCGACCCGCGGGCGCTGTCGCCGGTCATAGCGTCTGGAGTGTGGGCAGGCGAGTACGGCAGCGGCGGGCTGATAGTGAGCGCCTCGGGCGTGATGGCGGGGATCGTAGCGGGGGTGCCTGGCGCGCTCAAGCTGGCAGTGAACGCGCTGGAATGGTCGAACCGGTGGACTCAGGAGGGCGCCGACCCACGGCAGAGCGGCGAGATCAACCTGACGGTGGAGCCGCCGCTGATGGCGCGCTGGCAGTTCCCTGGCGTGTCTGTGGGGCCGCCGGTGCCGCCCTTCGGGGCGGCTTTCAGGCTGCCAGTTGCGGTGGCGCGCGGGCTGGTGTTCGTCTGCAACCCACCAGACCTGTACGCACTCGACCTTGACCCGGCGCAGGACCTGGACGCCGACGGCAGTGCCGACGAGGGCATTCCCGATTACGGCGCGGCAGGGACGCCCTACGACATGATCTGGGCCAGCGGCGCACTCCCTGCCCCGGCCACCTACTCGGGGCTGTGCACGGCCACGGTCGGCGGCGTGCCGGTGGTCCTGGCCACCGTGGCGGGCGGGACGCCTGCTTCAGCCACCCTTTCATGCTTCAACGCCTTGACCGGCGCCCTAGCGTGGGCCGTGGATGCTGGTGCTGGGTTCTACCCGGGTGCGGCGCCGGTCTGGGTTTCGCCGCCGGTGGCGCACAAGGGCTACGCATACTTCCTGGTGCAATACCCAGGGGCCCCCGACTACACGGTGGCTGTTGCTGTGCACCTGGCCACGGGAACGCTGGCATGGAGGTATCCTGACCCGGCGTTCGAGCTGGCGCTGCCAGGATCGCCGGTGCCGGCGCTGCTGCCGCCGGTGGTGAACCCGGCGGACATCGCCGCAGGCCTCCCGGTCAGCGGGCCGACGCCCGTTGTGGCCAGCCTGGCGCACGTGCCGGATGGCGCGGGCACCGGCACCAGCCGGGCGTTGGACACCGTGTTGGTCTTCGGGACGTTCGGGTCGTTCGGGGCTGTGGGCACGCCGCCCCACGGCACGCAGATCGCGCTGGCGCCCACTCCGCCGCCGTATGACGCAGACGGGGGGGGACCCCTGCCGCCTACGGCTCCGAACTTCGACCCGCCCAGCCCGGTCTTTCCGACGGGGATGCCCTACTACGCCATAGAGACCACCTCCGGGGCGCCTGTGGACCCGCCCACCGCGCTTCAGGATGACCGGGCGACTCTGATACCGGGCCCTGCCATGGACGTCATGGGCAACGCGGTCACGTTCGCGGACGCCTGGGCCAGGTCGTACTTCGTGAATATACTCGCGCCCACGGCGCCGCCTCCTCCACCGGAGGGAGGCGTGCCCCCGCCGCCGGCGATTGATGTGCAGGGCTGGCGCGAAGGGCGCAACGTGCTCGTGAGCGTGGTGGGCGCGGCGGGGCAGACGGAGACGTGCCTGCTGCGTGGGCCGGTGTTGTGGAAGTACGACTACCCAGCGGGAGAGGGAGCAGGTCGGCGCGCGACGGCGGATTTCGAGAAGGTCATGGCCCCGACGGACACGCAGGGGTATCCCGTGCCGCTGGGAGCGTCGGCCTACTACCACGACGGCGAGAACCGGGCGGTAGCGCTGCGCTGGGCGGCGGGCCTCGGGTCGCCAACGCCGGCCAATGCCCTGGCGGCGGCAGGCGCGGAGAACACGGCATACATCCTGGGCAACGCTGGGGGCTTCGTGGCTCCGGGTGTGCCCGGCTTCATGGACCTGGTGGGGCTGAAGATAGACGCCGAGATGAAGATCGGGCTGGCCTCGCCGCCCGACACCGGATCGGTGAGCGTGACGCTGCTGCCGTCGCCGCCCGGCGGGCTCATCCCGCCTGCGGCCTATGACGTGGACGAGGCGGACGCTGAGATCATCTTCGACCCGGCGCAGTGCGCATGGTTGGGTGGGCTGTGGGTGAGCGTGGCCTATATGAGCGGCGGGGCGCCCGTGACCGAGACGCACGTGCTGCCCGACGTGCGGCGGTGGGAGCATGCGCCGGGGATCGTGAAGCTGCGCTACAGCCTGCCGCTGGTCGCGCCGCCGACACCCATCCAGGTATATCTGGCCGACATCGCCCCCAGCGCCGCTACCCTGGTCACGGGCTATACAATGTTCACCAATGGCATCCTGAACTTTGCCGGCGCGACCTGCCCCGCTGTCGGTTCGGTCCTGGGGCGCGAGGTCGAGATCAACTACTGGGGCTACAGCGAGGCGGACGGAGGCGCCGTGGTGGTGGGGGAGTCCTACACGCCCACCCCCTGGGCAGGGACGTTCCCGCCCGAGCGGCACCTGGTGCCTGGCCCCATCGGGCCGACATGGTCCGCGCCGTGCGTGACGGGGGATGCCATTCACGTAGGCGATTTCGACAGCGGCGTCGGCCTGGGCAGCGTTGGCGTCTTCACGGTGCATTCGGCGCGCTGGAGCAAGTCTACGAACGCCGTTTACGGTCATGATGCCATGCCGGCTGTCAGCTCGCCGCTGGTCACTATGGCGGTGAACGCGGGGCTGGCGGCGTCGGCCACCCCGCGCCGGCCGGTTGACGTGCTGGCCAACCAGCTCTCCATCCCGCTGTCGCCCGACCTGAGCGCGGGGCCGGCCGGGCGTCCGGCCCGGCTGTACTACCCGCCGCTGATGGACGGCACGGTGCTGGTGGGGGCGACGGCCGCCTCGCCGCCGGCACCGAGCGCGGGCTATGTCAGCGCACTGGCCCCGCCGCGGACCATGATCGCCGACGCGACGCGGATAGTGGAGGCCAAAGGGCCAGAGGTGGAGTGGGAAGCTACGGGCACGGTGGGTCGGCTGCCCGGCAGGTCGGCGCTGCAATTCCGTCCGTTCACCAGGCCGGCCAAGGCGAGTGTGCTGGATGCCGAGCGCAACATCTGGGTTCTCACGACGGCCGGCGGGGCACCGGACTTCCGCGACGTGTGCGCCCAGTCGGCCAGCAACATCCTGGTGGTGGACACCGGCAACAACCGGGTGGTGGAGATTGACCGCGACGGCGACCTGGTGTGGCCGGGGACGCCGGTGTTCGATGCGGGGGGCGCGCTGCTGTACCACGAGGAGCTTGACCTGGGGCTGGACTCGCCCTCGGATGCCTGTCGGTGGGTGGCTGGTGGCGTGTACCACACGGTCATCGCGGACACCGGGAACTGGCGGCTTCTGGACGTGGCGACCAGCGTGAGCGGCACGACGCTGGGGCAGACGCACGTGATGACCGAGGTCTCGCCGCCGTACGTGCTGCTGGACCCGGACCCCATGGACAATGACCCCACCCCGACGCGCATGAACAAGGTGGGGTACTCGCAGGTGATCCCGCTGTTCAACACCACCACGGGGGCCTCCATTGGCTACCTGTGCGCGGCGGTCAACCTGCACCGGTTCATCGTCATCAACACCACGGGCGTAGGCGCGCCGGTCAACCCGGTCGGGGCGCCCTTCGCCTACGTGCAGTGGCTCTACGACCGCAACCTGGACGGCACGACGGACGATCCGCTGGTGTTCGAGGATATCAAGCAGGTGAGCGTGTACCCAAGGCCGCAGGCGCCGAACGCGCGGGGCATCTGGCCCTACGGCGGGCCCATCTTCATCACCGTGACGGCTTCGCGCTACGTCAACCCGCCGCCGGGGCCTTTCGCAACCGCCTGGGATGGGACGCTGGAGCGGGCGGGCTGCTTCGAGTTCAACGCCCTGGCGCCGGCGTTGGGCGAGCCCGCCTGGCACTTCACCAGCCGCGACTACCTGTACGATGGGGGCGCAGGCCCGCGTGCCCTGACGTGGCTCACCGACGGGACGGGGACGGCTGTGCCCAAGGAGTTCGTCCCGGTGAGCTGCCAGCCGCTAAGCGACGGCAGCCACGTGATCTGCAACGCGGCGGCGCAGCGGGCCAACGTGACGCTGGCCAACTTCCCCGGAGGGGACACGAACCTGAGCCAGGTGCTGCGAGTGGTGACCAACTACGCGCTGGCTGACAACGCAGCCGGGCTGCACCTGCTGGATCACCGGCACCTCATTCCCGATGCGCGGCTGCGGCCGTGGACCCAGCCATTGAGTCAGCCGGCTTACGCGGAGCGGTACTAACACGGCTGTCATCCTGAGCGACCGGAGGGAGCGAAGGATCTCGTCCTGGTGGGTCGCGAGGGGGCCTGCACAGAGATCCTTCGGCGCTACGCGCCTCAGGATGACAACAGGCCGGAGCGGTATTAGGAGTGAGCCTGTGATGGGCAGATTCGGGGCAGCGCTGATGGTGGCGGTGGGCCTGGTACTGGTGGCGACGGCGCTGCATGCTGCGCTGCCGACGCCGGTGGCGGTGCGCACCTACCTGGCGGTGGACCCCGGAGTCCCGGTGCCGGAGGCGCCTTTCGGGTACTTCGGGATCAACCACCTGGCTCGGCAGGTGCAGTGCCCGGACCCGGGCTGCCGCTTCACTACCTGGGCTTTTGCTGGGGTGGTGGGTGTGCCGTGCCCCGATCCCTGGGGGGTCCATGCGGCGCAAGGCAGCGGCGTGCCGCTGATGCTGCCGGTGCCAACGAAGGACCGCTTCCTTTACCGTTACGACGACGACGGGCCCAACACGTGGCCCTTCGACCCCAACACCGGGCCGGCAGGGGACCTGCCGCTGCTCTACACGCGCCCCTTCCACCCGGGGCCGGATCCGACGGGCACCGGCGAGGACGAAGTGCGCTTTGTGGCCGATGGCTTGCGGCCCGTGAGGCCACCACCTGATCCGGGCGCGACCGAGGTGCGGGTGCGGATTGTGCCCCCCGGGGTGAGGAAGCCGAGCGCGCTGGCCATCCCCCTGACGGGGGGTGCCCCTGCCCCCACCACCTACGATCAGTACTTCACGGTGCCGCCAGCGCTGGTGCCGATGGTGCCTCCGATTGACGCGGACGCAGACGGCTGGGACTACCCGATCCTGGCCAATCCGGCTACGGCGCGCACGCAGTTGTGGACCATAGGCTTCTACAGCGGGCCGAGCGCGGTTGCGGCGCCCACGGTTGCGCCGGCCGGGCAAGACCCGGCCGACGTTTACTTCGCGCTTTGGTACGGCACGGCCCCCACGACTACGCCTCGGCCGCTGGGCAATCTGGACAGCATTACACCGATGCCCACCATCGCGGAGGCGATGAGCAACACGGCGGCTGGGAGCCATGCGTTCTATGCAGGCCTGTGGGTGGCGCGTTCCGAGGAGATTGCCTTCGCGTTCTCAGCCACGATCTGTGACCCGACCGACGGGTACACAGGCACCACCATCACGTTCAAGACGTACTCGAACTGCGCCTACTACCCCGTGGTGGCGGCTGACGGCAGCGGCAACCAGAATCCCGTGGTCACCCTGACGGTGGGGAACCCGGGGGTTGTGCCCGGGTCCACGCCCGGGACGGTACGCCTGACCGATGCGTTCATGTCGCCTTACCTGTTGCTGGCAGGGCAGACGGGCGTGGGGCGGGTGGAAGTCCAGGAGCGCATACGTCTCGCCCCTGGTGGGGGACCGGGGGGCGCCTGGCCGGTGTGGAGGCCCTATGACGTGGACCCGCCGGCGCTGGCTGGTGGGACCGACCCGAACGGCGATCCGGACGACAACGACCTGCTGCTGGACGCCAATGGCGCGGTCGGCGGCACTACGTCGCTTAACCCGCCGTACACGGACAAGAGCCTGTTCACCCAGTTCATGTCCAGCCGGGAGCGGGTGGCGCTGACAGGCCTGGAGTACGACGACCCGGCAACCCCGGGAGACGAGCTTCTGCCCCCCGATGTGGCGAAGACGCCGGTGGTGACGAGTCCCGCGCCACCCGGGACGTTGGTGCCCCCGGACACGCAGACGGCGGCGACGGCCTTTAGTGTGGGCAACTGGGTGACGGCCCAGACTCTGCGCTGCCCGACCTGCGGGGCCAGGCACACGTTCCCGGCCGACGCCAACGGCTACCCGCACAGCGGGGCGCCAGCGGGGTCTATCTGCGAGTACTGCGGCACCCCGCTCACGTACAACGCCAACCTGGAGCGCCCGGGCGCCGATCTGGGCTTTGCGGAATACGAGGCGATGACCAGCCTGACGCCGGGGTTCTCTCGCGCCAGCCTGGGACCGACGGCGCCGCTGCGCATGCCCTTCGAGACCGTGCTGTTTGCCCCCCTGATGGCCGATCTGCCGCTGGCGACGGTGCCGGCGGGGCCGAACGCGGCTGTGTCCATCAAGGTCCCGAGGTACCAGCCGCCGGCGGCGCCGTATAGCGGGCTGATGCTGGCCGTCGAGCGGCGCGACGAGCAGCAGAGGTGGTATGAGCCGGTAGCTGGTGGTGCGCACTACAACTTCACCGGCCTGCCGGGGCCCGCGCGGCCTGGGGACGTGCTGTACGATGACAACGGGAAGTGGGATGCCTACTTCCAGTGTCCGGATTGCGGCAACAAGCAGGCGGCGGCTGGGGCATGCCAGAACCCGCTGTGTCCGGGGCACGTCATCTGCCCGGAGCATCTGTCGCTGCTGCCGGCGGGGATTCCCTACTGCCCGTTCTACAGCCCGGACGGCGATGGCCCGGATCTGATTGTGACCATCAACCCGGGCGGGCCTCCGGGACAGATCGGCGTGGCCGACGTGTCGGCGGAGGAGTACGACCCCTTCAGCCTGGAGACGTCGGTGGGTCCGGTGCCGGGGGCCTCTCTGGGGCCGCAGACGGTGAGCCTGGGCAAGGTGCAGCCGGGGGCGGCCGGTCCGGTAGCGCCCGACGACCCGTTGGGTGCGGACATCTTCCCCAAGGAGCGCTCGCGGCCGGCGGAGTTCACGCTGCTGAACGTCGGGAATGTGCCGCTGCCGGGTGTGGCTCTCTCGGCGACATCGTTGGTGCGGACCGAGATTGACGACACGGCCTCGTCCTTTGGCCTGGTGCAGCAGTCGGCGGCGATCAACCCGCCGGAGTTGGATTACGTCAACTACACGGACGCAGGGACCTCGGCGCTGGTCAACATGGCGCCGCCCTATGCGGATGACGAGGGTGGCTCGCCATACTACTACACAGTAGGGGGCGTGCCGCCGCCCAGGCCCACGAAGCTGCGCGTCGGCAGTACGGTCAGCGCGCCGGCGATGCCGGTGGGCAGTGGGACGCCGGCGGGGGAGTATGGGGCCTACCTGACCGTGGCCGGCATGAGCATCCCGGTGCGGGCCCGGGTCGTGGAGAGCCGAGCGCCGGCGACGATGAACGGCTTGCTCTCGAGCGAGGCGGGGCCCAGTCCGTATGTCGAGCCAACAGGCGAGCTTAGCCTGGTCTTCTCCAGCAACACACCGGGCGGAGCGGCCGACGCCTCGCACAGCATCTACGCGGCCACCATGGCGCCGCTGACGGCGGGAACGCCGGGTGATGCCTACTACCGGTCGCACAACCTGGCCGCCGCAGTCATGGCGGCGCTTTCGCCGGCGGGAGCCGCCACCAACGTGTTCCACGCCCGGCCCTATGCGTTCCTGGATAACCCGTGGGGGCCGACGACAGCCTGGGTGTACTGGCACACGCGGCAGCGCAACCCGGGGACGGGGGCGTGGAACTCGTTCCTGAGCTTCTACAGCCCCAGCATCGGTGGCTTGGGCACGCCCTTGTTCGACAGCCGGCAACTGAAGGGCGGGGTGGTGGGCATCATCCCGCAGGAGTCGTCCAACGGCGGGGCGCTGCACTGGCTGTTCTGGCAGGCGGGCGAGGAGGGCCATCAGCAGGTAGGCTTCTCGCCACAGGTGGACCCGACCGTGCCCTCGACCATGAACGACTACTGGGTGCACCTGACCAACGCGCGCATGGGCACGGCCGACCCGCAGTTCATCACCTATGCCGACTACAGCTCAACGCCGGCGGCGGCGCCGAACGTGACTCCTGGCAGCGTCATCCGCAAGCCGGACAGCAACCCGTTCGTGTTCACCAAGGACCCGTGGGTGTTCGAGTATCCCGACAACCGGCCGCTGCCCGCCGGCGGGCCGCCGCAGTTCGCAGATACCGATCACCTGCTCAACGTGTTCTACTCGGCTGAGGTGCGGCGGCAGGGGAACAGCGACATTTGCTGGTCCATGTTCGACGCCTACGCCGGCGCCGCGACGACGCCGCTGATGACGGTGCCGGCGCAGAACTACGGCAAGCGGGCCTTCCCACGGCAGTATGGCGAGGTGCTGAGGGCGGACGGGGAGTATCAGGTCTTCGAGGCGCGGCATCTGGATTGGGTCATCAGCGCCGGCTTCCCCAGCACCAGCGCGGTTTTCGACCCTGTGCTCACAGTGGGCGGCATTGGCGTGGCCTGGAGCGGCAGCAACAAAGGCGCCAACTACTACGACCGCAAGACCGGTATCATCCACATCCAGCCGACCAACTTGCCCGCCGATCCGTTGACCGGCGGGGCGCTGAAGATGGAGATAGACCCGTCGGCGGGCGTGGTGGCCTTCTCGCGCAGCCTGGCTGTAGTGTTCGGCGGGCCGGTGACGGTGACGCTGGACTACCAGCCGTTCACCTTCCGCATCACGACCGACGGCAACAACGACGATTCGCCGGTGGCGTTCACCGATGCTTTCAGCCGGCTGGTGGTCTTCTGGCGGCGCAGCCACAGCGTGTCGGAGGCGCCGCACATGGGCGCCACCTCCATCGTCTACAAGACGTTCTCCACCTCGGTGCAGGTGTTGCAGCCGCCCATCACGACGGCGGTGACGGCGGTTCCACCGCCCACCGTCACCGACAGCTTGAACGGCGTGCTCTGGTGGAATCCCTCGACCATCGCGACGCTGCCGTTCAGCGTAGCTATCGGGTACAACAGCCTGACGGAGACGCACCAGGTGGTGGGCTGGAGCAAGGAAGTGGTGGTGCCGCTGGATACGGTGGCTGCCGAGGGGCCCATTGACGTGGCGCAAGAGAGCTACACCATGCCCGGCAGCGGCATGACGGGGGTGAAGTACTGGCTGTTCTGGACGAGCAACCGGGGCTACTACGCGCCCGCCACCGGCAGCCTGGCAGCCAATGGGCGGTCGGATATCTACTACACGACGGTGTGTCCGACGTTCAACACGGACGTGCCGGAGTAGTAGCGGGGGACGGGTCAAGGAGCCCCGGGTCGCAAGGCAAGTTTCCTCAAGCAAAGTTAGACAGGCCTTTCCACGGCGGAAATCGCCGTTTTCCGCTTGACAAGCGGCCATTGATGCCATAGAATAGCGGTGTTTGCCGGGCTCGTAAGCTGCCGCACCGGGCAACTGGAGGCCGGAACCATGGCTCGTGCCGGCGCGCCCATGCTAGGGTTGGACATCGGCACTCATACCGTTTCGGCGGTCGAACTCGGGGTCGGACGGCAAGGCCTTGAACTGCTGAGCCGACCGGTGGTCACGCCCACGCCGCCGGAGACCATCCAGAACGACGTCGTCATTGATCCTGAGACGCTGGGCCTGGCCATCCGGGAGATGCTGCGCGAGAACGGGATCCGCGCCACGCGGGCGACTAGCACAGTGGGTGGGCAATCGTCGCTGGTGGTGCGCATCACCGAGGTGCCGCGCATGTCGGCCTCCGAGCTCAAGGAGGCCATGCAGTGGGACGTGGAGCGGCACATCCCCTTCCCGGCAGACTCGATCATCGTAGACTACCAGGCCATCGAGCGGTCGGATGCGTCTGCGCAATCGCCGAACATGGAGGTCCTCCTGGCGGTGGCACAGGAGGACATGATCAACGCGCACGTGGAGGCGCTACAGGCGGCGGGGCTGGAGCCGGAGGCCATTGACGTGCAGCCTCTGGCTGTCAGCCGGGCGTTGGTGAACGTGGCCGACGACCAGATGAAGGGGCAGACGGTGGTGATCCTGAATCTGGGCGGCGCGACCACCGAGATTGTCATCGTGCGGGACATGATCCTGAGCTTCGTGCGCCCCATTCCCATCGCGGGGGACGCGTTGACCCGGGCCATCGGCCAGGGGTTCATTGTGGAGGACGACGAAGCCGAGCGGCTGAAGAAGCTCTACGCCGACTTGGGCGACGGCGGGGCCAGGCATTACCAGATGGCGCCACCGCCACCGGCGAGCGCAGACCTGGGAGGCCCGCTGGGGGTGAGCCCGGATGCGGCCACGACCCCCGACCTGAGCGGCGAGCGCACTACGCATCTGGAGATTGGCGACGCGCGCATGGCGGCTCCCGCCCCCACGACGGCCGTGCAGCCGGCGGCCGGCGAAGGGGATGTGGAGTACACGAGGCGACAGGTGCTGGAGACGATTGCGCCGGTGCTCAACGAGTTGAGTTCGGAGGTCAGGCGCTCGCTGGACTTTTACCGCCGACAGCGGCGCAACGAGGACATTGACCGGATTCTGCTGGTGGGCGGGACGGCGAACATCCCTCGGATAGCGGATTTCATCGGCGGAGAGACGGGGATCACGACCGCTCTGGGCAATCCCTATATGCGAGTGCATTACGACCCGGGGATGGTGTCGGCGGAGTATCTGCGGGACGTGGGCCCGGTGACGGCGGTGGCCGCCGGCCTGGCCATGCGGGACATGGTGGACTAGGTCGTTGCCGCCCCTTTGGGGTGATGGCAGTGCTGCGCATCAACTTGCTGCCGGAACACTTCGCGCAGGCGCGCGTGGCCCGGAAGATGATGCTGCTCTTCGCGGGGCTGATCGGGCTGACCGTGTTCGCCTGGCTGTTCATGCCGGGCCTGGGTTGGGTCAGCATGTCGCGGCGCATCGCGCACGTGCAGCGTGAGTACAACGGGCCCCGGGCGACAGCGCCGACAGACGGCTACAAGGCCGAGGCCGACCGGGTGGTCGCCATCGAGCAGGAGACGGAGGGGCTCAAGACGCAGCGGGAGCCGTACGGCGTGCGCGTGGAGTTCATCAAGGCGCTGGGGCAAGTGCCGCAGCAGTACGTGGCCGCGCTGCTGGGGATCGAGCCGTACATCTACGAGAACGCCCGCATCACCAGCCTGAGCCTGCAAGGCGGCACGGTGACTATGCAGGTTATGACGCCCAGCACGGATGATGCCGGGCGCTTCTACCTGAACATCCTGCGCTGTCCCGCGCTGAGCAGCGTGAGCATCCAGGTGGGTTCAGCCGGGGGCGGTGGTGGCAGGGTCAGCGCGACACAATACCCCGGCGGGGGAGGCGGGCCGCCGGGTGCGGGTCCCGGCGGAGCCGCGGCCGGCGGGGGTCTGATACCGGTCAGCGTGATCGCCACCCTGGCCAACCCTATCGTCATTCCCAGTGGGCCGGCGGGCGCACTGGGGGGTGGCGGGGGTGGAGGTGGTGCGCCGGGCATGGCGCCAAGGCCGGGCGGCCCTGGTGGGGTCCCTGGGGGTGGAAACACCGCCGGTGGGAGCACGTACTCGGCTCATTAGCCTGCCGGCTGCCCATAGGGGAATGCTGCCATGAGCAAGTTGAAGCCACTGCACATCGCGGCCATCGGCATTGGGCTCATAGTCATCATCTCAATCGTCTTCGCTTTCTTCCTGTTCCTCGGCGGCCAGAGCAAGTCGAAGGAGCTGGCGAAGTGGGAGGCCGACCTGAAGACGGTGACGGACAAGGCCGCGCAGCGCGAGCAGGCGGAGAACGCCAGGGCCCTGGCAGAGGCGGACCTGAAGCAGACGGTGGCCGACTACCAGGTTTACACCCGCACCAAGACGGTGCCACTAAACAACAGCAAGTACCCGTTCTACATGGTGGCCCTGTGGCACGAGTACGGGCAGGATTTCGCCAATCGGATGGACGGCTTCATGGCACGCGCGTCGGTGCAGCTGCTGTCGCCTATTCTGCCTGAAGGGGCTCAGTTCTCGCTGCCCATGGTGCCGCCACCGCTGCTGCCGGGTGGCTTCCTGGCCTTGCCCAGTCTCCAGCTTCAGGTGGCCGGCACCTACGACGAGGTCAAGCAGTTCATCCTCATGCTGGCGAACTTCGACCGCGCCACGCTGCTGGTGCCGCAGATCAGCTTGCAGGCGCAGGGCAACCAGGTGGTAGCCAGCATTCCCATCACTCCCTTCCTGATCGTCGAGCAGCCGCCCAGCGGTGGGGCCGGCGCGGCGGCCGCGCCAGCGCCGGCGGAGGAGGCGGCACCGGCCGGGGAAGCCGCGCCGCCGCCCGCGGCCGGCGGAGAAGAAGGTGGAGGTGGGGAGGAGACGGGGGCCCCAAAGCTGAGGAGAGGCCAGACGGGCGAAGGGGACTAGCTGGCATTCGGCCAGGCCCAGGAGCGGGCCCGCACACCGGAGGCAGACTCGATGGATGAGGCGCGTGAGCAGCAGAAGCGGGCGGCCGGGGTGGCTATCGGCATAGCCGGCGCCGTGTGTGCGTTCGTCCTGTTCGGCCTGCCGAGCTGGGGGCGGGGCGGGCACAGCGGGGCCAGCAAGGCCGGCTTTGATGGGGTGATGATCGCGCAGGGCAACGCGGCCGGGGCAGGGCCTGCCGGGATGGGCGGCCCGCCCGGGATGCCTGGTTATGGTGGCGGGGCGCCGGGCGCCGGTGCGGCCGGTGCGGGTGTACCGGTGCAAGGGGGGCCGCCCTTGGAGCGGTCCAGGCGCGACCCGTGGCAGCCTCTGGAAGCGCCTAGCGCCGTCAAGGGGCGTCTGGGGGGCTTCTTTGGGCCTACCTGGGCGAACGTGCCGTTCACTGCAAAGGAGAACTTTCCGCGGCCGGTGGCAGGGAGTGCGAATGCGCCTCCGAGCCGCGCGGATCTTGCGCGCCTGCGTCCGGGCCGGGGGGCGCCGGTGGAGATAGCGCCTCCGCCGCCGCCCAGTTGGCGGCGGATGACGGGCGTGGTGTGGAGACCGGATGGGGGGGCAGTGGCCATTCTGCAGCGGGGCGAAGAGGGCAAGGTGGAGACGCAGGTGCTGCATCCGGGCGACGTGTTCGCCGGGGATAACACCGTGGTGGAGCGCATCGAGCGCTATCGGGTGATTCTGCGGGACCGCAAGACGGGCGAGGAGATCATTGTGCCGTTGCAGTCGGAGGAGGACAACCCGCCGCCGAGCGGGGGTCCGCCGATGCAACTGCTTCAGCGGGGCATGGGGATGGGTGGCTATGGTGGCTATGGCTTTGGTGGAGACTAGCGTGTGCGGGGGGTTTGGCGGGGGCGGCGAAGTGTGCTATAATGAGGTCCGAATTCGCTGCGCCGACGGCGCAAGCTGGAGGGGTTCCCTATGACAGGCTTGAAGCCAGAGACGGCGGGCCGGGCGTTGGCAATCGGCGTTACGTTGGGGCTGGCCTTGGCTTTGGTGGCGCCAGTCGCCAACGCGCAAGTGCAGGGCATCATCAACATAGACATCAAGAACACGCCCGTCGCGGACGTACTGAAGCAGCTTCAGCAGCAAGTGCCGGGGTTTGAGTACCAGTTGGACCCGGCGGTGCAGGGCAATGTGAATGTGTCTCTGCGCGACATTGACATCAACGCTGCCTTGCGGCTGATCGTGGACAGCGTGGGCGCCACCTATCGGGTTGACCAGGGCACGTACGTGGTGGACCCCAAGCCGCTGACGACCACGGGGCGCGCGCCAGCGGTGTGGGGGGCACGAACGCCGGTGCGCACGCCACCGGCCGCGCCGTCGGCTGGGGCCGGAGGAGTGTCGGCCGCGCCGACGACAGGTGCGGGTCAGGAGGAACTGGTGGTGCGGCGGCTGCGCGTGAAGCGCGCTGACCCGGCTGACATAGCCCTGCTGTTCGGGGGCTCGGTCGTCAGCAGTCGCATGGGTCAGATGGCCTGGTCTGGTGGGGGTGGCGGTGGCGGTGGTTGGGGTGGGGGCGGAGGCGGTTGGGGCGGAGGCGGAGGCGGTTGGGGTGGAGGCGGGAACAACTTTGGCGGAGGTGGTTGGGGCGGTGGTGGGAACTTCGGTGGTGGTGGTTGGGGCGGAGGCGGGAACTTCGGTGGCGGCGGTTGGGGTGGGGGCGGCAACTTCGGTGGTGGGCGCAACTTTGGTGGCGGCGGCAACTGGGGCGGCGGTGGGCGCGGCTGGTAGTGGTGCCGTGTCTGCCACGAAGTGCGGCAGCAGGTATATCAGGAAAACGTGAGCCCGCAGCCGAGTGGTCGCCAAGGCCGAAGAGGTAGGGCGACACGGGGGCGAGGCTCTTGGCAGGTGGGCCCAGTGCGCAAACTCATAGTGATGGCAGTGATTGCAGGGGCAGCCGCGGCGTTCGTCGCGGGAGCGCCTGCTAAGGCTCAGGTGCCGACGCAGCCTGTGATCAGCTTCGACCTGCGCAACTCGCCTATCGAGGATGTGCTGGGGGCCCTCCAGGAGTTGGTGCCGGGCTTCCGCTTCGTCAAGAAGCCGGAGGTCAAGGGCAAGGTGACGGCGCGCATGGAGAACGCTGATGTGCGCACGGCGCTCCAGAAGATCTGCGAAGAGGCGAACGCCACCTTCAAGCTGGACCAGGGAACGTACATCATCGAGGCCAAGGCCGAGGCTGGGCCGCGGGGCCGCGCGCGCACGCCAACGACGGGCGTACCCGTTTCGGGGCCCACGCCTGGCGCGGGCGGGCCGCGGGGGCCGACGACCGGCCCTCGGCTGCCCGGCGCGGGCGGGCCGGCGGGCCCGACGACCGGCCCTCGGCTGCCCAGAGGGCTGTCTGGCGGCCGTTGAGAGAGGTATCTGGCGGCGAGGCGTGACGAGCGCATCGGTGCCTTGAGTGGAGCGATAGGTCGGCTCTGATTGCTGGTCTTACCCGCGCAGGAGCGGGACAGCGTCCGCGAGCAGGTCGGGCACGGGCGGACGACCGAGTCAGGGGAGGCGTATCATGAGATCACACCAGATTTGCTCCAGGCGGCCAGCGTTGCTGGCGGCAATCGCAGCACTGCTCATCACGGCCCCACTGGCATTCCCACAGACGGACGCAACCGGGACAGGTCCCCAGCCCATCAACCTGCTCATCCGCGATCAGGAAGTAAAGGACGTACTGCAACTGCTGGGAGAGGCGGCGGGCGTCAACATAGTGGCGGGCAAGGGTGTCGAGGGTAGCATCCCAGCTATGAACCTGAACGGGGTGCAGGTGGAGGAGGCCCTGGAGGCCATCTGCAACTCCATGGGCTTCCACCTGAGCCACAAGGGGTCCATCTACTACGTTACGGTGGAGCCCTTCCAGGAGGAAGGGCCGAAGCCGGCGCCAAGTGGAGTGGGTGGTGGCATTGGCACGGAACTGGCAGTGCCTAAGGTAGGGACGGTCGAACCGTCGGTGCCGGAGCCGCGCGAGCCGACGGTGATCACCGACGTCATCCCGCTCAAGCACGCGGACTGCCGGACTCTGGCGCTGCTGTTCGGCGGCACGAAGTGCGCCAGTGGGTGGGAGGCCACCGGGCTGGGCCCGGCCTTCCCCGGGCTGGCGGCGCCACTGGCGGGCGGAACTGCTCGTCGGCCGTCGTTGTCGGGGCCGTTGGTGGGTCTGGGCGGCATGCCCAACACCAACTACGGTGGTGAGCGGGAGCAGTTTGGCGGGGGTTGGGGTGGCGGCGGTCGGGGCGGCATGGGTGGTGGCTGGGGTGGCGGCGGACGGGGTGGCATGGGGGGTGGCTTCGGTGGGATGGGCGGCATGGGCGGCGGTTTTGGTGGGATGGGTGGCATGGGCGGCGGCGGTTTCGGTGGGATGGGTGGTGGGGGGCTGGTTGACCTCCTGCCGCCGAGCATGCTCCCGCCCGTGGCCTACGACCCGACCAACAGCCTCATCGTGCAGGGCACGCCAGAGGACATTGACGCCTTCCGCGAGCTGGTGGCGCTGCTGGACGTGGCGGAGAAGCAGGTGGAGATCTCGGCCAAGTTCGTGCAGGTGGAGACTGGCGAGGAGCACGGCTTCGGCTTTGACTTCTTCCTGAACAACGGCTTCCTGGAGATCTTCGCCACCGGGCTGGCTCCCGGGACGGGCGCTCTGACGGCCCGGTTCAGCACCGACATCGTGAGCGTGACTCTCAACGCCCTGTTGTCGCGGCGCAAGGCCAAGCTGATTAACGAGCCGCGCATCGTGACCCTGAACAACACCCCGGCGACGTTCCAGGTCACTACCGAGATTCCCTTCGCGTCGGCGGTCATCAGCTTTGACCAGTTCGGCAACCGGACAGTGGACTACTCTGTTGACGCGGTGGACGTGATGAACAGTCTGAGCGTGCTGCCGCGGGTGAACGCCGACGACTCCATCACGGTCTTCGCCATCCCCACCCTCTCGGATCAGGTGGGTGAGGTGGACATCCCAACGCTGGGCAAGGTGCCCATCATCACCTACCAGAGCGTGTCGGCCCTGGTGCGGGTGCGCGATGGGGAGACGGCGGTGGTCGGGGGTCTGATCCGGCGCTCGGATACGCTGACGACCACGGGCATACCGTTCCTGAGCGACCTGCCGCTGATCGGCAAGTTGTTCACCCGGGACGACGTGAGTCGCACGGACTCCGAGATGCTGATCTTTATCTCGCCGCGCATCGTGCGGGAGATGGGCGTCTCCTTCGGAGAGTAGCGCGCGACCTGCGCGGGACGGCTGGTAACGTATGCGGACCAGAACGGCACGATCTACTTGTGCCGTTCGTTCGTATCAGGGGCCGGCGAAAAGGCCAGCCGCAGACAATAGCGGGCAGCGACGAGATGAGTGCCAGGGTGAGAGTCGAGCTGGGGGCAGCAGCCTACGACATCGTGGTGGGCGTGGGGCTGCTGGCGTCGGCCGGCGAGCTGCTGCGCAGCAGCTTGCAGGGCGACCGTGGGGTGGTGGTGACTAATCAGCGCATTGCGGACCTGTACGGGCGGCAGGCGCTCGGTGGGCTAGTGCAGGGCGGGCTGCGGGCTAGGTTGATAGTGATCCCTCCCGGAGAACGCGCCAAGACCTTGGGACAGGCGCGGAAGCTGTACGGGCGGCTGCTGGAGGCGGGCCTTGACCGCAGCGGGTTCGTGGCCGCGCTGGGGGGAGGGGTGGTCGGTGACCTGGCCGGGTTCGTCGCGGCCACGTACATGCGCGGCATAGATTTCGTCCAGCTTCCTACTACGCTCCTGGCCCAGGTGGACAGCAGCGTCGGCGGCAAGGTGGCGGTGGACCTGCCGCAGGGCAAGAACCTGGTGGGCGCCTTCTGGCAGCCGCGGGGAGTGGTGGCGGACATCGCCACACTGTGCACGCTGCCGGCACGGGAACTGCGCGCCGGGTTGGCCGAGGTCGTGCGCTACGCCCTCATCCGGGACGCCACGTTGTTTGAGCTGCTGGAGGAGCGGGCGGAGGGCATCCTGGGGGTTGATATGGGGGACGTCGGCGAGATCGTGCGGCGCTCGTGCGCTATCAAGGCGGAGATCGTCGCGCAGGACGAGCGCGAGAGCGGCGTGCGCGCGCTGTTGAACCTGGGCCACACCATTGGCCACGCGCTGGAGCAGGTCTACTCGTACCGCACGCTGCGGCATGGTGAGGCCGTGTCGTTGGGCCTGGTGGCCGAGGGGCGGCTGGCGGTGCGACGTGGGCAGTTCGCCGCCGGGAAGCTGCAACGGGTGGTGGATCTGCTGAAGCGCCTGAGCCTGCCCGTGCGGCTGCGGGCGGTGGACGCGGCGGGTGTAGCGCAGGCCTGTCAAGTGGACAAGAAGCGGCGGCACGGGCGGATGCGGGTCGTGCTCCCCACGGATATCGGCCGGGCCGAGTTGGTGTCGGACGTTTCGCCACAGGAGCTGGAGTGGGCGGCCGCCAGCCTGGCGGCCCGCTAACCGAACTTCCACCCGCGGCGGCCGTCTCTAGGGCAGGACACGCCGGGGACGGCTGGGCGCCGGCGTACGGCAATGGACTCCCGTTACCAGACCAGCGGAGAGCCGAGGCGAGAGGCCTTCTTCGACGTGTGGGAGGGCCGTGATGGGGACACGAGCGAGCGCGTGCTGATGCACGTGCTGCGCGAGACCTGTGGGCAGGACGAGGGTGGGCTGCGCGAGATTGCGCAGGAAGCAGAGCGCGCGAACCGGCTGCTGCATCCCCATATCGTGGCCGTGCGAGCGGTGCGACTGGAAGAGGGGCGGCCCGTGGTGATCACGGGGGTGCCGCGCGGGGAGTCGCTGGAGTCTGTGCTGGCCGCAGGGGCGCTGCGCCCCAGTGTGGTGGCCCGATGGGGCGCGCACCTTTGTGAGGCGTTGGCCTACGCTCACGAACGCGGGGTGTGTCACGGCGCCCTCACCCCGGGGCAGGTCCACCTGTCGGGCGAGAAGGAGGTGGAGATAGCGGGCTTTGGCACCTTGGGGGCTCTGGCCCGCTGCCAAGGCACCACCGCCTACGTGCGGCGACAGCGGGTGGCGTTCATCTCGCCGGAGGAGGCGCGGGGCGGCATACCCGCCGCCAGCTCGGACATCTACGCGCTGGGGGTGATCCTGTTCCGCATGGCGACGGGTCGGCTGCCGTTTGTGGGGCCGGACGCGCTGGCAGTGGCGCGGGCCCACTGCGAAGAGCCGACGCCCCGGCCCTCGGAGTGGGCGCCGGGGGTTCCGGGGGCGCTGGAACGGTGTATTGTAGTGGCGTTGGAGAAGCAGCCGGCTCATCGCTACGCTTCCGCCAAGGAGCTGCTGCTGGAGCTGAGAAGCATCGCCGAGGAGCTGGAGCGGGAGGAGGCGCGGGCCGAGCAGCCGAGGGCCCCAGCGGCCCTGCAGTTGCCCGAGGAGGCGCTGCCGCGGCGGGAGGCGGCGAGGGCGCTGACCTGGGAAGTGGGGCGGGCGGTGCTGTGGCTGCTTCTGACGGTGGCGGGTGGCCTGCTGGGTGTTTCGCTCGTGTTCCTGGTACTGGCTTCGCCGGAGCCGGAGGTGAGAGTGCCGGACGTGACGGGGATGACTGAGCAGGAGGCGAAGCAGCGGCTGGAGCCGATGGGCCTGCAAGTGGTGGTGGCTGACCAGGAATACTCGGACAAGGTGGCGGCGGGGCGGATTGCGAGCATGATCACACCCTACGCGGACAAGACCGTGCGGCGCGGTCGGCAAGTGCGGGTGTCGCTGAGCCAGGGCCCGCGCAAGCTGCGAGTGCCATACGTGGTGGACCTGGACCTGGAGGCCGCCAAGAAGAGCATCAAGGCAGAGGAGCTTTCCACCGGCAAGATTGTCAAAGAGCACAGCAACATGGCGCCCCAGGGCATCGTGCTGCGTCAGGAGCCGGCCGGCGGGACGTGGGTGGCCGACGACACGGCCGTGCGTCTGGTAGTGAGCGAGGGGCCCGAGCAGTTGCCCCCACGCGACCCCAACAAGCTGTACTCGTACGTGGTAAGGGTGCGGGTGCCGGCGGGCGAGCAGGCGCATCGGGTGCGCATTGACGTGGAGGACGAGGGCGGGGAGGCGCGCACGGTGTACTCGGAGCTGCGTCTGGGCGGGGATGTGGTTGAGGAGACTGCCGTGGGGAAGGGCAACTTCGTGGTGCGCGTCTACCTGGACGACGAGCTGGTACGAGAGGTCAAGACGGGCGGGGAGTGAGCCGCCATCGCGGTGCTCCAGATAGACCAGCAAGTCCTGAGGCGATCGCAGGCTGGTGATCCGGCTGCCTTCGACCAGTTGGTAGACCAGTGCTACTCGCTGGTCTACAACACTGCCTACCGCATGTTGGCGGATGAGGAGGAGGCCTGCGATGCCACCCAGGAGGCCTTCCTGCGGGCCTTCGAGGCCATCCGCAGGTTCCGCTCCGAGGCCTCCTTCACCACCTGGCTGTACCGCATCACCACCAACACCTGCCTGGACCTGCTGCGCAGGCGCAAGCGGCGGCCGGGCAGCCTGCGCCTGGTGGGCGAGGAGGACAGCGAGGAGCCGGGCGTGCGGGACATAGCCGACGACTCGGCCGATCCGGCCGGGTGGGCAGAGCGGGCCGAGCGGCAGCAACTGGTTGAGCTGGGGCTGCGGCGGCTGTCGGTGGAGCATCGGACGGTGATCGTCCTGTGCGACATTAACGGGCTCAGCTATGAGGAGATCGCCCAGGTCCTGCAAGTGCCGCTGGGGACGGTCAAATCGCGGCTGAACCGGGCCCGTATGGCGCTCAAGGACGAGATTGAGCCGCACCTGGAACTTTTCGGCGTGCGCTGACGTCATACGGGTGATTCGCGTCCTGCGCCACGCCCGTGGCATGCAGGGGTGAACAGCAATGCAGTGCGAGGAAGCCAGGCAGCTATTCACAGACTACGTAGACGGCGCCCTGCCTGAGCGCGACCGAGAGGCTTTCAGCGCGCACCTGGAGCAGTGTGCGAAGTGCGCGCAGGAGCTGCGGGCTTTCGACCACGCAGTGGTGGCGGTGCGGTCGCTGCCGCAGGCCAGCCCGCCGGGCCACCTGCGGGAGCGGATCCGGGAGGCCCTCTACGCAGCGGCTGCCCAGGCACCGTCGGTGGCGGAGGCCAGAGCGGCGAAGAGGAGCCGCCTGCGGGTTTGGCTGGGGGCCAGCATAGGGGCAGCGGCCGCCGTGGGGCTGCTCATGGTGGTGGTGTTGGTGCCCTACGGTCGCAGCACGCGGCTGGCGCTGAGCGCGAAGAAGACTGCAATGCCCGCGGCGGAGGCCCGCGGTCCTGAGGCAGGCAGGCTTGGCGGTGGGGCCATGTACGAAGGAAACAAGGTCGTGCCCGAGGCGGCCAACAAGCCGGCGGCCGAGGCAAAGGCACCGGTTGGCCTGATACCAAGGGAGGTCACGCCCCCGGCGGCGCCGGCGCACCGTCTGTACGCCTCGCGGGTGCTACCGCCGTCCGGCCGTGTTGCCGAGGGACTCGGGGCGCTGGAAGCCGCCACGCCGGGCGGCGAAGTGGTCGCAAGCCTGGTAGTTGCGCCGCGCGCTGCCGCAGGCCAGGGCGACAGGGTCGGCCTGCGGGCGCGGGTGTTGGCCAACGACAGCATAGCTGACGCTGCGGTCTCGCTGAACATCCGGCAGGGGGAGCAAGACACGCGGACGGTGCCTCTGTATCGCGGCCCATTGGGCAAGGGAGAGACACGCGATTTCGCGTACGATGTGGAGACGACCGGGGCGAGCTTTGCCGCGCAGGCGGCGGTGAAGCGGGACGCCAATGGGCAGGTATTGGCGCAGTCGGAGGAAGTGCGGGTCCCGGCGCAGACCCGGGTGGCAACGGCGGCGGGGGGAAAGGGGGCGGCAGGCTCCGGGGGCGAGTTGGGGGAGCGCGGGCCAGCCGGGCCGGCAGAGGTAGGGAAGCCCACTGCGCTGGTGATGGGCGCTGCGGCGCCCACGGTCGAGCGACCGACGCCGCCGGGTGCGGGGGCACCTGAGGTTGTGGCGGCGCCAGGCGCAGCAGCAGCACGTGGTGCCTACCGGGGGGGCGCTGGCTTTGGGGGTGCCGCGCCCGAGAGTACCCTCCCGGCCGTCAGGGAGGTGTTCCACAACGGGTTCACCGGGCCGCAGAAGCTCCTGGACGTGTCGTTCCGCAATGAGAGCCTGCACCAGGCGCTGCGAGAGGTGGGCAAGCAGGCTGGGGTGCAGGTGACGATTGACGCGAAAGTGCCAAACCCCAAGGTCAACTACCAGGCGCAGAAGACGGCGGTGCCCCTGGTGTTCGAAGCGCTGGCGAGGAAGGGTAATGCTGCAGCAGTGCTCAAGGACGGCGCCTGGCACATTGTGCCCAAGCCGCCGGTTGCCGTCGAGCCGGCCAAGCCGTAGGCTGGCGGGCGCCTATCGGATGCGCGCGTGGGCCATTGAACAAACGAATGTGGCGTTCGTCGGAAGTAGCAGACGCGCAGTCTGAAGGAGGAGCGAGGATGACCAGGCGATTGCACGTTCGGGCGGGGCTCGCGATACTGACGCTGCTGGCGGTTTGCGCGGCGGCGAGCGCGGATGGGGTGCTCATTGTCCCGCCACGGCCGGATATGCCCAAGGCCACGCCGCTGCCGGTCAAGTACCACCGGGTGTCAGTGACCATCAAGGACCAGGTGGCCACCACCAAGATAGACCAGGCCTTCACCAACCCGTATGGCGGGCAGTTGGAGGCCGAGTATATCTTCCCGCTGCCCGAGGAGGCGGCGATCTCGCGCTTTGTCATGTTCATGGACGGGAAGCCGGTGGCCGGAGCGCTGCTGGATAAGGACGAGGCGCGCAGGACCTACGAGGACATCGTGCGCAAGATGCGCGACCCGGCGCTGCTGGAGTACGTGGGTCGGAATATGTTCAAGGCCCGGGTGTTTCCGGTGCCAGCGAAGGGCGAGACGCGCATCCAGATCGAGTACTCGGAGGTCGTGCCCTTCGATAACCACACCTGCAAGTATACCTACCCGCTGAACACGGAGAAGTTCTCGCCCACGCCGCTGGCGGAAGTCAGCGTGGCGGCGACGGTGGAGTCGCGGGTGGCCATCAAGTCGGTCTACTCGCCGACCCACAAGGTGGACGAGACGCGGGAGGGCGACCACAAGGTGACGGTGGGCTTCGAGGAAAAAGAGGTGAAGCCGGACAAGGACTTCGTGCTCTACTACACGCTGGCCGACGAGGACTTCGGCCTGGGGCTGGTAACGCACAAGGAGCAGGGGGAGGATGGGCATTTCCTGCTGCTGCTGGCGCCGGAGGAGGAGGTGCAGCAGAAGGAGATCGAGGCCAAGGACGTGGTGTTCGTGTTCGACAAGTCGGGGAGTATGGCGGGGCAGAAGATAGAGCAGGCCAAGCAGGCGCTGAAGTTCTGCCTGGGCAACCTGAACGAGCAGGACCGCTTCAACCTCATCACTTTCAGCACGGGCGTGGACATGCTCAGCACGAAGCTGCTGGCGGCTGCGGAGGCCAAGAGCAAGAAGGCCCAGGAGTTCGTTGACGAGATGAAGGCGGTGGGCGGCACCAACATCAACGAGGCATTGACCCAGGCGCTGAAGATGATCGAAGGCGGCGCGCGCCCGAGCATGGTGGTCTTCCTGACCGACGGCCTGCCCACGGTGGGTGTGGTGGACGAGGACGAGATCGTGAAGAACGTGGATAAGCTGAACGCCGTGGGCGCCATGGCGGAGGCGCGCATCTACCGCGCGCTGTACACGCCCCTGAGCGAGCGCGCGGCAGTGCATCTGGTTGCGGACGAGGGCGGAGCTACCCGCAGGGCACGGATCTTCACGTTCGGCGTGGGCGACGACGTGAACACGCACCTGCTGGACAAGGTCTCCGGGCACAACGGCGGGGCGACGACTTACGTGCGACCGGGCGAGGACATCGAGGTCAAGGTCAGCGGGCTGTATGAGAAGCTGGCCTACCCGGTGCTGTCCAAGGTGGCGGTGGATTTCGGGGACATCTACGTCTACGACTACTACCCGCAGGAGCTGCCTGACCTGTTCAAGGGCTCGCAGCTCGCCGTGTTCGGGCGCTACCGCGGCCACGGCCACCTGGCGGTCAAGCTGGCGGGACTGGTCAGCGGCAAGGAGAAGGGCTGGGCCTTCGACGCGGACTTCCCCGAGGAGGAAGCGGGCAACGACTTCATCCCGCGCCTGTGGGCTACGCGGCGGATCGGCTATCTGCTGGACGAGATTCGCCTGAAGGGTGAGAACAAGGAGCTGAAGGAGGAGATCGTCCACCTCAGCACCACCTACGGGATCATGACCCCGTATACGTCCTACCTGGTCACTGAGGACAAGGAGGCCGCGGGGCGGGCGGCGCCGGTGCTGTCGCTCGGCGGCGCGGTGCGAGATAGGCTGGCACAACCCACGACTGTGCCTTACGCGCCGGGGTATCCCCCTGGCGGCGGGTACGCCGGCGCAAGGGGGCCGCAAGGCGAAGCCGGGCCGGCTTACGGCTATGGTGGAGTAGGCGGGGGCGGGCAGTACCGCGATCTAGGCGCGCGCACCGGGCGCGGCGCCATCAACGGGAGTCTGGCCATTGACGGGCTGAAGGGGGAGGCGACGTCGGTGGAGACGGCCCCGGCGGTGATCAGGCACGTGGGCACCGAGACGTTCTACTTCGATGGGCACGTGTGGCTGCACAGCAACTACCAGGAAGGCCTGACGACCTACAAAATCAAGGCGTACAGCAAGGCCTACTTCGATCTGCTGGCAGCGCGACCGGAATGGGGCAAGTACTTCGCCCTGGGTGAGGAAGTGGCGCTGGTGACGGGCGGCAAGTGCGTGCGGGTGGGCGCGGAGGGTCTCGAGACGCTGAGCGCCGAGCAGCTCAAGGAGATAGCAGCGCTGGGGAAGAAGACGTAGCTGCCGGGCGCGAGGAGCCTTAGGGCAGCTCTCGTTAGACTGGGACCTCAAGCGCGGCCTGTGGCCGCGCTTGTGTCTTCGTGGCGGCGCCGGTACTGGCGCGATTCCACCAATCCCGGGTAGTGGCTCCGTCCATGGGAGGAGGCAGACTGTGGGCAGCAAACCGGGCGCGTTACTGCTGACACTAGTGGCCGTGGCGGCCGTGGCCTGCTGTGGCGCAGTGCACGGCCAGATGGGCACCGCGCAGCCGCGGGCTTCCCTGCTGGTACTGGACTTCTACGACCGGACCAAGTCGGAGGAGGGCCTGCTCTCGTGGGAGGCGGCAGATGCTCTGGCCAGTGCGCTGCACGACTCGGCCAGCTTCCAGCCCCTGTCCATGCAGCAGGTGCGCAGTGAGGTGGCGGCGCGGCGTCTGGCGCAGCCCATCCGCTTGAGCGAGGCGCGGGAGCTGGCGCAGGACATGAACGCGGATGCCATCGTCATGGGAGAGGTGCTGCTGCTGCGGGTCCACGAGGAGCAGCGGATGGTGCAGGTGATGCTGAAGGCGTCTCTGTACACGCCGGACGGCGAGAAGCCGTGCTTCGAGACGCAGGGCGTCGGACAGGTGACCTGGGGGGCGGACGTGACCCCGGCGCTGCAAGCTGAGACCACCCGCGCGCTCCAGGAGGCGGCGACGCAGATGGCGCGGGAGCTTAACGGCGTCAAGGCCGTGGTGGGGCTCGTCTATATGGCCCTGGACGGCCAGCGGGTGCTGTTGGACGTTGGGCGCGAGGACGGCGTGGAGAAGGGCGTTGTCTTCTCAGTGTACCGGCGGGTGTACAACCGGGAGTTGGGGCGTGTGGAGATGGAGTATGCGGGGCAGGTGAAGGTGATCGAGGTGGACAAGGACAACTCGACGGCGAAGGTGGTACAGAGCAAGGGCGCCATCGCGACTAACGACACGGTGCGGGCCATCGTTACGCCCAAGAAGCCGCGCGGGCGCGGCGGCAAGTAAGGAGTGCGTGGTCCTGGCAAGCGACCGAGCCGCGCCCGGTTAGGCAGGCCAGGCAAGCGGACTCAGAGGGGTTCCGCTTGGGCCAGAGCCGGAAGCTGTAGCACGCGCATGATCTGCCGCAGGTCCTGGGCCTCCTGAAGCCGGAAGTTGACGAAGCTCCGGGCCTCCTCCAGCAGGGCCAGCGCCTGGGCCACGTTGGACATGCCGACCAGATCGAAGCGCTGGTGGCAGTTGGGGCAGGCGCGGTCGGGGTTGGCCTGCAACTGGGTAAGCTCCAGGAAGAAATCGCACTTGCAGCTGTGACAGGTGAAGTAGGCGCGGCGGTACATAGTGGGCCTCCCGGAAGACGATGTGTGGTGGGGGTATTCCGCCGCGGAGGCGCCCTGCCCTGCTGTCGGCGCGGCGCTTGGGGATGCCGCCAGCGCGAGACGGGCGCGTTTGGCGGTCGTCACGGGCCGCGTGCGAGTGCGAGCCTTGACGTAGTGACAGCCTACCCCGTGCCACCTCCGCAGGCCCAGCTCTGCCACCGCCGGCCGCAGGCCTGCGACTACCCACCGGGCCGAGGCCTGCCCTCCCCGGCCAACGGTGCCGGCAATCCTCACACGCAGCCGGTGCGAGCATGAGCCTTGACGTAGAGGCGATTTGCCCCTAATATCAGGCGCACATACCAGCTTGATGAGCAGGCACCAGGCGCAGTCGGTCATCGGCATTGACATTGGTGGGACGAAGCTCACCGCGGCCCTGGCCGACACGGCGGGCGCAGTGGGCGAGATGCTGCGCCGCCGCACCGAACCGGGCTGGACGGCTCAGGAGAACCTGCGCGCCCTGTCGGGGATGACGCAGGAGCTGCTGGACAAGGCCCGAGCGCGGGGCCTGGTGGTGGCCGCCATCGGCGTGGGCTTCGGCGGCCCGGTGGACCCCATCGCGGGGGTGATACACCGGTCGCACCACGTGCCTGGCTGGGAAGGCGTGGGCCTGAAAGCCTGGTTCGAGGAGCAGTTTGGCCTGCCGACCATCGTGGACAATGATGCCAACGCCGGCGGCCTGGGGGAGCTATACTACGGGGCAGCCAGGGGCCGCAGCGACGTCCTCTACGTGAACATTGGGACGGGCATCGGTGGCGCGGTGATCATCGGCGGCCGCCTGCACCACGGCGTTGTCGGCATGGCGGGGGAGATCGGCCACTGCATCGTGCTGCCGGGGGGCCCGGTGTGCACCTGCGGCAAGCAGGGGTGCCTGGAGGCGCTTTGCGCCGGGCCGGGCATTGCGCGTCGGGCGCAGCAGGCGCGGCGGGGGCAGCCTGATCAGCCGAGCGTGCTGCGAGGCCGGCCGGCAGAAGAGGTCACCTCCGAGGCGGTGTTCGCCGCGGCGCGGGAGGGCGATGTGCTGGCACAGGGGATAGTGGACGACACGGCGCGGTTCCTGGGCATTGGCATCGGCAATGCGCTCAACCTCATCAACAGCGAGATGGTGATCCTGGGCGGTGGGGTCGGTGAGGTGGGCGACATTCTCCTGCGCCCGGTGCGGGAACAGGTGAAGGAAGCAGCCCTGGGGAGAGCGGCTGAGGCAGAGGTGGTGTCGGCGCAACTGGGCCACGATGCGGGCGTCATGGGCGCCGTGGCGCTGGCGGCGGAATTGCTGGGAGCTATCGGCGGCCAGGACGCGTCCGCCCACTGAAGCTGTCGTCAACCGCAGAGGTGAAGCGCCTGTGATAGACTTGGGCGAGTCGTCGGGCTTGGGTTTCGAACTGCTGCTGGATCGGCAGCGGCTGGGGGTGGCTTTCGACCCGAGAGACGTGGACTGCAAGGACGACAAGCACGCCTTGGGCGAACGCTCGATTCAGGCGATTCGGGAGGTCACGAAGGACCCGGAAGCCGAGGGGCCGACGATCCTGTACCGCATGTACCGGAACATGGGGCGCAGTGACCCCGCCAGCCGTGAGCTGGCCCGTAAGTGGCACGTACGCTACGACATAAGCGTCTTCGACCACGGGACGTTGGGCCAGGAGTGGTTCAAGACCTCGGGGCACTACCACCCACCGGTGCCCGAGGCCGAGCAGGTGAGCTTCCCGGAGGTCTACGAGGTCATCTACGGAACGGCGTTGTTCTTGCTCCAGAAGGTCGCCGATCCACGGGAGGTCACCAAGCCGGGCAACATCCCGGCGGTCACCGATGTCATCCTGATCGAGGTGCGCCAGGGGGAACGGGCGGTGATGCCGCCCAACTACGGGCACGTGATGATCAATGCCTCGGACGACGTGGTGGTCACGTCGAACTGGGTCAGCTCGCTGTTTGCCTCGGTGTACGAGCCGTACGAGAAGGCACGCGGCGGGGCGTACTATGTGGTCAGGGACGGCCAGGGGCTGCGCCTGGAGCCCAACCCGTCTTACGGCAGCCTGCCCCCTTGTCGGCGCGGCCGGCCCAGACAGGACTTGCCGGCGTTGGGCCTAGAGGCGAGGACGCCGCTTTACGCGAGCTTCCTGGCGCGGCCGGAGGCGTTTGCCTACGTGAGCGGCCCCGACCTGTTGCTGGATGAGTTGGCACCCGAGCGGGTGATCGAGATTGCCGACTAGGCACGACGAGCAGGAGACGACGGAGACAAGGGGCGCGCCTGTGGGCGCGGATTTCGTGTGCGAGGAGATCGAGGTGGAGACGGAGGGGCAGCGGCCGGTAGCCCTGGTGTGGCGCGGCAGGCGGCAGGAGATCGCCCAGGTGCTGCGCATGTGGTACGACACCAGGTTCGGGCCGACGCGCGGCGGGGTGAGGAAGGGCTGGTGGCAGCGTCGGCACCGCACCTGCTACCAGGTGGAAACGACGGCGGGAGACCGACTCCAGATTTACTGGGACCGTGGCAGCATTGGGCGCAAGTGGTATCTGTCCCGCCACTGGCGTGAGCTCCCAGGCGGGCAGGCCCAGACCGGAGGTGAGCGCGAGTGAGCGACCGTTTCGAGCGGGAGGGGCTGTCGTTCGACGACGTGACCTTGATCCCGGCCAAGTCGTCGGTGGTGCCGCGCGACGTGGACGTGCGCACCCGGCTGACCAAGCGCATCACGCTTAACATCCCTATCATCAGCGCCGCCATGGACATGGTGACCGAGTCGCGGCTGGCCATCGGGGTGGCCCGCGAGGGGGGCTTGGGCGTCATCCACAAGAACATGCCCATCGAGCGCCAGGCGGAAGAGGCGGACCGGGTGAAGCGGTCGGAAAGCGGGATGATCACCGACCCGATCACCCTGGAGCCGCACCGGAAGGTGCGCGAGGCGCTGGCGATCATGCAGAAGTACCATATCTCCGGCCTGCCCATCACCAATGGCAAGCAACTGGTGGGGATTCTGACCAACCGCGACTTGCGGTTCGAGACCCGTTTGGAGCGGCCGGTGTCAGAGGTGATGACCAAGGACAACCTGATAACGGCGCCGGAGGGGACGACGCTGGAAGCGGCCAAGGTCATCCTGCACGAGAACCGGATCGAGAAGCTGCCGGTGGTGCGCAACGGCGACGAGCTGGTGGGCCTCATCACCATCAAGGACATTGAGAAGCTGCGAGCTTTCCCCAATGCCTGCAAGGACGCGCTGGGCCGGCTGTGTGTAGGGGCGGCGGTGGGAGTCGGGGGCGAGGCGTTGGAGCGGGCGGCCGCGCTGGTGGAGAAGGGCGTGGACGTGATCGTGGTGGACAGCGCTCATGGGCACAGCGAGGGGGTGCTGGCACAGGTGGAGCAGCTCAAGGAGCAGTTCCCGAACCTGGACCTCATCGGAGGCAACGTGGCCACCGCGGAGGGGGCCAGGGACCTGATCGCCGCGGGCGTGGATGCCGTCAAGGTGGGCATGGGCCCCGGGGCGTCGTGCACGACGCGGGTCATCTCGGGCGCAGGCGTGCCGCAGATCACCGCCATTGACGATTGCGCGCGGGCGACGGCGGAGCACGATATCCCGCTGATCGCCGACGGCGGCATCAGGTACAGCGGCGACATCACCAAGGCGCTGGCCGCCGGAGCCGACTGCGTGATGGTAGGCATGCTGTTCGCCGGCACGGAGGAGAGCCCCGGGGAGACGGTGCTGTACATGGGCCGCACCTTCAAGCAGTATCGCGGCATGGGGTCGCTGGGCGCTATGCAGGAGGGCAGCAGCGACCGCTACCTGCAAGAGCACGTGAGCAGCGCGGCCAAGCTGGTGCCGGAGGGGCTGGAGGGCCGCGTGCCCTACCGGGGACCGGTGTCCGTAGTGGTGTACCATTTGGTGGGTGGCGTGCGGGCCGGCATGGGCTACTGCGGCGTGACCAACATCCAGGAGCTTCAGTGCAAGACCGAATTCCTGCGCATAACCCCGGCCGGGCTGCGGGAGAGCCATCCGCACGACATTACGGTGACGGAGGAATCCCCCAACTACCAGCTCGGCTTCCTCGAGTGAGGCATTGGAGGCATCGTGAGGTGACATGGAAGAGCTAACTCCCAGAGAGATCGTCGCGGAGCTGGACAAGTACATCATCGGCCAGGATGCGGCCAAGAAGGCGGTGGCCATCGCCCTGCGCAACCGCTACCGGCGGGCGCAGTTGGGCGAGGAGATGCGGGAGGAGATCATCCCCAAGAACATCCTGATGATAGGCACCACGGGCATCGGCAAGACCGAGATTGCGCGGCGCCTGGCGCAGTTGGCGCGGGCGCCTCTCATCAAGGTGGAGGCCACCAAGTTCACCGAGGTAGGCTACGTGGGGCGCGACGTGGACGCCATCATCCGCGACCTGACCGAGGCTGGCGTGCACATGGTGCAGACGGAGAGGATGGGGGCAGTGGAGCAGCAAGCGCGGGAGCGCGCACGGGAGCGGCTGCTGTCGCTGCTGACGCGGCAGGTGGAGGGCGAGTCACGCCCGGCAGGGGAGGTGCGATTGCCGTTCCTGGTGGGGCCTGGGGGTGCAGTGTCGGGGCCGCCGCCCGAGCAGTCGCCGGAGGACGCGGACCAGGAGAGGCGCGAAGCGCGCCGGGCGGAGCGGGTGCGAGAGTTCACCAGGCGGCGTCTGGAGGCGGGCGAGCTGGAGGACGAGCTGATTGACATTGATGTGGAGGAGGGCATCGTCAAGAACGTCCAGATCTTCAGCGCCATGGGAGTTGAGGAGCTGGGGTTTAACATCCAGGACATGCTAGGGAACCTCCTCCCCCGCCAGCGCAGCCGCAAGAAGGTGCCGGTGCATGAGGCGCGGGAGATCCTGGCCTACGAGGAGGCGCAGAAGCTGGTGGATCGCGACGAGGTGCATCGCGAGGCCATCCAGCGGGTGGAGCAGCACGGCATAGTGTTCCTGGACGAGCTGGACAAGATCGCCGGCCGCGAGAGCGGGCACGGGCCGGAGGTGTCCCGCGAGGGCGTGCAGCGGGACATCCTGCCCATCGTGGAGGGCTCCACGGTGCTCACCAAGTACGGGCCGGTGGACACGCACCATATCCTGTTCATCGCCGCCGGGGCGTTTCACGTATCCAAGCCTTCCGACCTGATCCCCGAGCTTCAGGGCCGCTTCCCCATCCGCGTGGAACTCAAGGACCTGACGGAGGAAGACTTCCGCCGTATTCTGACCGAGCCCAGGAACTCGCTGGTGAAGCAGTACCGGGCCTTGCTGGGCACGGAGGGGGTGGAGGTGGAGTTCACCGAAGACGGGATCGCCGCGATCGCGCGGTCGGCCGCTCAGGTCAATGAGCAGATGCAGAACATCGGCGCCCGGCGCTTGCATACCGTCATGGAACGGGTGCTGGAGGACATCTCGTTTGAGGCGCCCGACCTGGATGGAGCCAAGCTGGTGGTGGACGCGGGGTTTGTGCGGGAGAGGCTGAAGGACGTGCTGGAGGACCGCGACCTCAGCCGCTACATCCTGTGAACCGCCGGCAGGACGCCATCAACAGCGCCCCGACCCGTTCCGGTCGGGGCGCTGCTGCTACTGGCGGTCAGGCGCGGCGCTTAGGGCGCGACTCCAGTGCCGACGGCCGGGGCCTCGGGCAAGCCCTCAATCGTGACCGGCACGTCAAACCCCAGGGCCAAGGACAGTTTGTAGCTGGTGCCGGCGGCTATCTCCTGTCCCTGCTGGGCAAAGACGAGGGGATAGCGCACCTCAAAGTGGGCCTGGCCCCACCTGCGCAGGTCGTGGATGAAGGTGTCAGCCCCTTCTCCGGCGCCGATGGCCAGGGCGGGGGCGTTCTGAGGCGCTACGCCGACCTGGTTGGTCTTTGCCTGTAGCAGGACGAAGTTCTCCGCCTGCTCCTCGCCGAAGGGCACCTGGCGGGTGGTGTTGTCGGGCAGCGTCACTTCGGCCTGCGTGCCGCGGTAAAGCTCGGCGGGCATGAGCAGCGAGACCTGAATGGCGTTCAGGGTCACCGCCGGCTCGCAGGTGAGGTCGTAGTCCACGAACAGCCCCTTTTCGGCGGGACGCAGGGCCTCGGTGAACTTGAGCCCGCCCTCGGCATCGGGAATGGGCAGCGTGCCCGTGTAGACCAGCGCCGGCTCACCTGGGGGCACCTGGCGCTCTGCCTTGGCACGGGCCTGGGGCACGTGCACCCATTCCGGCACGTGCAGGCTTAGCTCGACGATGCCGATGAGGCGCCCCTCAGCCAGCAGTGAGATGCGACCGGTGGCATCGGTGCGCACGGTTATGCCCTGCTGCTGCCCGGTAGCGGCGCTGGCGAGAAGCAACAGGCCCAACACGGCCAGACACGGCATGAGGCGTCGCGCTGTCATCTGACCTCTCCCCTCGCTTCGGATTCACCTATGCAGAACGCCTGGCCCGGTTGGTCTGTTCCAACGGCCAGCGGACAGTTTGCCGGGAGACGGAGAAAGGGCCCTCGGGGGCTGGACCGAGGGCCCGGGGTAAAACGCAGCACGTCCAGGCTCCTGCGCCTGACCCTTTGCGGCTCAGGCTGTTACACCGCTGGTCGCAGCCGGTGCCTCTTCAGGCGCTCCCGTGCTAGTGTTCAGTCCCTGAAATAGGTAGTTTATATGGTTTGAGCACATGGGCGACGGTTTTGGTCCAGCGAAAGGGCGTGGGATGGGCGTCCCACTGCTGCAGGTAGTCGTGCAGGCTCCGGATGA
>Ga0315282_10000558_pt1 | contig 73445 bp, 63 predicted proteins | sample YL17G07_20_MG_FD_203693 | JGI IMG/M metagenome (GOLD analysis project Ga0315282, IMG submission 203693) | Sediment microbial communities from Yellowstone Lake, YNP, Wyoming, USA - YL17G07_20 | ecosystem: Environmental > Aquatic > Freshwater > Lake > Sediment | place: USA: Wyoming | collected... | reverse complement strand
GAGACGCTCTTATGCCACCTCGCATCCCATCTTCACTTTTGACTTCTTACTTCTACCTTCAAATCCCCGCCGCATCGCGCAACGCCTCGGCCATGTCGGTCTTCTCCCAGGTGAAGCCCTCTTCGCTACGGCCGAAGTGACCGTAGGCCGCCGTCTTCTCATAGATCGGCCTGAGCAGGTCGAGCCGCTGGATGATCAGGCCGGGCCGAAGGTCGAACAGCTCGTTGACGATCTTGGTCAAGCGCACGTCTTCGATCCGTCCCGTGCCGAACGTCTGAACCATGAGCGACACCGGCTTGGCCACGCCGATGGCATAAGCGACCTGAACCTCGCAGCAGTCGGCCAGTCCCGCCGCGACGATGTTCTTGGCCACCCAGCGCGCCGCGTACGAGGCGCTGCGGTCCACCTTGCTGGGGTCTTTGCCCGAGAAGGCGCCGCCGCCGTGACGGCCCATGCCGCCGTAAGTATCCACGATGATCTTGCGGCCGGTGACGCCGGAGTCGCCGTGTGGCCCGCCGATCTCGAATCGGCCGGTCGGATTGACGTGGCTCTCGATCTTGTTGTGGAACCAGCGTTTGCCGAGAACCGGTCGGATCACCTGCTCGATCATGTCCTCGCGGATTTGCTTTTGAGTCGCGTCGGGATCGTGCTGCACCGACAACACCACCGCATGCACGCGGATGGGTTCGTGATCGAGATACTCGACCGTGACCTGGCTCTTGGCGTCGGGCCGGAGATAGGGGACTTTCTTCTTATGGCGCAGCTCGCGCACCCGCAGCAGCAGACGATGGGCCATCATGATCGGAAGGGGCATCATCTCGGGCGTCTGCGAGCAGGCAAAACCGAACATCATCCCCTGGTCGCCGGCGCCCTGTTCCTCGGGTTTGGCCTTGGTCACGCCGCGCGAGATGTCGGGCGACTGTTTGTCGAGCGCCACGAGCACGCCGCAGCTGTCGGCGTCGAACTTGTAGTCGGCCTTGGTGTAGCCAATCCGGCGGATGGTGTTTCGTACGATCGTGGGAATGTCGGGCATCCTGGCGGTGGTGATCTCGCCGGCCACGACGACCAAACCCGTCGTCACCAGCGTCTCACAGGCGACCCGCCCTTTGGGGTCGTTGGCGATGATGGCGTCCAGCACCGCGTCGGAAATGCTGTCGCACACCTTGTCGGGGTGGCCTTCGGCCACCGATTCGGAGGTGAACAAATACTGTCGCGCCATTGTTTCCTTTTGTCTCCTTATTGAAATATCCGCCTGATATCGCGGAGCGGGTTCCATTCAAACCCCGGTTATGCGTCCAGGTGCGGACGGTGCCTATTGAATGCTTTTCAACACGTCCGCCACCTGACTTTTCAAGCGGGGCAACTCTCTCTTTGCCATCCGCCATGTCAAATCATAATCCACACCGAAGTAATGGTGCATCAGAAGATCGCGCATTCGGGCGATGTCGCGCCACGGCACTTCCGGATGCCGTTCCCGCAAATAGCGCGGGAGGTTTTTCACCGCCTCACCGACGATCAGCAGCCTGCGGACAACCGAATCCTGGATTTGACGGGAGTCTAGAAAGTCCTTTCGTGTAATGTTGGCCACATACTTCTCGATCAACGAGATGCTTTCAAGAATGTCTTCGAGGAGTATCGTGGGATCCCGTTTCACCAGATGACCACTCGCTCCGCGAGAATCCGCCGGCGAAGTTTTGGATGTAACGCGCGCGGAGTGACAACATCCACCCGCCTTCCCACAGCTTCTTCCAGATCCGATTTGAGCGCGGCAAGGTCCAGCAAGCTCTTGGAGCGAGGCAACTCAACCAGAACGTCAAGATCGCTGTTCTTACGCGCCGTGCCATGCGCAAATGATCCGAAAACGGCGGCACGAACAACCTCGTGTCGCTTGAGAATCGGGAGCATCCTTCTCTTGGCTTGCGCGAGCGTGGGGTTCATACGTTCAGACCGTTATCCTGCGCTGTTTTCAATTCGCTCAACAAGGTTTCTGAGATCCTGAACCGAGATTAGACCGAACCTTGCGATTCTTTAGCTACTCCCCTATGAGATTGGGTCAGGCGCTTTCGCCGGGCCGAAGCTGACCTCCGAGCTGTCGCCCACGTTGAGGCGATAGGCCTCGCCCTCGATTTTCGCGCGGTCGCTCACGATGGACTCGGTGAGAATCATGTTCTGCACCGTGGCGTGGGAACTCAAGATCGAGTCGGTGACAATGGAATTGCGGATCACACTGCCGTCGGCCGCCGCAACATAGGGGCCGACGATCGAGTTCTCGACCACGGCCGTCGGCGCGATATAGACCGGAGTGTTGATGATGCTCCCCGGGAAGCGCGCGGCATATTCCTTGGCCGTGCCTTTGTGTTTGAGCTCGAGCAGCGTGCGGTTGGTCGCCAGCAGGGTCTCGGGGTTGCCGCAGTCATACCATCCCTCGACCATGAAGGCTTTCATTTCCTCGCCGCGGTCGAGCATGCGGCCCAGCGCGTCGGTCAGTTGAAACTCGCCCGCGGTTTTCACGTCCCGCGCGACAATTTCGTCGAGGCACTCGAACAGTACGCCCGCGCGCGCCAGATAGTAAATCCCGACGATCGCGAGATTGGTCTTGGGTTCCTGGGGCTTTTCAGCCAGTCCCCGAATGAAACCGCCCTCCAACTCCACGATGCCAAATCGCCGCGGATCGCTGACCTCTTTCACGCCGATCATCGAAACGTCGGACTTCAGAACGGACTTCAGGTCGGCGCGGAAGAGCGTATCGCCCAGAATGATCAGCACCGGCCGGTTTGGCTCGGCGATGGTCGTGCGCGTCAGCCAGATCGCGTGGCCGAGGCCCAGCATCTCCTGCTGGTGAACGTATTCCGAAGTCAGTTCGGGGTAGGCCGACTTCACGTAGGCCTCGACCATCTCGCCCATCGTCCCCACGACAAACGTCACGTGCTTGAGGCCGATGGCCACCAGCTCGTCGAGGATGTGGCCGATCATCGGCTTGCCCGCCACATGCAGCAACACCTTGGGCACGGTGTACGTATGAGGACGCAACCGAGTGCCTTGCCCCGCGACCGGTATGATGGCCCGCATTTCCAGTTCCTCTTTTCGCGTGGGACAGGTTGGCAACCTGTCACCCATCGTCTTGAAACCGACCCGCTCATACTCTCCTGACACTGCTCACACGAGACAGGTTGCCAACCTGTCCTACTCCTTGAACAGCGGGAACTGGTCGCACAACTGTTTCACTTCCGCCCGGACCCGACCAATCACTTCCGCGTTTTCGACAGCCTTGAGCACCTCGACGATCCAGCCGGCAATCTGCTTCATCTCGGCCTCTTTCATGCCGCGCGTGGTGAGGGCCGGCGTGCCGATGCGAATGCCGCTGGTTTCGGTCGGCTTGCGCGTATCGAACGGGATCATGTTCTTGTTGACCGTGATGCCGGCCTCTTCGAGCGCGGTTTGCGCCTGGCGGCCCGTGACGTTGATCGCAGTCAGGTCCACGAGCAAGAGGTGCGTATCGGTGCCGCCCGAGACCAAGCGCAGTCCCTGGCGGACGAGCTCCTCGCCCAGCGTCTTGGCGTTCCGGACGACCTGTTCCTGGTAAACGCGAAACTCGGGCTGCAGGGCCAGATGGAACGCGATCGCTTTTGCCGCGATGACGTGCATGAACGGCCCGCCCTGGGTGCTGGGGAACACGCTTTTGTTGATCGCGCCCTCGAGCTCCTTTTTGCAGAGGATGAAGCCGCTTCGGGGGCCGCGAAGAGTCTTGTGGGTGGTTGAAGTCACCACATCGCAAAAGGGAACGGGACTGGGGTGGACGCCCGCCGCCACGAGACCCGAGAAGTGGGCCATGTCCGTCATGAAGCGCGCGCCCACCTCGTCGGCCACTTCGCGGAACTTGGCAAAGTCGAGAACGCGCGGATAAGCGCTCCAACCCGCGACGATGATTTTCGGTTTGTGTTCGCGAGCCAGACGCGCCATCTCGTCGTAGTCCACGGTCTCGGTGTCGCGCCGCACGCCGTAGCTGATGAACTTGTAGTATTTGCCCGAGAAGTTGACCGGCGAGCCGTGGGTGAGATGGCCGCCGTGGGGGAGCGCCATGCCCAGGAGCGTTTCGCCGAACTCTGCCATCGCCACATAGGCGCAGAAATTGGCGGTCGCACCCGAATGGGGCTGAACGTTGGCCGCCTCGGCGCCGAACAGCTTCTTGACGCGGTCAATGGCCAGCTGCTCAACGATGTCCACGTTGGCGCAGCCGCCATAGTAACGCTTGCCGGGCAACCCTTCGGCGTATTTGTTGGTCATGAGGCAGCCCTGGGCCTCGAGCACCGCCTGGCTGGCGAAGTTCTCGGACGCGATCATCTCGAGCGTCTCCTTTTGGCGATGGTACTCCAGTTCGATGGCCCGCGCCACCTCGGGATCGGCGCGACGGACATGATCAATCTCAAGGAAGTCCACCCGTCACCTCCTGCCTGGGTCAACCCTCTCGCTTTTTTCCAGTTGGCTGATCTTCTCGACGCGGCGCTCGTGCCGGCCGCCTTCAAATGCGGTGTTCAGGAAGATGTCCACCAGCGTGAGGTTGGTGGACAGGTCCTGGTTCGTGCCGCGCAGCGCCAACACATTGGCGTCGTTGTGCGCGCGAGCCATCTTGGCGCCCACCTCGTCAATGCAGACGGCCGCCCGCACACCGGGCAGCTTGTTGGCGGCGATGGACATGCCGATGCCGGTTCCACACACCAGGATGGCGCGATCCGCCTTCCTATCCGAAACCGCACCGGCGCCTTTGGCGGCATAATCGGGATAATCCACCGACTCTTCGCCGGTGGTGCCGAAGTCTATGACCTGATGACCGAGTTTCTTGAGGTGCTCGATGATCGCATTTCGCATCGAAACGCCCCGGTGATCATTGGCGAACGCTATTCTCATGCTGGAAACACCTCGATTCATGACCGACCTTTCGTCTTGGCCGCACTGGCCGAGGCCTTGGAACCGCTCCCAACGGCCACCTTGCGGGCGCGCAAGGGTTGGGCCAACGCGGCGGCTTTCGCGCCCCCGCCCGCCACGGTCTCCCGTTCGCTTCGTGGGGGGCGACCTTTGGCGGGGGGCACGACCGGCTTTGCGGCAGCCGCACGTTCCGCCCTGCCGGCTCTCCCGGTCACAAAGGGCATATCAATCAACTTGTCGCAAGCCACTTTAATTTGGCGGAAACAGCGCTTGTACACCTCGAGTGTGCAACCCATCGGGTCGGGAATGGGCCGGTTCTTCGGGTCGGTCTGCGTGTATTCTTTGAGCAGAAAAGTCTTGCCGCGTGCTTCCGGCGACAGGCGCAAGGCCATTTGCACATGAAACGGGGTCATCCCCAGCATCAAGTTGGCCCGGCGGATGATGTCCTCGGTCAGCGGCTGGCTGCGATGCTTTTCGAGAGTGACTCCATAGGGCTCGAGCATCAGCTTCGACTCATCGGTGGCCAGCAAGCCGGCGATGGTCATTACCCCCGCCGACCGCACCTCGATGTTCTTGATCTTGCGCTCCTCGAGGAGTCGTTTGAGATAGCCCGCCGCCATGGGGCTGCGGCACGTGTTGCCGGTGGAAAGGAAGAGGAGCACTTTGTGGACATGGGACTCGCGCACTCTGCGCGTCAAGAGGCCCTTGAGCGGCCGCTGGGAACCCGGTGCCTTGGCGGAACTTCCTTCGCCCGCGACCGAAGCCCCTCCCGCAGAGATTGCTCCTGACTCTTTCTTTGGCCCGTTCTGTTTTACCACGACTCATTCCTCACGAGTTTATGATTTCTCTGCTTTCCAAGACCGTCAAGACCGAATCGGCTCGCACACGTAGCGTAAGCTGTTAGCCTGCGAAACCGAGATCTAACGGCCCGAGACATCTTATGATGGAGCATGTTACATGCCAAGCGCCCCAGGCAGATATTGCCATTTTTCACGAACACACCCAGCGACCGCCAGCCCCTGTCGGCCTCACCTGGCCATCCGTTCGAACGCGCACAAACCCCAAGGTTACAACCTGGCGGTTCCCCTCGCTTTCGTTCCGGGAGGACCACCGCTTCGTGTGGACAGCGGTTTAGGAAGCGAACCCGCTGCGCCGGATGAGATAGATTCCCAAACCCAAGAAGAGCACCAACGGTCCGAGAGCGCCGATCAGGGGAGAAAGCACACCGTTGTGACCCAACGTTTGCCCCAAAGCCGTCAGCGCATAGAACCCCAGGGACAAAGAAATCCCCAGCCCGAACGACAACGGCAGGCTGGCCGTGTGGGCGCGCAACGCCAAGGCAAATCCGATCATCGCCAGAATCGTGGTGGCAAAGGGGAACCCCAACTTCAGATACCAGTCGGTGTTATAGATCGCCACGTCCTCGCCTCGGAGCTTGAGAGTTCTCACGTACTGGCTGAGCTCGGCCAGGTTCATCTGCTCGGGTTCCTTGCGGTTGGCCAGGTACTGATCGAGATCCGCTTCGAGCAGGCACCGGAAGGGTTCGGTGTGAGCGGTTGCCGACGAGGGCTGACCCTCCGCGTTGTAGTGATGCTCGATCGCCCGCTCGAACACCCAAAGGTCTTTGTCGGGCTCGACCCTTTTGCGCTCGAGCTGGGCCGACGAGGCCGTCAGGCTGTAACGCCAAATCTTCGGATCGTCAGTTTCTTCAAAAATCAATACGTCGTACATGCGGTTGCGGGTGGCATCGAATTCCCGCGTCATGAAAAACGTGTTGCCCATGCCCTTGTCGAAGATGTCGCGCCGGCGCGTCAGGGACAGCTCGCTGTTGCCGTTGATGAACACCTCGCGGTAGTATTCGGCCCGCGCCTGGCAGTAGGGAACGAACGACTCGTTGAGAAAAAGCGTCAGAAACGTGATGCCCAGTGTGCTGACCAGGACCGGCGCCCACGAGCGATAGGGGCTTTGACCGCCCGAGGTGATGGCCAGCATCTCGCGGTTCCGCGCCAGGGTCCCGACGGAGAATATGACCGATAGGATGGTGGCCAGCGGGACAACTTCCAGCAATCGAAAGGGGAGCATGAGGGCAAAGTACTTGGCCGCAATGAACATCGGCACTTGGTTTTTGATCATGTCGTCGAAGTCTTCGAAAACCCTGGAAATCAACAACACGATGGCGCAGGCGCCCACCACCTCCGCGAAGGTCCCGAAAAACTCCCGGCAGATATAGCGGTCGGTAATTTTGGGTATCAGACGCATCGGGTGGACTATAAAGGGAATGCCTTCAGCATTGTACGGGGTTGTTTTTCACCCGCAAAACTCCACCATAAAGGCGAATGTGTATCGGCCCCAACTCTCTTTTGCAAGCCAAATCGCACGAGGGTCGAGGAGCACCCTGGCTGTCCGCCATCGCTGCTTTCAATGTTAAGGGTGTCAGGCTGAGGTCTCCATGAGGCGGGAAGAACAAATTGCCAGTGTTCTGCCAGACGCTATTTGATGGAAACAGATTCCCCGCTCCGGTCGTCATTGCTCCCGACCGTCACACATCTTTTGGCCCGGAGAAGCCGGGTCCGCCGGCGGCGACGAAGCCGTGGCTGGCGCCTGATCGGTCGGGACTTACCCAGAAGGCGTACAAGCGGCCATTTCGGAGCTGGAAGCGGAACCTTACGGTTTTGCCGGCAAGCGGCGAGAGATCGGCCGCGCCTTTCCACGAGATTGCCAGACGGGTCTGGCCGCCACTGGCCGGGATGGAGTTGGCGCGTGTGAAAGGCGCGATGACGCGACCGCGCTCGTCCAGCGCCTCGACGCGAAGTTCTCCGGACGGCGCATCCAGATTGACAAAGAGGTGCTTGCCGCCGAAGCGAACGGGCCGGGTGGTGAGAAGGCCCTCGGTGTCGCCAGCGTCCATCGAGACGAAACCGTCGCGGCGCAGTGTGGCCAGCGAGGTGACGCACAGCTGGCCGTCGGCGCGCGTTTTGCCTGTCCCGCCGCGGCCGCTCACATAGAACCAAAGCTTATCGCCGACGATCAGGCAGCCGCCGCCCGCCGACTGCACGTTGCTGTAGTTCCATTCGCCGGGCGTTTCGGACACCGGGCAGAAGGCGCGCCGCTCGGGCCGCCACCAACTCCATCCGTCGCGACTGTAGCCGACGCACACTTCGTTGGGCTTTTCGCGATTCTCAGGCTGGCCGCGCCAGATCGTGAACAGGCCGAGGATGATGCTTTCGTAAGCCACGCAGTCGAGGTTGTAGAGCTCGGGCGTGATCTTCATGTCGGCGCGGGCGGGATCGAGCTGGTCCGAGCCGATCCACATGGGCGGTTCGCTGATGGCCGACCACTTGGGACCGTTGACGAGGTCGGGCGTTTCCCAGTAGCGGCGCCGGCGCGGCTGGCCCCAACCGTGGCGCAGGCTGTAGACCCAGACCTTGCGAAACGGGTTGTAGAAAACCGTGCTGCGGTCGCCGCACGAGCCGGTCAGCAGCGGCGGCTCGCTCCAATGAATGCCGTCGCGCGAGAAGTGCGTAGCGAGGCCAAACGATCCTTTCACGGTCGAGCCGCCCGAGCAAGAGCGAAACATCTTGAAGCGGCGCGCCGGGTCGTTTTCTTCGAGATCGAGCCAGACCGTGGAAGAGTCGCGGCCCTCGGGTTGAACGATGTTGGTTCCGGGCTTGACGTCGAGCGGCGGCTTTTCCCAGTGAAGGCCGTCCTTCGAGGTGGCATAGCAGGTGGACCGCACATAGCCGCCCAGGTACCACATTTTGAAAAGGCGGTCGGCGGGGTCGTACCAAACGCCGTCGCTGAAAACCATGGCGCAGGGCGGCTGCTTGCCGGTCAGCTCCCACGGCTGGTCGGGTTTCAGAACGGGATTGCCGGGGAAGTATTCGGCGCGATGGTGCGTGCGCTTGAGCGTCGTCTCGGCGATGAGAAAATCGTCCACGAACAGCTGCCGCCCAACGTCAATCGGAATGACCTCAGGCGGCGAGAGGAGATACTGCGGCGTGACCGGCTCGCGCGGCGCCTCTTTCAATTGCGGCGGCCACGGCGAAGGCAGGCGAATGCCGTTGTAGAGAACTTCGCCGGAACCGTGACGGGTGAGAAGCACACCCGCCGATCCTTCTGGGATTGACTTGTTCGGCGATGAGGCCAGATCGGGCACTACCCCAGTCGCGAGAACACTCAATTGGATGAACTGTCTCCGTTTCATCGCGTGTCTCCCACTTCGTGGTGCGCCATAGGATGGGTTGCATGGGTCAGCCTCGAGGTTTGGCGGAGGGCCTCTCGTGATGGGAAACTCACGTGGGCGAGTATGGATCGGGGTTGGCTTCCTTCATCGCGGGGACAGGAATCTCCCACTTGTAGATTCTGGAAAGCTTGACGCGAACCTCCGGCTCCTTTTTCCCGAACACATCGGTGTGCGCTCGGTCGTCCGGTTGCGGAGTGTGTTCGACAAGAAGACCGCGAATCTCCCGGACGTTGCCCGTTACCAGCGATAACACCCCGTTCTCGCACGGTTTGTTCGCGCGAAGTCGCGTTTGTTCGGGGCTGGAGTATTCCTTCCAATCGGTGGACATTCCTTCCCCCTGGTCGCGAAAAACACCCACGTTGAGTTGTCCATGGGGCACGAAACAGCGGTGAACTCGCATGAACAGCCGGTCGGCGTCGGGGATGAATTCAATTTCCCATGTGCTCACAGGAAGAGACTCAGCCATGAAATCAGTTTTCGGTCGGGCTCCGAGGTGTTGCAAGTAGCTTTGATCGGCATGTTCCCTTGCGTATTGTCGCCATAGTAGGAGGCGGGCGTGCCGTCCTGGGGGATGTTCACCAGCAATTCGTACGCGTCGCTCTTCCAATGCAGGTCAATGCTTCCATCGGCGGAAGGCAAAATCCGCGGTGCGCCCACAATGATGCCCAGCCTCACAAAGCCTTCTTTGGCCTGAAGGGCGAGAAACGCGACCGCCTTCTCCCACACCTTCTGAGAAAATGGCAAGCCGCCTTCTCCGTCCCAGTTCTCTTCCAGGTCAAGAATACTTCGTGAGGTTTCAATGGCGCGCGTGATATGCTGAAGCTCGATGGGCAGACTTTGCCACACCGGTTCGGGGGCGCTCCAGCAAGGCTTTATGTCGCAAATCGGAGCGGGTTTGTGCGGTGGTTCCAACCAGCCGCTGTCTCGCAAGCGGTCCTTGCTCCAGCAAATGCCCTCCTCTTCGCGGGACTCGCGATCGCCCTCGAATTCTTCGCGGATCAGCTGAACGGACTCCATTACTCACCCTCCAGAAAGGGTATCTCCTTTTCCTTAAGGAGCGAGCGAACGCTGCCGGCTTTGTCTTTCGCTCGGGCCAAGACAGCGTCTAATTTGCCAAGGTCTTCGTTGTCAAGGGCGACGAAGAACTCCTTATGGTCGGCGGAGCCCTCGTGGTAGCGGATTTGCAGCGTGTGGATTACAACAGCGGCCGCCGGAGGTTTTCTCGGGTCGGTGTAGAAAACCGGACGCACATCGGTCAAAATACGCGCCTTGCAGAAGGAGCGCTGGTGCTGGATCATGACGTCGAAAACTTTGGCCGTAATCCCCAGCGACTTCTCGAAGGAAAGTGCCCGAATCACACGTTCTTTGAACGGTTCGATCTCGTCGGGTTCTATTCTCAGCTGCGCTTCATCAGTGGCATTCAGTGTCTCAACCAAGTCCTGAGCCAGCGTGGCGGGAGAAACGCCCTTCTCCACCAGAACGAGATAGAGCCCCGCAAGCGCCCGCAGGATGCTTTCGACCTCGGATGCGTCCAGCTCGGCGACGGATGCAACACGTGAGGCGAGGCTCCCGATTCGCAACGACGGTCGTTCCCGTTCCAGAGCGGCGAACAACGCTTCGATACTCTTGTCCGGATACTTGATGAACGTGGCGAGAGCGCTATGCTGTTGCTTTGGTATCTGGAGTCTCATCTTTTCTGTCCTCGCTTGGCGGGTTCTAATTCGGCCCCCGGAACCGGACGATTGTATCGTCCATGTGGCCACCCAATTTCAATATGTTTTATCGTGTGCCGGTATTCAATAACATTTCGCCTTCCGAATCCACGGTGCTGAATCCCTTCGCGGGGTCTGTCTTGCCGCGGGAGAAACGACATGCAGTCGGTCACGGCACGTCGCATGCGAGAACCGTAACGATTAGAGCGCGCCAGATCACGATGCGGTTCCAGGATCGTTCGGCGAGGCGAAGAGGGGCTTGACAGTGTGTGCGCGTGCCGATAACGAGATCGTCCAGCGCCGGAGTTTCGGAAGAGACATGCCCAATTCCGTCACCGCCCGCAGGCCGCCTTGCGCCCGCCTGCTCGAGGCCAAGGAGTTCTTCTGATGCCGCGACTGAAGGACATCAAGAAGGTCATGATCATCGGTTCGGGTCCCATCGTCATCGGCCAGGCCTGCGAGTTCGACTACTCGGGCACCCAGGCCTGCAAGGCCCTTCGCAAACTCGGCTACGAGATCATCCTGGTCAACTCGAACCCCGCCACGATCATGACCGACCCCGGCATGGCCGACGTGACCTATATCGAGCCGCTCAATCTGCAGAGCATGATCGAGATCATCGAGAACGAGCGGCCCGACGCCATCCTGCCCAACCTGGGCGGCCAGTCGGGGCTGAACCTGACGACCGAACTGTTTCGCGCCGGCGCGCTCGAGAAGTACGGCGTCAAGGTGATCGGCGTGCAGGTGGACGCCATCGAGCGCGGCGAAGACCGCATCGCCTTCAAAGAAACGATGCGCCGCCTGAACATTGACCTGCCCCGGAGCGCCCCGGCTTACAGCATCGAAGGGGCCGAAAAGATTGCCGCCGAACTGGGCTATCCGGTGGTCATCCGGCCGGCCTATACCATGGGCGGCACGGGCGGCGGCCTGGTCTACAACGTCGAGGAACTGCGCATCGTGGCCGACCGCGGCATCTCGGCCAGTCTCGTCGGGCAGATCCTGGTCGAGGAATCGGTCCTCGGCTGGGAGGAGCTCGAACTCGAGGTCGTGCGCGACGCCAAAAACCAGATGATCACGGTGTGCTTCATCGAGAACGTGGACGCCATGGGTGTCCACACGGGCGACTCCTACTGCGTGGCGCCGATGCTGACGATTGACCCGGAGCTCCAGAAGCGGCTTCAGAAATGGTCCTACGACATCGTCGAGGCGATCCAGGTCATCGGCGGCACCAACATCCAGTTCGCCCACGATCCCAAGACCGGCCACGTGGTGGTGATCGAGATCAACCCGCGCACGTCGCGTTCGTCGGCGCTGGCGTCCAAGGCCACGGGCTTCCCCATCGCGATGGTCTCCTCGATGCTCGCCGGCGGCCTGACGCTCGACGAAATTCCTTATTGGCGCGAAGGGACGCTGGAGAAATACACGCCCTGGGGCGAGTACGTGGTCGTGAAGTTCTCGCGCTGGGCGTTCGAGAAATTCAAAGGCGCCGAGGACAAACTCGGCACCCAGATGCGCGCGGTGGGCGAGGTGATGAGCATCGGCAAGAATTACAAGGAAGCCTTCCAGAAGTCCATTCGTTCGCTCGAAAATGGCCGCTATGGCCTGGGCTTTGCCAAAGACTTCAACCGCCAGACGCCCAAGCAGCTGATGAACCTGCTGGGCGAGCCGTCGTCCGAACGCCAGTTCATCATGTACGAAGCGCTGCGCAAAGGCGTCTCGGTAGACGAGCTGTACAAGAAGACGTACATCAAGCCCTGGTTCATCCAGCAGATGAAGGAGTTGGTCGAACGGGAAGAGAAGATTCTGACGTTTGCCGGCAAAGAGCTGCCCGACGAGCTGCTGATTCAGGCCAAGAAGGACGGTTTCGCCGATCGCTATCTTTCGCAGCTGACCAGAATCCCCGAGACGAAAGTCCGCGAACGGCGCTTGGCGCTGGGATTGTGCGAGACCTATGAGCCGGTGCCCGTGAGCGGCGTCGAGAACGCGGCCTATTACTTTTCGACCTACAACGCGCCCGACAAGGTCACGACGACCAAGCGCCGCAAGATAATGGTCCTCGGCAGCGGGCCCAACCGCATCGGCCAGGGCATCGAGTTCGACTATTGCTGCGTCCATGCGGCCTTCGCCTTGCGCGACGAGGGCTTTGAGTCCATCATGGTCAACTGCAACCCCGAGACAGTCTCGACCGACTATGACACCTCGGACAAGTTGTATTTCGAGCCGCTGACGGTCGAGGACGTCCTGAGCATTTATGAGAAGGAAAAGCCCGAAGGGATGATCTGCCAGTTCGGCGGCCAGACGCCGCTGAATATCGCGGCCCAACTGGCCGAAGCCGGGGTGAAGATTCTCGGCACTTCGGTCGAAACCATTGACCTCGCCGAAGACCGCGACCGGTTCCGCCAGATGATGCAGAAGATGGGCATTCCGATGCCCGAGAGCGGCATGGCCAGCACGCTGCACGAGGCTCTCCACGTGGCCGACCGGATCGGCTATCCGCTGATGGTCCGGCCGTCCTATGTGCTCGGGGGGCGCGGCATGGAGGTGGTGTACGACGAAGAGATGCTCCGCCTCTACGTCGCGGCGGCGGTGGACGTCACGCCCGAGCGGCCCATCCTCATTGACAAGTTCCTCGAAAACGCGATCGAGACCGAGGCCGACGCCATCTGCGACGGCAGCGACGCGCTGGTGCCGGCGGTGATGGAGCACATCGAGCTGGCCGGCATTCACTCGGGCGACTCGGCCTGCGTCATTCCGCCGATCAGCATCCCGGCCAAACACATTGATACGATTTGCGAGTACACGCGCCGGATCGCGGTGGAACTCAATGTCGTGGGCCTGATGAACATCCAGTATGCCATCTGCAACGACACCGTCTATGTGCTCGAAGCGAACCCGCGCGCGTCGCGCACGGTGCCGCTGGTCTCGAAGGTCTGCAACATTCCCATGGCGCGCGTGGCCACGCAGGTGATGCTGGGCAAGAAGATCAGCGAACTGGGTCTCAAGCCACGGTCGTTCCCGCACTTCGGCGTCAAGGAAGCCGTGTTTCCGTTCAACATGTTCCCCGAGGTGGACCCACTTCTGGGACCCGAGATGCGCTCGACGGGCGAGGTGCTGGGCATGGCCGATTCGTTCGGGCTGGCGTTCTACAAGGCGCAGGAAGCGGCCAAGCAGATGCTGCCCACCGACGGGACGGTGCTGATCACGGTGGCCGAGCGAGACCGGCCGGGTGTGGTCGAGGTGGCGCGCCAGTTCAAGAGCCTCGGTTTCCGGATCAAATCCACGCAAGGCACCCACAAATTCCTGGCCGAGCAAGGCGTCGCGACCGAGATGATCCTCAAGATGCACGAGGGACGGCCCAACATCGTGGACGCGATCAAGAACAAGGAGATCCAGCTGGTCATCAACACGCCCAGCGGGCGGTTGAGCGCGCACGATGATTCGTACATTCGCAAGGCCGCGATCAAGTACAAGGTGCCTTACATCACGACCATCGCGGCGGCCATTGCGGCGGCCAAGGGGATCGCCGCGCGCCGGCAAAAACACTGCCGCGCCCGGTCGCTTCAGAGCTATCATGCGGATATTAAGTAGCGCAGGGTGTTAGCCTGTGATCGGAAGGCCCTGGAGTGCCGGCGGAGAAGTGGCGCAGGCTGACAGCCCACGCCACTCTTATTTCCGAGAAGCCAGAATTGCGGCGCCGATGGCGCCGGTGAATTGCGGCTGGGGAGAGGTGACGACGGGGCATTTCAGTGTGTTCTGTAAGGCGACGGCCATGCCGGGGATCATCGCCACCCCGCCGGTGAAAACGACCGGCGGGGTCACGGTGTGGCCGGCCATCGCGGTCACGCGCGTCGCGATCGCCGCTTGAACTCCCGCCACGATATCTTCGGGCAACGTTCCGGTTGCGAGCAGCCCCACGATCTCGGTTTCGGCAAACACGGCGCACATGCTGCTGATGGCCGCGGGTTTGCGGCTGCGGGCCGCCAGCTCGCCCAGCGCCGCCAATCCCACGCCCAGCCGCCGCGACACCATCTCGAGAAAGCAGCCCGTTCCCGCGGCGCAGCGGTCGTTCATCGCAAAATCCTGGACCGCGCCCTTCGGGTTCAGGCGGATCAGCTTGCTGTCCTGGCCGCCGATTTCGATGATGGTCATCGCGTCGTGAACGAGGTGGCGAACACCGTAGGCGTGACAGGTGATCTCGGTGATCGTGGTGTCGGCGAAACCCACCACATTGCGGCCATAGCCGGTGGCCACGATCTTCAACACGTGGTCGCGAGTGACTTTCGCTTCGGCCAGAACGTTCTCGAACAACCGGCGGGCGAGGGCTTCCTGCTCGATGCCCTGGTCCAGGATGCCCGAAGCGAGAATTTCCTTTTTCCGCGCATCCCAGAGCGCGACCTTAATGGCCCTCGAACCGGCGTCTATCCCTGCGAAAATCATCTCTTACTCCCTATCGGTCGGAACGCCGGTGGCCTCGCCGGTGCTTTGATTCGTCGGACAGCTCGGACCCGTCGGACAGGTCGGACCCATCGGACCCGTCGGACAGATCAGAGCACCGGCGAGCCGCCGGCGTTCCCTTGCTGTTTCAATTAAGGCATCCAGTCGCGAGCGCAAGGTCGGCAGCATCGCGTCGCAGACCGGCGGCACCTCGATCTCCAGCGTGGGGATTCCCAGTTCCACCCTCACCCGCTCGCGAATGATTTCGCCTTCGGTGGCGCAGTGGCTGGCTCCCGGAATGCGCGAAACCACCAGCGCTTCGGCGTTGAACAGCCGAACATCCCGGCAAATCCGTTCCGCGCGCTCGCCCGCCGATCCCACCATCGGATCGGCCAGCGCCATCCGCGCCAGCGCCTCCATCGGCGGCAGGTCCTCGGGGATTTCGTCGAGCGCGTGGCAGAACATGTAGTCCGTTCCGCACACTCGCCCGCCGCACTCCTCCAACAGATTCATCACGCGCAAGTCCGCCACCGGGTTGACCCAGAAGACGCGGACCGCATCGCGCGAGAGAAGACCCTGCCCCGCCGCAATCCGTTTGCGAACTTCGACGATCAACTCCTGCAACACCGCGATCGTCTCGTCGCGATCGGAACAAAAATGGATCGCGAGCATTTCGGCAATCAGCATTTCGAGGGCGGGAAGCGGGCACAGCCTGGCCGTGAAGACAAGCCGCCGGAGCTCAGCCAGACGGCGGCGAACCTCATTGGCCGCTTTGATGCCGGCCAACAGAGCCGCAGGGTCGAGTTTCGCTCCGGCCAAATCCTCAACGGCTTCTTTCACGCGTTCGAGTTCCGATTTCACGAATCCGACTTGTTCCCGCGGCACCAGCAATCCACCCGGCAGACAGACGGCGCGTTCGCCGAAGTCGGCTTCGCGGCGCGCCGGCATTTCCCACCAGACGATCGGATAGCCCAGTCCGGCGAGGCGCTGGGCGATGGCCGAGAAATCGTCGCACGTCGCGCCGACGCTGCACGTCAGAAGATCGGGCACGGGAAAATGTGCGCCCGTCACAAACGCCCCGAGCATCGCCCGCACCGGGCAGAACGATTCGTCTATGCCCAGCGAATTGGCGATGCCGAACAGGCCGTCGCGGAGCTGCATCACGCAGGGAATCCACCACGCGCCGTCGGGATAGAACGCCACCACGTTGGGCAGCGAATAGGCCATCACGGGCACGGTGCCGAGGTCTTTCATCGTTCCGACGATCTTGCGGCCCGCGGCGCGCGCCTCGTGCAGGCGGTCTTCTTCGCTGAGGAGAAAGTTCCACAGCCGCAGCGCCGCCGGCGAGTTGTCGAACCGCAGCGTGCCGAGTCGCAGGTCGCCGTCAACGATCACGTGGCGGCGAAGCGGCCCGCCATAGCCCGGCTCGCGCATTCCGGCCGAGAGCAGCGCCGCATATCGCGCGTCCCATTCGTCGAGCGTGAGCTGTTGCGGCACCTCGTTCACTTCAACATCTCCAGGAACGACTGAATGCGCGAGGCCGCATGGCCGTTAATGGTCTCTTCGTCGCCGGCCTCGATGAGGAGCAGCGGCAAGCCGGCCCATTCCTTCATACGCTGGGCCTCGGCGCGCCAGGTGTCGCACCAGACATAGTGGCGAAAGATGATGCCTCGAACGCCGTGCGCGGCCAGCTCGCGTTTGAGCCACGTGTAGAGCATCGTGTTGGGCCGGCGAAAGGCGTCGGGGATGCTTCCGAAATAGGCGTCGGCCAGCGTGAGAAAAGGATCGTCGTTGAGCGCGCGGCGGTCGAACGGGGCGGGCAGCGTGCGCTCGCCGCTTTCGGTCGCGTCCAACACGACCTGGCCGCCTGCCGCTTCGATGCGATCGAAGATGTCGAAATGCTGGGGCAAGAGCGGTCCGCCAACGAGCGCGAGTGGGACAGGTTGGCAACCTGTTTGGGGTAGGACAGATTGGCAATCTGTCCGACCCGTGCGATGGAAGTCGGCGAGGGCTGCCGAGAACTGCCGCGCGGAAAGGTGCCCTCGCGCCGCTCGCAACGCCGCGCGCGCCGAGTCCTGCTCGCGCATGACGTCGGCCAATTTGCCCTTCGCGGGCGCCTGGCCGCCGAGCCGAACCAAGAACCGCCCCAACCGCTTGAGCTCCGAGATGTAAATCTTTTGTGCGGTAACAGTCTGCCACGTCGTGGGGACGTGCATCAAGAACACCGGCAGGCAGCCGGCTGCGGCGATTCGTTCCGCCGTTCGTCGCATCTGGTCACAGGTCGTCGTTACGACAACCGCGTCGGCCGTAAGACCGGTTGCCAACCTGTCCCCCCCTGACGCCGAACAGACTTCATTGACGAATGCCCGCGCATAGGGGCAGACGCCGATGGCCGCTCCGACCGGTTGCGCGCCGCCGATCGCGTGCGGCAGAATCCTCATCGGCCTCACGCCATGCGCCGCGATCCATTCGGCCGGAACAAATGGGCAACTGTAAACAATCGTTGTCATCCACCACGAACCGTTTCAAACAGCGCTTCCACTCTTAGCGCGATCCGCGCGGAATCGGATGGCGAGTAATCCGTCTCGATCCTTAGATACGGGATGCCGAGCGTCTGTTCGGCCAGGCGCTTGACCCGAAACGATTCGACCGCATAGGTGAGGCAGCCCTGCCAGACCAGTTCGATGACGCACTGCGCGCGATACTCGGCCGCCAGCTTGCGGAGCGATTCCATGCGTGCTTCGTTGCGCGTTTTCACCGAGCAGGGAATCTGGTAGTACTTTTGCGCCAGAGCGAGCAACGGGTCGCCTCCATCGGTCGCGACGTCGTCGAGAATCGGTCTCAGGCCCGTGCAGTTTTCCATGCCGACGGCCAGTCCGCCGTGATCTTCGATGATCTCGAGGACGCGCTCGGCGCCATGAACCAGCGGCACGCCGGTCAGCAGCACGCGCACACATGAGGCGATGCCGGCAACCGGTTGGCGCGTCTTGAGCCCTTTTAGCGCTTCCTCGTAGTGTTCGAGGTCGGCGGGAATTCCCGAAATGCTGCTCTTGAGTTCGAGCAGCTGGCGGCCGGTCAGAGGCGGGGTGTCCGACTTCATCAGTGAAGCGAGTTCGCGACGCAAGGCCCTTTCGTGATTCATCACGGCGATGGCTTCGCGGAGCTTTTCGTCGGTGATCTCGACGGCGAAACGGGTTTCCAACTCGCGCTTGAGTTTGCGCATTTCGCGCACCCAATGCTCCATCGCGTCACGGTCGTCTTCTTTCTGCGGCAATTCGAGCACGTACATCGGGCGCGACTCGGCCATCAGCTCATACATCTTCTTTTTCCCGTCACAAGTGGTCTCGGCGACAACCAGTGCGGCCATTTCCAGAAACGGATTGGACTTCAAAAGGTGATAACCATAGGTGGACTTGATGAGTGGACAAAGGAGGGAAGGGAGATGTTCTTCGGCCGCGGGGATGGTTGTCGCCGAGCCACCGCACAGGCACACCGGCACCGCGCCGGCGGCCAGGATCAATTCGCGCGGAGTATATTCGCACAGGATGCCGACGATGGGCCGACCAGCGGCCTGTTGCGCGCGCGCATAGTCCAGGCAATTCTCGATCATTTTGCCGAACCACGCCAACGCGTCGGTCGGAGCATCCTTCGGGGGGCCACTTGTCGGCGCGCTCGAGCACGACCCGCTCGCCGAAGCCGGGCTCGCGCTACACGGATCGGTCGGGCGAATGTTCGCGTTCTTGTTGCCGCTGCATTTGCTCATAGGCACTAATCCTCAGAAGGACCGCCGGCGGCCTCGCGATGTTTTTCCGGAACGCCGGCGGCCTTGCCGATGTTTTGAAGTGCGAAGGGTGCAAAGGGTGCGAAGAGCGAAGTGCGAAGGGTGCGAAGCAAAGTACGAAGGAAAAGCAGGGTCCCTTCCGGCAGCACATGGTTGCGTTTCTGACAATTCCCTGTGGATCATTTTCGTACTTCGCTCTTCGCACGTCGTACCTTTTACTTTCAGCGTTTGGGAGCACCGGCGAGGCCGCCGGCGGTCCGTTTCCGGGCGACGAACAGTCCCTGCCCGATTTTGTTCTCCTTGGCCAGCCGCTGCGTGGACTGCATCTCTGCCCCCAACGTCCCCATCATCGCCGTGTCAAAGCCGATGATTTTCAGGGCGTCATAGGTCAGCTGTTCTCCCAGCATCCTCAGATACAGGTCCACACACGGCGAGAATCGGCCGGTGTTCTCCGCGGTCACGATTTCGAAGCCGTTCGCCCGGAGCAATTCCTGATAGTCGCGCAGATCGAGAAGACTGGGGAACTTCATGAATTTCATGAAACGGTCGGCCTCCTCGCGGCTCAACTCTTCCGGTCCCTCGATCCAGTCGGTGAAGGCAATCACGCCGCCGGGCTTCACCAGCCGCGCCGCCTCGGCAATCAGTTTCGGCTTGTCCACGACGTAACACCATGCGTCTTCGCCCCAGACGAAGTCCACGCTCGCGCAGGGCAGGCCGCCGTCGCAAACATCGGCGAGGGTGAAAGAGATTCGATCCGCCAGACCTTCGTCGGCGCAGCGCCGACGCCCGCGTTCAACCACCTTTGGCGTGGCGTCAACGCCCTGCATTTTCGCCACTTGGCGAAACCTCACGAGAAAGCGCATCCCCGCGCCGTTGCAGCAGCACAGGTCCACGCCCGACATCCCCGAACCGATGGCGGCCTTTTGAGCGAGATCCTGCGACGATTGGAATCCGCCGATGTGAATCTGTTCGCCCATGACCAGTTCCCAAAGATCGCCCTCCGGTCCGCCGTAGACCGCCTGCACATCGCTCAGCCCAATATTCGGTATGGTTTTCATGAAGCGCCCTCACTCTTGTTCTTTTCGCATAATCGTGTCGCAAACGGATACGTGGCGTTTCCTTGCCTCTTTCTTTTCCGACGAAGAAGAGACGCCCTCGGTTCTTCTCTTTTTCACTCATCGAAGCGATGATGAAGCCCAGAGGGTAGTGCGCGCGGAGATCTACGCCATGTAGATCATGAGAGGCAGGCCCGTCAGGTGAAGCCCGACGGGAGGCGCGGTGAGGTCGCCGAAATGTGCGAGCGATCAAGAGTCACTTGTGTGCGTCGCGACCCGGGGGTTCGTTGTGCCGATGGTGCTGCCGGTGTTTGTCCCCGAGACAGTGTTCCTGCTATCCTTTTTCGGCCTTTCGTGTCAATGCCAAACCTATCGGGAACTACGGACCTCATGGCGCGACTGCTGGCCGCAACCGAGAGCGAACAGGCTGGAACCGCAGATTTTCTTTTCCAGAATCCCCTTGAATGCCAACCCCGCCTCGTCGTAAAAGTCGCGTTGATGCGGAGGTGAGAGGGATCCGGTGGTCCTCACGGTCTTCAAAACCGTCGCGCCGCTTAACGGTGGCGGGTGGGTTCGACTCCCATTCACCTCCGCCAGTTCGGTGACTCATGGCCAGGAAAGCGAAACCGACAACCAACCTCGACGATCCCCGGCGTAAACTCGCGTCCGTTGCCGTTTTGCTCGACACCCCTGCGATTCGATCGCTCGTCGCGGCACACTCTCATCCGTTGGTTCTGGACGCCGTGCACGCCGCCCTGGACTGGTTCAGGGAGCATCTTCGGCCGGGAGACGCGGCGCCGAAACAGGCCGACATGGTCGCCAAGGTCGAGGCGTTTCTGCGGCAAAGCGAGGCCGACCGCCTTCGTCCCGTTGTTAATGCGACCGGTATTATTCTTCACACGGGCCTCGGCCGCGCGGTTCTGCCCCAGCGGGCCGTGGATGCGCTGGCCGGACTGAATCGCTGCTGCCATCTGCAAATTGACCTCGAGACGGGGCTGCGCGGAAAACGCAACGCCATGATCGAGCGGCTGTCGGGCAAACTGACCGGCGCCGAAGCCGCGATCATCGTCAACAACAACGCCGCCGCGACCCTGCTCATTCTCTCGGCGCTGTGCAAAGGCAAAGAGGTCATCATCTCGCGCGGCCAGCTGATCGAAATCGGCGGATCGTTTCGGCTGCCCGACTGCATTCACCAAAGCGGCGCCATCATGGTCGAGGTGGGCACGACCAACAAAACGCATTTGCGCGACTACGAGCAGGCCCTGACCGAAAACACCGGCATGATTCTGCGGGTCAACCCCAGCAACTATCGCATCGTGGGATTCACCGAGGACGTCCCCGTCGCCGCTCTGGTTTCGCTGAAGAAAAAGCAGCCCGTGATCGTCGTGGACGATCTGGGGTGCGGCGCGCTGATCAGTCTGGAGCCGTACGGTCTGCCGAAAGAACCCACCGTGCCGGACAGCATCGCCGCGGGAGCCGATCTGGCCTGTTTCAGCGGCGACAAGCTGATCGGCGGCCCCCAGGCGGGCATCATCGTCGGGAAGAAAGAGCTGATTGACCGACTCAAGAAGCACCCGCTGAGCCGCATGCTGCGCGTGGGAAAAATGACGGCGCTGGTGCTCGAGCAGACCCTGCGGCTGTTTCTCGATCCCGAAACGCTGTTCGAAAACAATCCGACGTTGCGTATGTTGACCACACCCATCGAGGCATTGAAGAAAAGAGCAACGAAGCTAAAGCAGATGCTTGATAAGGAGAAACTGAACCTCACAATGCGGGTCGCTGAAAGTCAAAGTGCTACCGGCGGCGGTTCCCTGCCGGATGTTCCAATTTCGACTTTCGTTCTGGCTGTAACGTCACCTGTTCACTCACCCGATCAGCTCAGTCACCTTCTCCGGCAAAATGAACCGCCCATCATCGCCCGGATTAAAGATAACGAAGTTCTTCTCGATATGCGGACCTTGCTCGAGGGCGAGGGGAAGTGTATCTTTCAAGCAGTGGTGAGGATCGGTAGATAGGATTGCGTATTTTGGAGAGGAACCACAGATTGCGTAGCACGGCTTTTGGCCGCAACCAAACAGCGGGTTTTCCCATCCGTGTGAATCGGTGCAGAACCACAGATGAACACGGATGGACACCGATAAGCTCAAAACAAAGGCCGCGTGAAAATCTTCGAATCTTTCGTGGATTGTGGACGATAGTAGTATGGATAGTAGTATAGGTTTCGCAGATTCCAGTCCAGGCCATCTGTGCAATGTCTGGTTGGGTATTTAAGGTTCACAGCAATGACAGATATGAAACGCCGCAAATCGGTAATGTCGCGTTCAATCAAGTTGGGACATTGCGTGTGTAATCCCAAACAGGCGTGCCCTTGTGACGACTTTAAGAACTACAATGTTTGTGCCTGCGCAGGCGAAAGACGACCCATCAAGACGGGCACCATTGCTCTGACCAAATATGTCAAGCGCGCGGGATGCGCATCGAAAATCGGTCAGGCCGATTTGTTGCGCATTCTCAGCACACTGCCCCCCGTGACGGATCCGAATGTGTTGCTGGGCGCGGCGGCGGGCGACGATGCCGGAATTTACCGGCTCAACGATCAATTCAATCTTGTTCAAACGGTTGACGTGTTTTCACCGGTGGTGGACGATGCCTATCTGTTCGGCCAGATTGCCGCCGCCAATTCCGTGAGCGACGTCTATGCGATGGGCGGCCGGCCGCTGACCGCGCTTTCCATCGTCGGCTTTCCCATTGACGAACTGGATGGCCGCCTGATGGAAGAGATGATCCGCGGCGGAATGGAGAAGCTCCAGGAAGCGCAGTGCAGCCTCATCGGCGGCCACAGCATCAACGACGACGAAATCAAGTTCGGCTTTGCGGTGACGGGCCTCATTGACGCCCGGCGCGTGGTTGAACGAAGCAACGCGCGTCCCGGCGATGTGCTGATTTTGACGAAGCCTCTCGGCACGGGCATGATTTCTTTTGCCGCGCAAATCGGCCGGATCAGCGAGGAGTGTCTCAATGAGGCCGGTGCGCACATGGCGACGCTGAACAGAGACGCGGCCGAGTTGATGGTGAAATACGACGCTAATGCCTGCACCGACATCACGGGTTTTGGGCTGGCGGGTCATCTGGTGGAAATGGTTCGTGGCAGCAGGGTTGTGGCCGAAATAGATATGTCGGCGCTGCCTGTTTTCGCGGCCGTCGCGTATTGCATCGAAAATGAAATCCTGTCGGGCGCGATCGAACGGAATCAGGAATATGCCATGGCGTGGGTCGAGGTGGCCGACGGAAGCGGCGAGAAGAATCTTCCCATTCTTTACGATCCACAGACATCCGGCGGCTTGCTTGTTTCGTTGCCGGAAAAGAATGCACAATCGTTCGTCGAAGAGATGCACGATCGCGGTCATCTTGCCACGAGCGTGATCGGTCGAATGATGCAGACAGCGAAGACCGCCTCAGACGGGAAGGTCATGATTACCAACAGCCAATTACAGAATTACATTGGCCGGAAAGAGGATAGCACGATGGCGAGAAAAGAAGAGCGTATCTCAGCGTTACAAACCACGGAAAGCGATGCCGCGCCGGTTCAGGACGCCTGTTGTTGCAGCACCGCCGGGGCGCCCGCGCCCGCCGCGACGCCGGCTGCGCCGGTCGAAGAATCGTCTGCCATTGCCAGCGATGCGTTTAGGGAATTCATGAAGCTGGCCAACGCGGAAGGTCTCATTGACAAGCGCGCCAAGAAGCTGATGGCGATCGCACTGTCGGTCGCCCAACGGTGCAAACCCTGTCTGATCATCCACATCAAGTCGGCTCTCGCGATGGGGATCTCCAAGGCCGAAATCGAGGAAGCGGCGACGCTGGCCATCTCGTTTTCCGGCTGCCCCGCGATGATGTTCTATAAGGACGTGTGCGCAAAACTGAATTTGTGACCCGTTGATTATTCACCTCTCGGATTTGACGAAATGAACCAGCGCCCGCCCGGTTTCCTTTCCGCCCGAATCACTCCCGACGTGATCATGATGATCTGCACCGCCGGGCACGTGGATCACGGCAAGACACGATTGGTGAAGTTGCTGACGGGCTGCAACACCGACCGCCTGAAGGAAGAACAGGAGCGCGGACTGACGATCGAACTGGGCTTCGCGCCCTGCTATCTGGGGAACAATCTGTGCGTCGGGATTGTGGACGTCCCCGGTCACGAAAAATTCATCAAGAACATGGTCGCCGGCGTTTCGGGCATCGAGATGACGGTGCTCGTGATCGCCGCCGACGACGGCATCATGCCGCAAACGGTCGAACACCTGCAAATCATGGAACTGCTCGGTGTGCGCAAAGGCATGGTCGCGCTGACCAAGACCGATCTTGTTTCGAAGGAGCGCGTGGAAGAGCTCACCAACGAAATCCGCGAGTTTCTCAAAGGGACGTTTCTCGAAGGGTGCGTGATTTGTCCCGTTTCCGCCGAAACGTTCGAAGGGTATCCGGAGTTCTACGAAACGTTGGTGAGTCAGATCAACTCGCTCGAAAAGAAGCGGAGCCTTGGCATCTTCCGAATGCCGGTGGAGCGCGTGTTTACGCAGAAAGGATTTGGAGCGGTCGTCACCGGCATTCCCGTGGATGGAACCATCGAAATCGGCGCCGAAGTGGAAGTCGTTCCGGGCAATCAGACGGGCAAGGTCAAAGGCATCCAGCGATTCCTGCGCGACGCCACGCAAGGCGGATATGGCCAGTGCCTGGCGCTGAACATCCCGGATTTCAGCAAAAGCCCGCCGGTGCGCGGACAAGTCCTCTGCCTTCCCGGCTACCTGGAATCGTCCTCCTGTTTTCACGTCAGCGTCAAAGCCGTGCCCGGACTTCAAAAGCCGGTGCGCAACGCCGAGGAAATCAAAGTCCACACGGGCACCAGCGAGGAGGTCGGCAAGATCTATCTGCTGGAAGACCCGACGCTGAACGAAGGCCAAACCGCCCTGGCCACGATCGTCTTGCACCGACCCGTAGCCGCAGCGATTCGGGACCGATTCATCGTTCGTCGCGCCTCGCCCGCCGCCACCGTCGGGGGCGGCGAGATCCTGGCCATTTCCGTGACTGAGCCGCGACCGCGGAAGTCCGAGCTGGTCGAGCAACTGAAATCCTACGTGGCCTTCTTCGAGGGTGCGGATCTGACCCGTCGGCTTGGCGCCGATCGGAAGACCGAATACTGCCTTTCTCGCGAACAGCTTCTCGGCGCCAGTCTGAAAGATGTTTCGCGCGCGACTCTCCTGCCGCCGGGAATCGTGAACGAATCGCTCTCCCGCCTGATCGAGAAGAAAACGGTCCTTTCGGTGGCCGACGATTATTATATCCATTCCGCGGCGTATGATTCCTGTTTGGGCAAAATCAAGGCGCGCGTGCACAAGGCGTCCGCCGAAGATCGCTTGTTGAGCCTCACCATCAGCGAGCTGCACAAGGATTTCAATTGGCCGGCGCCGCTGTGGAAACGAATCGAGGACGATCTGGCGCGCGAGAACCTGGTGAGGAGACGCGGCGACACCTTCATCCTTCCTACCGGTCTTGCGGCTTTGACCGACGCGCATCGCAACCTCATGGATCGGTTGCTCGCGCTTTACGAGAAAACGGCCTTCCAGTCTCCGCGGCCCGACGAACTGCCGGCCCTTCTCAACGCGCCGCCGCCGGCCGTCGAGCGAATGCTGGGCTATCTTCTCAACGAGGGCCAGCTGCTTCGACTTTCGCCCCACGTGATTCTGACCCGCAACGTGTTTAAGAAAGCGCAGGATCTGGTCGTGGAGACGATTCAGCAGAAGGGCATGCTCAATTCGGCTGATTTCAAATACAACATCAATTCCACGCGAAAATATGCGCTGGCGATTCTGGATTATCTTGACTCGCGCCGGGTCACTGTGCGAATCGGAAACGATAGAAAATTGACTCCGGACTATCGGAGGAATTTGATTTAAGTCATGCGAAACGGTTGGGTTCAAAAGGTCCTGTCCGCCTGCGTTGTGCTGATTGCCTTGGCGCTGCTGTTCCTCGGCAGCCACAGGTATTATCAAGTGTACAAGGACCCGACGCTGGAGGAGAGCAAGGAGACACTGGACGACGGTTCAAGCCTCTCCTTGCCTTCGGGCATGACCGCTCTTTCCAAGCCGGAGACCAAAGCGATCAGCGATCGGGAGCTGGTCGAGAACGCCACCTTCACCGGTGTCACTCGCACGGGGGATAATCTGTTTTTCACCTATGACCCCTCGAAACCGCGGGGCAAGCAAGCCTGTCCCACCTGAACGTCAGAGCTGCCCGCGGTCAAGGCGGCCGCCCAGAAGTCCGAAGGATGAAGAAAAGAAGAATCTACCAACTCGTGGCGCTGCTGCTCCTGCACAGCTCGTGGGGACCGGAGTTCAAGTGGCTCTGCAATCCCGTGCTGAGCTGCCATTCGTGCGCGTTGTCGTGGTTTGCCTGCCCGATTGGGGTTTTGGTCCACTATTCGGGCTATCATCTGTTCCCTTTGGTGGCGCTGGGAACGATTGTGCTGGTCGGCGCGCTGGTGGGGCGATTGCTCTGCGGATGGGTTTGTCCGTTCGGGTTGCTCCAGGATCTTCTTTATAAGATTCCGTCGCGAAAAATCACGCTCCCCGCCTGGACGTCCAACATCAAATACCTGGTGCTGATCTTCACGGTCATGGTGATCCCCTTTCTGCTCGGCGAGCAAACGTTGTATTCGTTCTGCCGGTTTTGCCCGGCGGCGGCGTTGCAGGTCACGCTGCCGACGGTGATCTCCAGCGGCCAGATCGGCACGGCGGCGATGATTCGTTTCTCTGTGCTGTTCGCGGTCGTCGGGTTTGTGATCGTGGCGAGTCGGGGCTTTTGCCGGGTCTTTTGCCCGATCGGCGCGGTGATGTCACCGCTCAATTATGTGAGTTTCTGGATTGTCAAAGCCCCCCGCGAAAAGTGTCTCTCCTGCAAGGCGTGCGACAAGGTGTGCAGCACCGATGTCAAGCCGTCGGAGCGGATTCTCAACAACGTCCCCGCCAACCGCGCCCTGGACTGCATCGTTTGCCACGAATGCCAGACGGCGTGCGAGAAAGCCCTGGCGGCAACGGCCGGAAATTGCGCGCAACCCTAAAACCCCATGCGTTGCCGATTCGTTACCGCACCCCACTGAGAACAAAGAACAGCGTCCCGGTCAATCCACTGACGATCAGACCACCCGCGGCCCACGTCTTGGCGGTGTCTCTAAACGCACCAATGAGACTCACAACGAACGCTACGGGTGTAGCCGCCAAGGAAACGAGCCCGCCAAGGACCCCGATGATGGACCCTCACCGAAATCCAACAAGAGCGACGATTATCGGTAATGTCCACGGCACCAACGACAGACACAGCCCGATTTTGCCAAAGGTCGCTTTTGGAAGTTCGTCCATAGTGAAAAAAACACCGTCCGGAAAACTGGAAGTCTGTGCGGCGCAACAAAGAGGCATCTTCGCGCTGTCGCTCTCAGCCTCTTCCCAATAACGACAGCAGGCAGGTCAGGCCGCTGAGGATCAACCCGCCGATCGCCGCCGTCTTCGCCGTGTCTTTGAAGGCGCCCACAAGACTCACCAAAAACGCCAACGGCGGGATCGCCACGAAGGCGGCAAACACCACGGGCAAGGCTTCAAGAAGGGTGAGTCCGCCACGGACTCCGCCGGACGATCCTCACCCCGGTTGGGGGAGAAGCGAAAGAAACGACCCGGGCAACGCGAATGCGATATACAAGAACACCGCCCAGGGCAGAAACGAGAGCGAAAACCCGATCTTGCCCAGACGCGCCGTTGGGAATTCGTCCATGGAGCACCTCCCGCCGTTGAGACCGGCCTCAGAGATTCCCGACGAACAGAAGCAACGCGAACAGCCCGCTGATGATCAACCCGCCGATCGCCCACACCTTGGTCTCATCCTTGAATGCTCCGACCAGACTGACGATCAACGCCCCCGGAGTTCCCGCAAGCACGGTGAGTCCGCCAAGGACTTTCAGGGGGTTCCCTCACCCGGGCCTCAAGAGAGCCATCAGTAAGAGGACGGCCCAGGGAGCAAAGGACATGGCAAACCCGATTTTCCCCAGGGTGGCCGCCTTCTCCTCGGTGGAGGCCTCTTCGGGCACAGCGGAACCCGGGCCTTCGTCGGTCGGATCATCCATTTCTCTATCTCCTCGCCGCCGGAGCACCTGGTACTTCTACTCGTGTAGGTCATATCTGCCTGAGCTTGCCCCCGCGGCGCAAGAGCATTCTGATTTGTTGGAGGGACCTGCGAAAAAAAAGTTGGCGTGCTCTGACAGCCCACGTCACTCCTGTTTACAACTCCCTCGAAAAGAAATTCGCCGATCGGAGGGGTGTTTCCGGTCGGCGAACGGCACGTACGTGATTCACGAGCGCAGCCCGGTGGGATCAGAGCTGCATTTCCACAGGCTCGCAGGTGGTTTCAATCGAACCGAGCGTCGGCTCGATCAGGATGCGGGCTTTCTTGCCGGAAGCACTGGTGGGTACTCGCCATGAGTACGAACAGGTGCCCCCTCACCCAAACTGCAGCTGTCCCGATCCGAGTTCCTTGCCGTTTTGGCCCAGGACCTTGAACTTCGGTCCCCCCACGGCTTGGCCGTCGCTTCGGGCAAACGTGCGATACGCCTCGCCGCCCGCGCCAAGGATTTGGGCGCTGATCAGGAGGTTGCTGGTTCCGCCCGAGACGAGCGCTCCGAGGAACCCGCCGCCGCCACCGCTTTCTTTTTGCGCCTGGACTTTGAACTCCAGCGGCGCTCCGCAGACCAGTGTGGCGCTCTTGCCCTCGGTGATCTTAAGAGTCTTCTTCGAATCGGCGTTCATTCCCGTCGCCGCGACCAGCGCATTTCCGCTGTCTTTCCCCGCGACGACGCAGGAGTAAAGCGCGCAGGTGCCGACGGGGACCTTGGCTTTTCCACTGGCCACGTCGGGCGACAACGCTTCCCATTGGCCGGGCGCCGATTCCCGGGCCATGATCAGCAGGGCCATGCTCTCGCCGTTCTTCACCTGCAATTCGCCGACGGGCCCCGAATAGGGCTCGAGGGCGACGGTCGTGAGGTCTTTGGCCAGCGTCATTGTGTAGGGATTCGGGCCGACGTACACTAGCTCCGAGTACGGTTCGACCAGCGTGCCGGCGAGAGCGGTCGCCGGTTTGCCCGAGCCGGAGCGATCACGCAGAACGGCATCGCCCCACTGCAGGTCGCGGTTCTCCCCTTGGGGGGTCTTGAGGAGCTGCATTTGGGATTTGTCGCCGAGCTGGAAGTTGCAGTTGGCGTCAAAGATGCCGATCGTTTCCTTCGCGCCGTTGATCTCGATGGTGGCCTGGAGATAGCTCGCGTCTTTGAGTTGTAGTTGGCCGGCGGCGATGCGGCTGTTGGCGGGCGCGCGACGGTTCATCACGAACATCTCGGCATAAAGGTTGGGGACCCAGGGGCCGACTTTGGCCGCGGCCATTTCGATCGGACCGAACAGCGCGTGCTCATAGGGCATCGGGCTGGACTCCTTCTCTTCCTCTTTCAAGGCCTTGCAGACCGGGTCGTCGGTCAGGTCGCCGTTTTTGTTCACGTCAACGATCAACTGGTCATAGCCCTTGCCCTTGCCTTGCGATTCGTCGAGCCGAAAGACCAGAGACTGTCCCTTGCCGCCCGGAGTCGTAAGCGCTCCATAGAGCGGACGGTCGGAAACCGCGTCGGGCTCTTTCGTGATCGCTGCCGGCTTTTCGCTTTTCAACTGGGCGAACGCGCCGATTCCGCCCGGGCCGGCCATGGCCTCCTTTTGGCTCAACGTTTTCAATTCCAGGGGAAACTCGGCCGCCCAGGCGCCGGTTGCCAACGCCACCAGGACAAACAGTGCTGCTTTCTTGAGCATGCTCTGTCACCTCCTTTCCTCCTGGGACTGTGGCGGACTGTTCGCGGCGAACAGCCCGCCCGTTTGAGAATCTCACCAATACTCTGGGGTAAAAAGCTACTTCTGCGAAGAGGGCCACACTCGGCCTTCCTCACTCAATGAGAATCTAGCCACTTTTCCCCGCAACCGGTCAAGCGGTTTCGGGGCTTTCGAGGGAGTTCGAAAAGCAGAGTGGCGCGGGCTGTCAGCCTGTGAATCGTGCGGAAATCGGACAGATCCACTTTTGCAGTGCCCCAACCTTTACGCCAGCCGATCGGGAACATCGCTTTTCGCAACTCCCTCGCTTTCGAACGGCGCGGGGGATTGGTCTTGACAAAGGAGAAACATGCCTCTGAGAATTTGCGCAGCGGGTGTCGTGCGATTGGCCCCATCCAGCAGGAGGGCCGGCGGCGACGTTCACGGGCAAGGCAAAACGCCTCATTGACGAACGCCCCAGGGAGCTGCTGGAATCCCCGCATATCGCCCTCTTCCCTCAGGCGAGCGATGGAGCTTCAACGGATGGGCCGGATGCCAATTTTCGAGGTGAGAGCGTAACCGCATGTCGCGTGTGCTGCTGATCAACGGCAACATCATGCAACCGCCCGTTGCCCCGATCGCCTTCGATTATCTGGGCTCGGCTCTGCAAGCGGCGGGGATCGAGGTGTGCGTGGTGGATCCCGTCTTCTTCGAACCCACCCGCATCGAAGCCGAACTGATCCGGCTGACCAACCTGATGACGCCCGACGTGATCGGCATCACCGTCCGCAACATTGATGATTGCTGCATGGCGACGCGCGACTTTCAGCTCCCCCGGATCGCGCGTTGGATCGCCCACCTGAAGCGCCATAGCGAAGCCAAGATCGTGGTGGGGGGAGTGGGTTTTTCGGTCATGCCGCGCGAGGCGTTTGATTTTCTCGACCCGCACTACGGGATCGCGGGCGACGGCGAACAGGCGGTTCCCCGGCTGGTCGAGGGGCTGGCCAGCGGGCGCGATACCAGCAATCTGCCCGGACTGCTCTGGAGGGGACCCCGGGGCGTGGAGTTCAACTCGCCGGTTCCGGCGGACCTCACGCAATGGCCGCTGCCCACGCGGCGGACCGTGGATAACGCCCGTTACATCCGCGAAGGGGGAATGGTCGGGATCGAGACCAAGCGCGGCTGTTCGGAAGGCTGCATCTACTGCGCCGATCCCGTGGCCAAGGGAACCCGAACGCGGCAGCGCCCCCCGAAAACGGTCGTCGAGGAAATCCGCGATTTGCTGGACCAGCACGCGGACGTCTACCACACCTGCGACAGCGAATTCAACGTGCCCCTCGACCACAGTCGCGCCGTCTGCAAGGCGATCATCGAGGCGGGCCTGGGCGACCAGATCCGCTGGTATGCCTATTGTTCGCCCGTGCCGTTTGACAGGGCCACCGCGCAGCTCTATCGGCGGGCCGGCTGCCAGGGAATCAACTTCGGCTGCGACAGTGGGAACGATGTGATTCTGGCGCGCCTGGGACGCAGCCACCAGCGCAGCGACATTGCCGCCGCCGTGGCGGCCACGAAAGCCGCCGGCATGAGCTGCATGATTGACCTGCTGTTGGGGGCGCCGGGCGAGACGGGTGAGACGATTTCCGAAACCATCGAAATGGCCAAAACGGTGGGCGCCGATCGCGTGGGACTTTCGGTCGGAATCCGCGTCTATGCGGGAACGCCGTTTGCCCGCGAATGCCTCAGCGGCAGCAGCCCGCGATCCCAGGACCTGCGGTTTTCCGAAACCGAGCTCGATCTGCTCCGGCCCTATTTCTGGGTCGAGCCTTCGCTGGGCGATTCGACCCCCGACATTGTGCGCGAGAAGGTGGGCAAGGACCCGCGGTTCTTCTTCATGGACCCCACCTGTACCGAAGCCAACTACAACTACAACTATAACAACAACTCCACGCTGGTCACCGCCATCCGCAAAGGCTATCGAGGCGCGTTCTGGGACATCCTCCGCCGCGTGGCGGAGAATCTTCCCCCGCCCTGAACGAGCTCAAAAACCGACGCAGTCCCGACGGGTTTCCAGCAGGCGGGCGTGACAAACCGGTTCTCCGTGTCCATGAAGACCGAGACTCCGGTCTGGGCAGGACCAGCTGGATTTCACACCAATCCATAGAATCATTGGCAGGGTGTAGCCGGCGACGTGAGGAGGCGGAGGCCATCGGAGTCCAGCCGGCCAGCCTCTTTCCGCCTCCTTACGTCGGCGGCTACAATTCCTGGTGAGAAATGCAGGCCAAACACACGGAAGCGGACCGCACTGCACAGGTTGGCCCAAGTCTCATCTGCCGGAGAGGGCGAGTGTTTGATCCCCGGCGAATGTTCGACTTGCGATTTAGTTGACGCTGCCGCGGTTTTGTACCTATAACAACGGCATCAGGCGAAGTGAAAAGACGGGAAGCGTTCGAACAAGAGCGATGCGGAAGCGGCGATGGAGACGAACCCTTATGAACGCGGCGAAGCGACTGGAGAATCTTGATCGGGCGGCGAAGAGAGTAGAGGGACTTCGGGTGGTGGGGCTCTTCATGAAAACTGTCTTTGGCGGAGTGGGTCGAGCACGGGGCGTCCCGACGGCGGTCGTTCTGGCTTGGGGCGCGTTGGATCTGCTCGCTCCCGGCGGCGCTCGCGGCCAGAGCTCGACGCCGCGCGAGGAGATGTCGGTGACCAACGGGCCGGTTTGGGCGATTGCCCGGACCCCGGAGACGGTTTACATTGGGGGAGATTTCACTTATGTGGGGCCTTACACCGGCGGTTTCGTCCCGATCAGCGCCTTCACCGGTCAACCCGTCGGGGTATTTCCCAAGGTGAATGGAGCTGTCTGTGCATGCGTTCCGGATGGCGCCGGCGGCTGGTTCATCGGCGGAGAATTCACGAAGGTCGGGGGTGTCGGCCGCAACAATATCGCCCACATTCGCGCGAACGGCTCGGTGGATACCGCCTGGAACCCGAACGCCAACTCCGATGTCCATGCTCTTGCGGTCTCCGGCTCGACCGTTTATGCCGGGGGCCAGTTCTGGTCCATCGGCGGCCAGGCGCGAAACTGTATCGCCGCGCTCGACGCCTCGACCGGCCAGGCCACCGCTTGGAACCCGAACGCGAACGGCAGGGTCTATGCCCTCGCGGTCTCCGGCTCAACCATCTATGCCGGGGGCTATTTCTCGAGCATCGGCGGGCAGACACGAAACTGCATCGCCGCGCTCGACGCCTCGACCGGCCAAGCCACGGCCTGGAACCCGAACGCGAACAGCGTAGTCTATGCCCTCGCGGTCTCCGGGGCGACCGTCTATGCCGGGGGCTATTTCACGAGCATCGGCGGGCAGTCGCGAAACCACATCGCCGCGCTCGACGCCTCGACGGGCCAAGCCACCGCCTGGAACCCCAACGCGGACGACGGGGTCTGGGCCCTCGCGGTCTCCGGGCCCACCGTTTACGCCGGGGGATACTTCACGAGCATCGGCGGGCAGTCGCGAAACCAGATCGCCGCGCTCGACGCCTCGACGGGCCAAGCCACCGCCTGGAACCCGAACGCGGGGGGCGGCACCTATGGGTCTCCGTATGTCAATGCCCTCGCGGTCTCCGGGACGATTGTCTGTGCCGGGGGCAATTTCTCGAGCATCGGCGGCCAGCCGCGCAAATGCATTGCCGCACTCGACGCTTCGACCGGCCTGGCCACCGCTTGGAACCCGAACGTGGGGGGCGGCGGCCCCTACACCTGGGTCAATGCCCTCGCGGTCTCCGGGACGACCGTCTATGCCGGAGGATGGTTCACGACCATCGGAGGGCAGACGCGAAACTATATCGCGGCCCTCGACGCCTCGACCGGCCTGGCCACCGCCTGGAACCCGAACGCGAACTATTACGTGTGTACCCTCGCGGTCTCCGGGACGACCGTTTATGCCGGGGGCGGTTTCTGGTCCATCGGCGGGCAGACGCGAAACCACATTGCCGCGCTCAACGCCTCGACCGGCCAGGCCACCGCCTGGAACCCGAACGCGAACTCCCTGGTCCTCGCCCTTGCGGTCTCAGGGACGACCGTTTATGCCGGGGGCGAGTTCACGACCATCGGCGCCCAGTCGCGAAACTATATCGCCGCCCTCAACGCCTCGACCGGCTTAGCCACGGCCTGGAACCCGAGGGCGAACGGCTGGGTCAATGCCCTCGCGATCTCCGGCTCAACCGTCTATGCCGGGGGCTATTTCACGACCATCGGCGGGCAGTGGCGAAACTATATCGCCGCGCTCGACGCCTCGACCGGCCAGGTCGCCGCCTGGAACCCGAACGCGGGGGGCGGCATCCCCTCCTCGTGCGTCAATGCCCTCGCGGTCTCCGGGGCGACCGTCTATGCCGGGGGCCAGTTCGCGAGCATCGGCGGCCAGACGCGAAACTACATCGCCGCGCTCAACGCCTCGACCGGCCAAGCCACTGCCTGGAACCCGAACGCGAACTATTACGTGAGTGCCCTCGCGGTCTCCGGCACAACCGTTTATGCCGGGGGCTATTTCTCGAGCATCGGCGGGGAGCCGCGCCGCTACTTCGCCCAGTTCGACCCGCTGGGAACAGGCGTGAAGCCCTCCATCTGGCGCCGCTACTGATGTTCACGTTGGCCGGCCCGCAGCCTTCGGTGTGTTGACGTGAAGTGATCTGGCCGTAGCGCTCAGCTTTTCGAATCGGACCTTCCGGCTTTCTTTGACAGGCCTGAGTATGTGTTTAGCGCGCATAAGCAACAACGACAGGGGCACCCTGCGCACTGGCAAAACTGAGGGTGCTAAACACATACGCCAACCGTCCCACTGTCCCACCCGGCCGTGGATTCCTGTTGACCGGCCGGCATGATTCCGAGTACCAACGTGGGTTTGAGACAGCCGTTGGAAGATGGACTGATGGGGAAGGCGGAAACCACGAGAGAACCCACCGCACCAAGGGGAGAAGCCGAGCCGCCTGTCCGGCGCGAATTCACCGGGCTGCGTTTGGGCATCGCCATCCCCGTCCTGATGCTTCTATTGCCGTTGATCCTGGGGATTTTCCACTACCGGCTCCTGGACGAATCCCTGAGCATCGTGGACAGCGACAGTCCGGCGGCCGGGCGGCTGGCCACCGCCCTGATTCATGTTTACCTCTCCACTTTTGTCGTGTGCGCCGCCGCCCTGGTCTTTGGCCTGGGCCTGTCGTGGGCCATTTCCAAACCCATCCGCCAGCTGATCCGCACCACCCACGAAATTGCCACGGGCGACCTCTCGCATAAGGTCCCCACCAATACCGGCGATGAGTTCGGCGATCTGGGGAACAGTTTCAACGAGATGATCGCGTCGCTGAACCGCATGGTCATGGAGCGCAACCGCTATATCCTGGAATGCTACACGGGCGGGCTGATTCTCGTGGATGCCGCCGGACGGATTATCGCGTCCAACACGGCCGCCGAGCAAATCCTCGGCGAACCGCCCAACGCGTTGATTTCCCGCCCGATCGTGGACGTGCTCGCCCGCCATCCCGAAACCCAACGGTTCTGCGAAATCATCCAGCATGCCGTCCGGGACCGCCAGTTTGTCAGCTCCAAGGAGATTACGGTTCGATTGAACAGGGGCGGCGATCTTCCGCTGGTCGTGACGACCTCGCCGCTGCGCGATCCCAGCGGGGGGCAAACCGGCGTCGTCATCAACTTTCGCGATCTGACCCAGGTCAAGGCGTTCTACCGCCAGATGACACGGGCGGACCGGCTGGCCGCGATCGGCACCCTGGCGGCCGGGGTGGCCCACGAGGTCCGCAATCCGCTCGGCTCGATCAAAGGGCTGGCCCAAATGCTCAGCGAAGAAGGGCCGCCCGACTGCCAGACGCGCCGCTATGCCGAGGTGATCCTCCGCGAGGTCAACCGCCTCGATGACGTGGTGCGCGAGCTGCTGGAGTTTTCCCAGGCCGATGCCCAGGACGTTCGCCTCTGGAACGTCAACCAGGTGCTGCGCGAGGCGCTCGAAGTGGCGCGCTGGAAAGTGACCGAAGACCGCAGCGCCGGGATTCAGGTGCGGGAAAGCTACGGCGAGATTCCGGCCTTGCCGCTCAACGCCGAGCGCCTGAGCCGGGCCTTTCTGAATCTGATCGTCAATGCCTTCGAGGCCTGCTCGAAGGGCGGCGAGGTGGCGGTTTCCTCGACCGTGGAGTCGGCCGACGACTCCGCCGCCGTGGCCGTCAGAATCGAAAATACCGGCGAGCCCGTTGCGCCTGAGAATATCGAGAGGATCTTCGAACCGTTTTTCTCGACCAAGCCGACGGGGACGGGGTTGGGGCTGCCCATCGCTTCGCAGATTATTACTTCGCACGGCGGAACGGTGGACGTCGAGAGTCGCAACGGCCGAACCATTTTCACCGTGCGATTGCCCGTGACAATGGGCGATGCCCAGCCGTCCAAATCCCACCTGAACTCAGCCGCGCCTCATCTGGACCCGCATAGACGGGTCATGATTGAACGCATTGGCAGCTAGGCCCTTGTGGCCGTTCGAGGGGTTTCTGGCAAAACGGCGAACGCCCACAAGGGGCCAGGCTGCGAAAGACAAAGAAACAAGGGGGAGCCTCGAGCGTGAGCGTCCTGGTGGCAGACGATGAAGCCAGTATGCGTTTCATGCTCGGCCAGCTGCTGGGCAAGGAAGGCTATACGGTCAAGGAGGCCAAGGACGGTCTCGAGGCCGTGGAAATGGCCACCAACGAGGATTTCGACGTGATCATCCTGGACCTGAAGATGCCGCGCCTCAGCGGCATGGAGGCCCTCGAACGAATCCGCCAGGTCCGTCCCCACACGCCTCTGCTGGTCATCACGGCCCACGGCTCGGCCCCGATCGCGCAGCAGGCCATCGCCGCCGGCGCCTACGACTATTTTTCCAAGCCGCTGGAGAATGCCGAACTACGGATCGTCGTCAAGCGCGCCCTGGAGCGGCGCACCCTCCAACGGCAGATCGAGAGTTTGGGCCAGCAGGGCCAGTTGCTCCAAAAACAGGTGGAGACCCTGGAAACCGAGCTCGGCTCGCTGGAAGCCCGACTCAAGGGAACCAAGCAGTTCGACAATCTGATCGGCCGCAGTCCCACGATGCTCGATCTCTATGGCCTGATCCAGCAGGTCGCTCCGCGCGACGTCACGGTGCTGATTCTGGGCGAAAGCGGAACGGGCAAGGAGCTGGTCGCGCAAGCGATTGTCAACCACAGCCCGCGGCGGGCGATGCCGTTCATCAAGGTCAACTGCGCGGCCATTCCCGAGATGCTGCTCGAAAGCGAGCTGTTCGGCCACGAACGCGGGGCCTTCACGGGAGCCGTGCTGACCAAGCCGGGCAAGTTCGAGCTGGCCGACAAGGGGACGATCTTCCTGGACGAAATCGGCGAACTGCCGGCCAGTCTCCAGGTCAAACTGTTGCGGGTCCTTCAGGAGCGGGAGTTCGAACGCGTGGGAGGAACCAAACCCATCAAGGTGGACCTGCGGGTCATCGCTGCCACCAACGCCGACTTGGTGCAGAAAGTGGCCGAAGGACAGTTTCGCGAGGATCTCTACTTTCGTCTCAACGTTATTCCCCTCACGCTGCCGCCTCTGCGCAACCGGCTCGAAGACCTCCCGCTGCTCATGGATTACTTTATCCGCTTCTACAGCAAGCAGTTTGGCAAAACCATCACGGGTGTTTCACCCGAGGTCCTGGAATTGTTCCTCAACTATCCCTGGCCGGGGAACGTGCGCGAGCTCGAAAACGTCATTCAACACGCCTGTATCCTGACCCAGGAAGCCGAGATTGGCCCCCAGTCGTTGCCGGCCGATCTGCGCGTGCCGCGGCATCCGCCCGGACTCGAGGCGGATGCGGCCGATGCGGATCGCTCATTTGGTCCTCCGGGCCTGCTCGACAACCCCTCGTTGACCATGCTGCAAAAGATCGAGATTCTGGCTTCGCAGGCAGAAAAGGAGCTGATCCTGCGGGCTCTGGCACAGTGCAACGCACGGCGTCAGGCGGCGGCCGACTTGTTAGGAATCAGTCGCAAAAGCCTGCACAACAAGATGGTCCGATACGGTCTGATGGACGAGAAAACGGGTAACGAGAGTAACAAAAGTGGGTAAGGGGTTACGCACGCGGGCCGATCGGGGAAGCCGCAAAGCCATGGGCGGTTTATCCACTGGTCGTTTCAGGGGTTGTGGAAAAGTGTTGTTAGATGTTTGAAATCAATAAGATAGCGCTTGACAACCCCATCGGCCTTGAGTGATTAAGGGTCAAGCGAAATGACTTCAGCCATGGGCATAGAGATTGCTGTTGCACATCTGGTCAGTTACGAGTGGTCCCCCAAAACTGTGAAGACGAGGAGAGAGTGGAAGATGGAAACCCGTCGCGTAGGGCAAAGTCGGATTACGGGTTTTACCCTCGTTGAGATCATGATCGTCGTCGCCATTATCGGGATCATCATCGCCATCGCCATTCCAGGCTTCATGCGGGCGCGCGAAGTTTCGCGGGCGACCTCATGCCAGGAGAACCTGATCAAGCTCGAGGGGGCCGTGGACAACTACGCACTCGAACATGATATGACGGATGGGAGCGTGCTGTCCGGGTGGAGTATCTTGGTTTCGAAGACGCTCTACCTCAAGAAGACGCCCAAATGCCGTGGCGGCGGGTCCTATATCAAGGCGTTCACGGTGGGAACGGCTCCGACGTGCACCTACACGCCCCCGGCATGGTTCGACACGCGTGGGGCCATGTATAAACACACACTCTATGACCACTATTGAGGAAGTACGGCGAGCGAGGCGCCCGAAGTCCTGAAGTACGCAAACCAAGAGGTCCGCCCGGCCGCCGAGCAGAAGTGGAGAAGTTGTCTCCAGAACAGAAGATTCGCCTGAAAGGAGGTGAATTGAACGATGTTGCGAAAGCGCGTGAAGGGCTTCACCTTGGTGGAGATCATGATCGTGGTTGCCATCATCGGAATCATCATCGCGATCGCCATCCCCGGTTTCATGAGAGCCCGTGAAGTGTCCCGTTCCACGTCTTGCCAGGAGAACCTGATCAAGATCGAGGGCGCGGTGGACCAGTGGGCCGTGGAGTACGACAAGAGCGATGGGATGACGATCACATGGACGCAGCTGGTCGGCAAGACTCTGTACCTGAAGAAGACGCCGAAGTGCCGCGGTGGTGGAAGTTATCCGGCGACGTTGACCGTGGGCATCAGTCCAACCTGTGACTATGTGTGTCCGACTTGGTTTGACACGCAGGGTGCGAAGTACAAACACAGAGTGCCTGATTCGAAGGATTGATGTATCCGAGGTCAGACCACGAGCAGGGGGGGAAGCGCAGGGATGCGTTTCCTCCCATCTCCTTTTTTTACCCCCCCGAGTCCATCCCCCTGAAGGCAAGCAAGCCTGGGAACGGATTTGCTTTCCGCTGGACGGCGGCGGTTCAGCAATACCGCTCGCCGTAGGTTTCTCGGACTTTCTGAACGATTTCCTTCATTCGCTGGGCCTGGTCTCGGTGGCAGACCAGAACGGCATCCTCCGAGACCACCACCACCAGGTCCTTGACCCCCAGCGTCACCACCAGTGGACCGGTCTCATCGTCCGGGCCTTCGCCGCTCCAGAGGATCGAACGAGCCGTATCCAGGGCGATGGCTTTGCCGACGACCACGTTGCCGCTCTCGTCGGCCGGATGGTGACGCGCCAGGGCCGACCAGGCGCCGATGTCGTCCCACTGGAACGTGGCGCGAACACAGCGGACGTTGGAGGCGCGTTCCATGACGGTGAAATCAATGGAAATCTTGGGAAGCCGTTCGAAGATCCGCGCCAGGCGCGCCCGTTCGTCCGGCTGGCCCAGGGCGGCGGCCATCTCGTCGGAGGCCCGGGCCAGAAAGGGAGATTGAACCACCATCGCCTGCCGTAACACGGAGCAGCGCCAGACGAACATCCCGCTGTTCCAGAGATAGTTTCCCGCCTCCAGAAACATGCGCGCGGTTGCGGCATTGGGTTTTTCGCGAAAGCGCCGGACTTCAAACACCTGCGAGCCGTCGTACTCGGCAATCTTTTTGCCCAGTTCTATGTAGCCGAACCCGGTCTCCGGCCGTTCGGGCTGTACGCCGAAGGTCAACAGAACGTCCTCGGATTCGGCTTGTTCGAAGGCCGCACGGCAGTCCGCGTGAAAGCGTTCGGGGGGACTGACCCTGTGATCCGCCGTCAGGACGGCCATCGTCGGATCGCCACCCAGCCGGCTCATGAAGGCCAGAGCCAGGGCCAAACACCCTGAGGTGTCGCGCCCCATCGGTTCGCGCAGAACGTGGTCGGCGGGCAGACGGGGCAGGATCTTTTCGACCAACGGCGCCTGGTCGGCCCCCGTGGCGACGTAAATGTTCTCGTAGCCGGTGAGCGGGGCGATGCGCTCGACGGATTCTTCGAGCAGGGTGTGTTGGCCGATCAGGCGCAGCAGTTGCTTGGGCCGGTGGCGACGACTGAGCGGCCAAAACCGTTCGCCCGCGCCACCCGCCATAATGATCGCGACTCGTGTGGGCATGACAAACCCCTCCAAGAGAGGAACGATGTTCAGCGTTGATTCTTGAACCGTCTGTGAAGGCGCAGCAAATCGAAGAACATTTGCGTCGAGGCCGTGAAGGCGCGCACCCGCGTATCGGGCGAGTTGATCCAGCGAACGGGAACCTCGGCGATCCGAAACCCTTCGCTCAGAGCTGTCGCCAGGACCTCGACGTCGAACGCCCACCCGTCGAGATGACAGCGGGGAAAAACGGCGTCCACAGTCCTTCGGCTGAACATCTTGAAGCCACACTGGGTGTCGTGGATTCCCGGAACCACCAGGTGGCGGACCAACAGGTTGAACGTGCGGCCCATCAACTCGCGGAGCCGGTTTTGATGCACCTCGATTTGGGAACCCGGCAGCCCGCGCGACCCAATCGCCACATCGTATCCTTCCGCAAATTGCGGCCAGAATTTCTCGATTTCCTCGATGGGCGTGGACAGATCCGCATCCGAAAACAGGGCGAAGCGGCCGGCCGAGGCGGCCATGCCCGTCCGCACGGCCGCGCCTTTGCCACGATTCACCTCGTGACGAATCACGCGGAGCTTCGCTCCCAGGCCGGCCTTCTCGGCCACCTCGATCGAACGATCGGCCGAACCGTCATCCACAATCAGAACCTCCGACTCGTACGACTGGGCCGCGAGGTATTGGCCGATTTGTGCGAGAGTCCTTCCCAGGCGCCTTTCCTCGTTAAAGACGGGAATGATTACTGAGATCCGGCATCGAGGTTCCGTAGGCACGGCGCGTTTTTCCCCCGGGTTCTCAGGATTTCTCTATTGCAACGGATCGGTTTTCTGCCTATATCAACGCCAATGCAACAAGCGCACCATGTAAGGCTCGCATTGCGCCCGGCGAGTCGTCAATGGCAAAGCAAAGAGGCGCGGGAACAAAAGACCAACTCATCCGGAGGTAGCCACGACCATGATCTCCTGCCGGTGGGCCCGACCCGAAGATGTGGAGACGATCGCACGGATCGGTGGGCGATGTTTTCCCGCCTACGATCCGGCCAATCGCGCGGAGAATCTCCGCAATGACCCGCGCCACAAGATCAACGACATCCTGGTGGCCGAGCAGGACGGACAGCTCGTCGGCGGCGCCACGCTGCTTCCGTTGCGCGTCTGGACCGGTGGAAGCGAGTATCCCGCGGGGGGTGTGGCCAGCGTGTTTGTCGCTCCCGATTTCCGCCGTCGGGGTGTGGGCCAGGTGGTGATGAACCGGATTCTCGAGGCGCACCGCGACCGCTCTCTGGCCCTTTCGATCCTGTATCCCTACGACCCCGCTTTCTACCGGCGGCTGGGCTATGCCACCATCGAACGGTGGATCGAGCTGCGGTTGCGAACCGCCTCGCTGCCGGATAGCGATGCGAAGGCAGCGGTACGCACGGCCAACAGCCAGGACTTGGATGCTATCGTGGACTGCCATCAGCGCTCGCTGCCGGTTCACAACGGCGCTGTGGGGCGATCGCACCGAGTCTGGGAGCGGCGAATCCTGTCGGGGTCGCGCACGGCGGTCATCTTTGAACGCGCGGGGAAGGTCGAAGGTTATTTCCTCTACGATCTGGTGCTGACGGGCGACTCGTTGCAGCAAGTCTTGTATATCCGCGAGTGGGTGACTCCCGACGACGAGGCGTTCCGGGGATTGCTCGGTTTTGTGGCCGCCCAACAAGCGCAGTGTCCCGAGATGCGGCTGTTCGTTCCCGCGGATAGCCCCCTGATGTTGTTTCTCGCCGAACCGCGCAGCCCGAACTGCGAGAATCCGCATAGCGGCCATTACTCCGTGGGCCAGGTGGGAACGGGTGCGATGGCGCGAGTCGTGGATCCGGTGACGCTCTTCGCGACGCGGCGGCGCTTCTTCGAGGCCCCGCTGGCCTGTCGGTTTCGCCTGGTGGAGAAGGGGAAAGCCGCCGGTGACGCGGGGACAAAGCCGGTCGCCGAAGTCGGGGTCGGGTTCGACGGCGAAACGGCCTGGGTCACGCGCGAGAGCCCGTCGGCCTGGTTGGAATGCGATCCGGGGACCCTGGCGCAAATCTTTTTTGGTGCGGCGAAAGTGAGCGACGCCGTGCAGTGGGGCACGGCGCGCGCCGATTCGCCCGAAACCATCGCCAAGCTCGACATGCTTTTTGCGCAGCGCGCACCGTTCCTTCACCCGCTGGACTCTTTCTAAGGGATGGTGGTCAACCGGATGAAGAGCCATCGGTTGTTGAAACGGGGCCATCGCGCTCTGGAGGGGCGAAAAATCGAGGCCGCGGTCGAGGCTTTCGAGCAGGCCACGGCGGCGGCCCCCGGCGATCGGCGAGGGTACATCCAGCTGGCGCTGGCTCAACTACGCGGCGGGCAATACGACGCCGCACGCGCAACCGCGGCCACGATGCTTGGTCGCTTCCCAGGCGATCCGGTGGTGGAACTGTTCGCGGGACGGTGCCTTCTGGAGTGTGGGGAGACGGCCGCTGCCGAGCCGCTGTTTCGAGCGTCGGCCGAACGTCAGCCCGAAAACGATCTGGCGCAACAATACCTGGCTCTCTGCGAGCTGATGAAGGGCGACGTCGAATCGGCGGCAAACCGGATTGACCGCACCAGTTTTGCGGCCAATGCAGATTTTCTTGCCCTGTTCAGCCATGAAATCGAACGGCAGATCGCGCCGACGCCACCCGTCCTCGATCAAGACCTACCGCTGCCGTTGCCGGCTTTTGCGTCGGTCGTTGCGCGACTGGAGGGGCGGGCAGCCGGTTCCTCGCGTGGGCTGATTGGGCGATTCAAGCGCCGCCGCATCGTCGGCAAGCTCCTTCGCCTGGGCGAGCGCGCCTATGACCGCAGTCAGTTCATCGAGGCGTTGGCAGCGTTCGAAGCCGCCGCTCGCTGCGATCCCGAGAGCCCAACCGCCCTGCTGGGGGTGGGACTCGCGGCCTGGCATCTCGACCGCCCGAATCATGCCGCGCAGTCGCTGGCCGGGGCATTTGCCCGAACGTCTGATGATGGCATCATTGCCTCGAGCTACGGCGACGCGCTTTACAGCGCGGGACGAATCGCCGAGGCGCTGGCAGTGTTCGAGCAAGTCGAGCCGGCCGGGCCCGAGGATTTTCATGCGTACTATGGACACGGGGCCTGTCTCGCGGTCCTGGGGCAAAAGCGCGAGGCGCTCGAGCAATTCCGCATCGCCTTTGAGCACTATCGCCTCGACGCGATGGACGACTGCCTGATTCCCTCGTGGCAGGAATTCCTGAAGCGGGAAGCCGACAAGCCTGACCCATCGGCCATTTCCGGAAATTGATGGGGAAAAACGGCGCGGATAGCTTTCCCCGCGGATGAACGGAGATCTGCCGCCCGATGCCGCGTTGGTTTGGGACAGGTTGGCAACCTGTCCTACTCAGCCGGGTCAAACACCTTTTCGGCCATGACGACATAGCGACCGTCGTGCAGCCGCCGGAAAAAACAGGAGCGATAGCCTTCGTGACAAGCGCCGCTCGTTTGCTCGACCTTGAGCAGGACACAGTCGGCGTCGCAGTCAATGCGGAACTCGCGAACGTTCTGGACGTGGCCCGAGGTCTCGCCTTTGAGCCAGAGTTTCTTGCGCGAACGGCTCCAGTAGTGCGCCTTGCCCGTTTCCAGCGTGCGGCACAAGGCTTCGCGATTGGCATGGGCGACCATCAACACGTCGCCGTTGACGGCGTCCTGCACGACCACCGTCACCAATCCCGCGGCGTCGTATTTCATCTGATTGAGGAGTCTCTCCAGCTGTGCCGGTTCAAGTTTTGCCACGGCTGCTTACCTCTCCGCGCTCTGCAATCCGACCTCGCGTTCGCTCTCCCGGCAACGGGCGTGGACGCGCGTTCTTACAATCCAAAATCCAAAAGCTAAAATCCAGAATTGCTCCGGTCTCGCGCCGCCAATCTTTTACTTCCCACTTCCTATTTCGACTTCTCTCACCGCGACACCGTGCTTTGCCAGAAAGCGTTTGGCCTGACTGATAGAAAAGGTGCCAAAGTGAAAGATCGAAGCGGCCAGAACGGCGTCGGCCTGGCCGATGACGATCGCGTCGAGCAGATGGTCGAGGGTGCCCGCCCCTCCCGAAGCGATGACGGGGATGGTCACGGCATCGGCCACGCGGCGCGTGAGTTCGAGGTCATAGCCGTCCTGGGTCCCGTCGCAATCCATGCTGGTCAGAAGGATTTCGCCGGCGCCACGCCGCTCGACCTCGCGGGCCCAGCGAATGGCATCAAAGCCCGTGGGCTGTCGGCCGCCGTGGGTATAGACCTCCCAGCTCGGTTCCGGGCCGGCGTCGTTCATGACGCGGCGGGCGTCAATGGCCACCACGATGCATTGGCTGCCAAACCGTTTGGCGGCTTGCTCGACGAAATCGAGATTCTGAACGGCGGCGGTGTTGAGCGAGACCTTGTCGGCCCCCGCCCGCAGCATGCGGTTGATATCCTGGAGCGAACGCAATCCCCCGCCCACCGTCAGGGGCATGAAGACCTCGGCCGCGGTCCGGTAGACCACGTCCTCCATGATATTGCGGTTCTCGTACGAGGCGGTGATGTCGAGGAAGACCAGCTCGTCGGCGCCGGCCTGGTCGTAAGCCTTGGCACATTCGACCGGGTCGCCCGCGTCCACGAGATTGACGAACTGCACGCCCTTGACCACCCGGCCCTCTTTGACGTCGAGGCAAGGGATGATCCGTTTGGTAAACATAACCTGCTAACATTCCGGGGAAAACGGATTTCCCAAAAACTAGTTGTGCGGCAGGACACTTCCCCGCCGCAATCGAGCTGCTCACGGATTGACCCGCCGTCCCCCGCATGTCAACGAGAATTGCAAGAAAGAGGTGGGATCGGCCCGATCTTTCACTTCCTGAATCGCTTGCACTATCAACGTTACGACGAAGGCGGTGCGCGACGCGATATTGAACGGTGACCTGATCTTAGTTCAGCCCAACACAATAGGGGGACCGAATTCTAGTCCTAAAACCAGCGCATTCTCTTGCATGAAACCGAGGGGCGGAATGGAAAGAGAATCCCAACCGTCATCGTTGGCCGAAGAGATCATCCGCGCGAGGCCAGAGAGACCGAACGGCCGTCCAGCGCAACGACTGCCGGCGAGAGTCGCCGCTCTTCATGCGCTCGAAAACGCTCCATCGGGAAGGCGGTGTGATTCTCGCTGAAGAGAGTGAGTCAGGGCCAACATGTGGAGTACTGTCAGCTGGCTACCGCTGTTCTAAAACGGAGATTTGCCGACAGAACTTTGTCGCAGAACAGCGGCAGCAAGCTGACCGCACTCCACATGTCTGTATAGCGATGGTTGGGTTTCCGGGCGGAATGGGTTGCGGCCCGGCGTACAGTCACGGGAAACACCGCGAAGGCGGATTTCAGCGGGCCGCGCACCGGCATTAGCGAACCGCCCAGGGCATGGTCCACCGTCCCGGCCAACATCTCGCCGTACTTCTGCGCCAGAGCGACGGTGCCGCGAGGGTTGGGATTGGCGTCGGCGGCGCAACCCGCGACAAACATTGCCGTCGCGTCGGGATGCCGCTTTTCCAGTTGTTCCTGCGCGAAGCCCGCATAGTCGCCGCAGAATTTGTAGTTATCGGAAATGAGCGTCGTGTTGTGGCAGGCGTAACCGAATACGGCGCCCCGAAGCCGGCCTTCGTCCGAGTCCACGCGCAGAAAGGGAACGACGTGATCCACCGGCCCCTGGGGGTTGACAGTGGAGGAGACCCAACCCTTGTCGGTTTTCAAGCGGCGGTTGACGGCGAAGTTCGTCTGGCTGTGTCCGAAGCTCAGGCGCGCGGGCTTCAGGTCTTTGAGCGCGTCGCCGATGACGGCAACGACCTTGTTCTCCAGTCCGCGGGTGTACTGCTCGACGTCGCGCCATTGCGCGGCGCTCATGAGCGCGCGATAGGTAATCTGAAGCGGATTGGCCAGGACCGGTCCCGAGTGCGTGTGGGAGGAATTGAAAAGCAGCCGGTCGCGCGAAAGGCGATACCGTTTCCGCGCTTGTTCGGCGATGCTTTTGCTCACCACGCCCGGAAGCCCGATGAGATCGGTGGTGACCAAAACCGCGCGCCCGCCGGTTTGGTCTTCGAGCGCGAGCGCCTTGGCATTGAGTTCCTGGAGCGTGCCGTCGGAGGGTTTCGTTCGCGCCGAGAAGCCGCCCATCCAGAGCGGCTTGTTGGGAGTGATGTGAATCGTTGCCAGGCCGGCTTTCCACGGTGCGCGCGAGCCGGCGGCGGAAGTGACGCGTCCCAGCTTTTCAGAGCGAGCGCACGCGCCGGTCAGCAGAGCCGCACCACAACCCGCTGCGGCTCGGAGAAGACCACGACGGCTGAGTTTCCTGCCCATGTTTCGCCATTCTTCCTTTTGCGACGATGGAATCACAACGAAGTCGCCAGGGTGGTTTCGCCGGCGGCCAAATCAAACGCGACGAAAGTTTGCCCGCCCTCGACCAGAAACGTCCCACTGCGAAAATCGCGTCGCGAGCGCACCGGGCGCAAATCGCTTCCGTTCAGCTGAACGCGCCTGGCCGCGACGTTGAGCGCGAGCGTGAAATCCGCGGTGGGAAACTTCGTGCGGACCTGCACGCCCTCTTGCGTCCCTGTGATGTCGCTCAACTCTCTCGCCATCCAGTAGTGGCCGATCTCGCTGTTTTTCATCCAGAGCGTTTTGGTACGGTCGGGGTCATAGGTGTCCAGCCGGCGCTTGACCTCTTTCAAGACCTTGAAGCCCACCTGGTCGTTGGCATAGAAGCAGGGCCAATGGCCGACGAGAATGGACGGCAGTTCTTTTTTCAGCACGGCCGGCAGACGCCCGCCCTGCAAATCCTCGGCGATGAACAGGTCGGGATCGCTTTCGTCCCAGCCGGTCGCGCCAAACCAGTCGCCCGCGCAGGCGACGATACTGGCGATCGCGATGCCTTTGTCTTTCTGGGCGTGGCGGATCGGCACGTCGGGCAGCGCGTCGGTCTTGAGCCACAGGAAATAGAACGGGCGCGGGTTGTTGTTCACGCGCAGCGCGGCCTCGAGCGTGGACCGCGCATAGGCTTCCTCTTTGCGCTTGCCGAACACGCCCGGGCTGGTGACGCCTTCGCAGCGGATGCCGACGTTCCTGAGCAGCTCCATGGCGGCCGCAATATAGTCGGTCAGTTGCTCGACGGGCGGGTCCACCCACTCGCCTTGTTCCCATTGATCGGTCAGTTTCCAGGTCTTCAAATCCACGAGGTGCGTATGGGTGAGCATTTCGGGCGTAAGGTCGAAATTGGGCTCAATGATTTTTTTCGTCACGCGCAGCCAGTCGGTCAGGTTGCGCTCGGGAAAATCCGGGAAACCCCGGTCAATTCTCCCCACACCCGCGGGGAAGGGAACCATGCTGAATTTGCCCCGGATGCCTTGTTCGCCGCACCATTCGCCCCAGCGGGCGGCGAAGTCCGCGGGGATGGCCTTGGGCATCACGCCGAGTTTGTCATAGTGTGTTTCCCATCCCGACGGCTGCGTGTCTGGGTGAAGTCGCACGCGCCAGTCGTGGTGCTCCTGGATCCAGTAGTACGCCATGTTGATGACCGGGCACGAGTCGTCAATGATGAGCGACAGCGGCGTGCGGAGAAGCGGGTTGCAGACCGTTGCGCTGATGGTCGGGCGTGAACCGGAAGCCGACGCGACGGCTGCCGGCTTTTCAGCAGCGGCCCGCGAGCCGCCCAGCGTCAAACCAACGCCCGCCCCCGCCGTGGCGGCAAGAAAACCCCGACGCGAAAATCCCCTTCTCATGCTCCTTCACCTTTCCGGCATTGTCTGACACACGCCGAACATCTCGTTGCTCCATGATAAGATTGGGTTCGGGGTCCAGACCTTCAGTCTGCCTCTTTCATTAAAGCAAAGGGTTCATCATAGATTCTTGTGCAAACATTGGAAAAGGGGCCGGCCCTCCGCCTGTTACCCCGAAGGGGTCAGGGGCTTGTAGCCGGGGGTGAAGCGAAGTGAAACGGAGCGGAACCCCCGGAACCGAACCCTCCCCCTTTCGCTCAAGCCCCGAACGGGGCGGAGGAGAAATCGAAGAACGGCGGAAATGGCCGACGATTCCCTCGACCCCATTCGGGGTGTGCCGGAAAAGGGGAGCGTTGGTTTCCGGGGGTTCCGCGCCGCACAGCGGCGTTTCACCCCCGGCTACAAGCCCTGACCCCTTTGGGGTAAGAAGCAGAACCCTTCTCCCCTCAAGGTCCGATTGCCTTGATTTCCTGCACAAAAATCTATGATGAACCAAGCAAAGAGCGCGCGGTAGAAAAGAAATGAAAAAGTCAGACTGAACCTCTGGACTCCGAACCTGAAAAATCTGCTTATCCAGCGTTCATGCCTTCGCCAGTTCCTCGCGATGGGCCCACACTTTCTCGAACGCCTTGACATACTGGTCCACCAGCTTCGGCACCTCGGAGGTGAAGTTGGGCAGGGCGATCGCCGTTTTGTTGGCCTGCTCCGAGCCGGGCAGTTCGGGGAGGAAGGGCTTGTGGTGCCACCACTTCTCCTCGGCATAAAGCGCCAGCTTGTGCTGGAGGGTGTAGCTGTGGGCCTTCGCCGCGACGCCTTCGGCCTGCAACGCCTTGACGCACGCCGCCCGCGACATGCCCGCTTTGGCCTCGTCGAGAAAGAGCATGTTCCAGGCATAATAGAGGCGCTTCATATCGGGTCGCGCCGCCTGCTCATAGAGGCCCGGCAGCTGCAGGATGCGGTCGTTGAGCCGGCGAGTCTGTGCGACCCCGTCGGCGTTGCGTTTTTCCAGCCCCGGCAATTGGCAACGGACCAGCGCCGCCGCCATCGGATGCATCCGCAGCTTGAGGCCGAGGCCCGACCCCTGGAACTTGCGGTAGGGACTGGTCTCCGCGAAACTGTGCGGAAGGTCGTAATGCCCGAAGGTGGATCCGCGTTCGTAGTCCTCCTGATTCTGATAGACCGCCATGCCGCCCTCGATTCCGGGCAACGGTTTGCTGGCCTGAAAGCTGAAGGCCGCCATGCGTCCCCACGAGCCCATGTACTTGCCCTGAAGCGATGCGCCGTGGGCGTGGCAGGCGTCCTCGAGAACGATCAGCCCTTTCTCTTTGGCAAAGTCACAGATGTGATCCATCTCGCAGGGCAGGCCGATCCAGTGAACCGGCAGGACCGCCTTGGTGTCTTTGGTCAGGCGGCGCTTGGCGTCCTCGAGGTCGAAATTCAGCGTGCGCGGATTGATGTCCACAAAGACGGGGACGTAGCCGAACAGGCGCATGGGCACGATGGTGGCGAAGAAGGTGTAGCTCGGCACCATGATCTCGCTGCCGGGCGGGAGGTCGAGCGCGAAGAACAGGGTCGTCAGCGCGCTGGTGCCGTTGCAGTAGGCTTTCGCATAGGGGACTTTGAAGTGCTTCTTCCAGTCCTTCTCCAGCTCCGCGAGGGGAGCATAGTTGGGGTCTCTGACCAGTTTGAGGATCGCCTCTTCTTCTTCCGGGCCATAGAGCGGCCAGCGGTCGGCGGTGCTCTGGGGGACGGTCACGGTCTTGGGGCCGCCGAACAGCGCCAGGCGCTCCTTGACGGCGGCCGCTCCCTTGGCGGCCCGCGCAGTGGGCGGGTTCGTCAGACACAGGCCGGCGGCAAGCGCCCCCGTCGTCTTGAGAAACGTGCGTCGTGTTTCTTGCGATTTCCCGTTGTGCGTTTCGTTTTGCATGGTCGTCACCTCCCCGAACCGGGGGGCCACCAACTCACGGCGGCCCGGCCTTTGGTCGAACTTTAAGCTTGCCGGTAACGGTAGGCACCGCCCTCAACCGGCGTCAATCGAATTCACCGCGACTTTTCGGGGTGGGACAGGTTGGCAACCTGTCCTGCCAAAGCCGTCGAAGGAGACCCGCCCGCCGGCTCCCCGGCGCTCTCGACGTCCTGATGGAGAACCGAACGGGTCGAGGTTCGCGTCAGGCCCGTGACCTTGATGGCCGGGTCGCCGCTCAGCGCGAGCCGGATGAACTTGTAGTTCCAGGTCAACGCACCCTGCGCAAAGAGCCCGCGGACGTCTCGTCCCTTCACCACGCGCACGTGGGTCGCCGCGAGGGTGTCCGGAGACCGAAGCCCCTCGACCGCCGGCGGCTGAAGCTGGGCCGAATAGGTGAAAACGCCTTCCTTCTCTTCGGCGATGGGGAAACTTTCCATCCAGAGCCGCTGCCCCTTGCCCGCCGTGACGCTCTTCTTTTGCAGCAGCTGCCCGTCGCGCAAAAGCAACAGATCGAACGGCGGCATTCCGGCCCCGCTCCACATCTCCAACTGCGCCGAGACATTAAATTCCTGGTTCGGCGAGACGACGGTCGGGCTGATGGCATGCCGCAGCAAGAGAGTGCGCAACTCCGTCTCGCTGCCGAAGCCGATGCCGACGAATGGCGTCTCGGATTCCAGCAGGCCGCTCAGAGCATGCGCGTTTTCACCGTCCACGTTGGCCGCCCCATCGGTCAGGGCGATCACGGCGAACGGCGGATCGGTCGCGTCGGCGAGCGTGCGGGCAATCGCGCCGGCCAGATCGGTCCGCTTGCCGTCGGGCGTGGCCGCGGCCAGCTGGTGGGCGCCATCGGCGCGAATGGAATCCTCGGCAAAGAGGAACTCGCGAGGGCTCAACTCGGCGCGCTTGAGCGCGGGCAGCAAGGTCTTGGAGGCGAACGCGAGCGCGTGCCGGAAGCGGGTCGTCCCGCCCTCTTCCAGCGACATGCTGCTGCTGCGATCCAGGAGCAGAACGACGGACTTGCGTTCCTTCTCCTGCGCCTCACGCGCACCGGTCGAGCCGCCAGAATGACCAGCGCGAGCAGCGCCGCACCGCGAAGGGCCAGCCAGACGGCCGCCTGGCGTCCCGCAACGCCGCGACGGCGTTGGGCCCAGGCCAGCAGCGCCAATAGGGCGACCGCCGCGGGCCGGCTCCAGCGCGCGCGTGGCCCAATAGCCCCGCATGATGTCGGGCGAAAGGGCCGTGCGCAAAAACGGCGATCGCGCCATCAACACCACCCGGCCTTCGCGCACCGGCGGCAGCGAGAAAAAGACCCGATTGTCGCCGGCCAGCGCGTCCGGTTCGCCCGCCGCGCTCACCTCCCCGGCGACTTCGCCCCACGGATCGCTCTCCCATTGCGCGGTCAACAGGAAAGTCTTCGGTTGAGCGGCGAGGTCCACGGGCCGGCTGAAGATCTCGCGCCCGTTGGCCTTCACGGTCACGGTGGCCGTCTTCGCCTCGCCCTGATGAAAGAGCTCGAAGGCCAGGTCCACGACCGTCCGGTTGCCCGCGAAGGTGCGCTGGACCTGGGGTTTGGCCACCGCGAGATTTGGCGCCTCGGCCTGGCGACTGGTCGGCAGCACGGCTTCGACGTTTCGGAGAAAGATCGGGCTTTTGAGAACCTCGGCCCATTGGTTTTCCTGGTGGTCGCTGAAGATGAAGAGCCTCTTGCGCGGGGCGAGCGCGTCGGCCAGGAGGGCGTCGGCCTGCTGGAGCGCCGCCCCGTAGGAGCCGCGCTGAAACGAAGGCTCCAGCCGCCGGAGCGCCTCGACGGCCGCCTCGGGGGGATCGCCGAAGCCGGAGATCACGCGCGGCTGCGACGCGAGCTCGATCACCGCGACTTGCGTTTGCGGGCCGCGCTTCTTGATCTCCTTGATCAGCCGGTCGCGTGCGCGGCCAAATGCGCCGTTGGCCTGATGACTCAGCGTGTTGTCCAGCAAATAGACGTGGCTCTCCATCAAGAACTGCGTACGATAGTAGGGCCACGCAAACGCCCCGACCAAAAGCAATATGGCCAGCGCCCGCACGAGGAATAACAGCACATCCTGCAAACGCAACGGGCTCCGCTTGACCACCGCTTCGTCGTCGAGGAACCGAAGCGCGGAGAATCTCACCAGGTTCTGCTCGGCCCGCCGCCGCAGGTGCAGCCAGATCGGCACGCCGATCGCCAGCGCACCCAGCCAGACGAGCGGATAGAAAAAGGCGATGTTCATTTCAGCCGCTTTCGCTCCTCCAGGAACTTCGCCGGAATCTGCCACAGGGATCCTCATCCGTGCGCATGACGCAGTGAGGGATCTCGAGGGTCTGGAACAGCTCGCGGTGCGCGTCCAGGAACGCGTTGAATCGTTCGAGATAACGCGGGCGCACCGCGGCCACCGCGAGCCGCCGCTGGCCGCCGTGAGCCGCTCCAGTTGGCACAACATCAGTCCAAACTGGTGGCGCTTCTGCGAGGGCCAAACGAAGCGCCGGCTCACGCCGTCTTCGCGCAAAGTGAGCAGGCCCACCGCATCGTTTTGCCGCAGCATGAGCAAGGTCAGCGCCGCGGCCAGCAGCTGGGCGCACTCGAATTTCGAACCCCAGGCCGACCGGCCGCGATAGGCCATCGAGCCGCTGGTGTCGCAGACCACCCAAAACCGGCAGTGGGTCTCTTCCGTAAACTCCTTGACATAGAGTCGCTCGGTGCGCGCATAAACCCGCCAGTCCACAAATCGCAGGTCGTCGCCGGGCTGGGTTACTCGCGGTATTCGCTGAACTCGACGCTGAAGCCGTGAAAGGGCCCTTCGTGAAGCCCCGTGAGAAATCCCTCGACCACGCAGCGCGCCTTGAGATCGAGCCCGCCGAGCAGGGCCAGCACGCGCGGATCGAACCGCTTGGCCAGTTGCGACGGCCTCGATGGCGGCGTGGGGATCACTGGCTACTCTCCATCGCGCGGAACGTCTTTCAGCAGTTGGCTGATGATATCGTCGGTGGTCTTGCCGTCGGCCTCGACGCGAAACGTTCGCACCAGCCGATGGCGCAAAACGGGCGAGGCCACGGTCGCCACGTCTTCGCAGGCGACGTTGAATCGTCCCTCGCAGGGCGGCCCGCGCCCGGCCCGCGAGTATGAGCTACTCAGTGGCGCGCGGGCTGGCGCCCCACCGGACCCATTCCTTGATGTACGCCGGCGCGCTCTCGTCAGCCGGGCGCGTGGAGCGGGCCAGTCGCACGGCATAGTCAATGACGTTCGGTGCGGCGGGAACGTGGGCCACGCCTCGCGAAATCGCAGGATCTCTTCGCGCGACAGCACGGTCTCGAGCTTGTCCAGCGGGGTGAAGGAGTGTTCCGCCACAATCCGGCACTCGTCATCGCGCGAGGGATATTCGATCGCCAGCGGAAACAGGAAACGATCGAGCTGCGCCTCGGGCAGCGGATAGGTCCCTTCCTGTTCAATGGGATTCTGGGTGGCCAGGACGACGAACGGCTCGTCGAGCTGGTGGGTGCCTTCGGCCCCGGTGACGGTTTGCTCCTGCATCGCCTCGAGCAGCGCGGCCCGGGTCTTGGGCGGGGTGCGGTTGATTTCGTCGGCCAGCAGCATTTGCCTAAATACCGGCCCCGGCGAAAAGGTGATCTTGCGCTGCAGTGTCTCGGGGCCCACCTGGAGGATCGCCGTGCCGGTGATGTCCGCCGGCATCAGGTCGGGCGTGAATTGGATGCGCGAGAACTTCAGCTCCATCACCTGCGGGCCATCGAGCGAACCAGCAGCGTCTTGGCCAGTCCCGGCACGCTGACGGGCAGGCAATGGCCGCGCGACAGAATGGCATAGAGCACCGCGTCCACCGCCGCCGACTGGCCGACCACGACCTTCTCCACCTCGGCGCGCAACTGCCGGGCCTTCGGCGGAAGCTCCTCCAGCACGCCGGCCAGGTCTTCGTCCCGCACCCGGGGCGACGCCTTTCGCCGTAGTGGGATTGATCTCTCACCGGAAATGTCTTCGGGCCTGCTCATCGCGTGTTTTTGCCTCCAGAGTGAAATCTCATTGCCTCAGCGCCTCACTGCCTGCTTTTCGTTTCCGTTTTTCATTTTTCATTGTCCGTTGTCGGTTTTTCATTTTTCATTGAAGAGGGCTGCGTCCCGCCGGGTGGAGCGGGGGCGGGCGGCGGCTCGACCAGCGCATCGAGAAATCGCTGGGCGAGCACCTTCACCCGATGGTCGGGATCGGATTGCGCCAGCGGCTCCAGCGCCTCGCGCAGCTTCTTGACGTCCTCGGCGGTCACTTCGGCGCGCACTCCCTTGCGCGGCCACCGAATCTTGGCTTCGACTTCCTCGCGTCGCACGCGAATCTTGGTGCCCGTCGTCGCGCTGGAGAATTTTTGCAGCAGCGCACCGATGTCTATCGAGGGCGTGGGCTTGATCAGCACCGGCGGCGGGAACGTCTGCTGCGCCATGCTGATGATCGCCTCGCTCCGCAGCACCGGATGGGGCGAGTGAAGCCACTGCAAGTCGGCCGAGAAGGCCGTCGGACCGGCCGCGCGGTGTTCCGTCCGGGCATCCTGGATGAACTGCTGCGACCGGTCGAGCAGTTCGGTGATCAGGGCAAGCTTGGCCGATGTCGCGGTGTCGGTCTTGGGACCATAAGCGCTGCGAAAACAGCCCACGGCCAGCCGCTCGCACGCCAGTCCCTGCAAGTCCTGGCTGAGCACCAGGGCCGAGCCCCTCAGGTGGCGGCCAAAGGCCATCAGCGTCCGCGCGGTGGCCAAGGCTTCGTCGCGCCGGCCCGCGGCCAGCTCGCGCTCGAACCGTTTCGAGAGCAACTTGGCCAGGACCGAAGTTTCGACCAGGTAGGGGAACTTGGAAGCGCGGCTCAGGTCGTCGGGCAGAAACGGCAGGAAGTCGCACGACTTGCAGAGCTCACCCGAGGTGATCTGATCGAGCGCCGTCCGCATCGAGCGCCGCTCCAGCAGGAGGTCCCATTTCTCCCAGTAGCGCGTTCGCTCGCGGTCGGCGTCGTAGCTCTCGAACGCTTTGACGTAGGCCGACGCGGCGTTGCCTTCGTGTTGCCTGGGCGGAAAGAACAGGCCGACGTCGGCATCGCGAATCAGCGGCGCGGTGGTGGTCCCGGCGCGGCCGATGGGAACGCTCGTGACCTTGGTTGCCGCCGCCGTCACGGCCATCGGTGTCATCGTAGTCGGCGCGGTTGGTGAAGTCCTCAACGCAGCCGCCGCCGTGGCCGTGGCCGAGGTTGCCGCCCCCGCCCATTCCGGAAGTGACATTGCGCCGGCAAGAATCAGGAGCACGCCGGCGAAGAAACCCGGTCCGTGTGTGTAATAATGTGACATGGACGGACGCACCTCTCGATCAGCGATTCTTCCGACCTCAGGCTTGCGCCGATCATCGGCAAGCTCTGCCGTGCCTGTCAATACTCAACGGTCTGAATCGAGACAAACCGACTGTCACGGTCGGTGGGAAGTGGCGCAGGCTGTCAGCCTGTGAGAAAACCCAGCGTGACAGGCCACGCCACCTTCTCGGCCAAAAGAAGTCTCCGCTCGAAACGGTCGCGACGCTCCGCCTCACGCCTTGAGTGGCCTTTCGAAACGAGCGTCGCATGGGGGATGCCCAAAACTCAGCTACTCCCTTATAGCTGGACAGTTCCGCTAGTTGTTTAAGGTGGACTGCTCCCTCTCGTTCACCACCCCAATAAGCCTCGGCCGGGGTCTTCCAGGCACTCACCCGGTGCGGATGCACTTCATACCGCGAGGCCCCACCTGGTTGATCGTTCGGTCACCCCGCGCCGCCGCCAACGCCACCCTCGCCTTGAACTCCGCCGCAAACCGCCGCCGCTTCTGCCCCATGATCCGCTCTCCTTTGCTCCTTGGCCTTGGAGAGCCAATCCACCTTATTCAACTGTCCAGTTTTTCGGGAGTGGCTCACATTTGTGCTTCTTGCCAATTTCGACCTGCGGCAGAAGGGGAGAGGGAGGCAGCGATGCCGGGCCGGTTCCGAAGGGAATGACACAGCCGGCCGCCACGGTGTAGCCCGGTGGAAGTTCGACCTGTTTTCCGATCAGCGTGACGGTCGCCGCCTCCCCCTTGCGATTGCCCTTTTCCGGCGACCCGTCGCCGATTCGGCAACGGTCGTGAATGACGGTCAGCTTATCCACGATGGCATCTCGAATGACACAGTCGCGCCCCACCTGGACGCCGCTCAGCAGCACCGACTTTTCGACTAGCGCGCCCCGAGCCACGCTCACGCCCGGCGACAGAATACTGTGGCGCACCCAGCCCTCGATCTCACAGCCGCAGGAAACGACGCTCTGTTCCGTGCGGCCGCCTTTGCGAATTCGGGCCGGCACCAGATGGTCGCCGAACAGACTCCGCGTGGACGTGCAGACCTCCCAGCGATCTATCTCCAACCCGGACCGCGAATCGAGTATGTCCATGTGCGCTTCCCAGTACGACTTGTAAGTTCCCACATCGCGCCAATAGCCCGAGAACCGATAGGCGTAGCAGTCAAACGAACGGATCATTCCCGGAATCACGTCGCGCCCAAAGTCATGGGTAGATTGGCGATCGTGCGCGTCGGTCCGCAACCGCTCGGACAGCACCGCGGCGTCGAACACGTAGATGCCCAGATTCGCCAGATTCGAGGGAACCGGCTCTTTGGGTTTCTCATAAAACCGAACGATCCGCCCTTTCTCGTCGGTTTCCATGATGCCGAACCGCGAGGTCTCTTCGACCGGGACCTCCTGGCAGGCGATCGTCAAGGCGGCCTTCTGCTCGAGATGGAAAGCGATCATCGGACGATAGTCCATGTGATAGACGTGGTCGCCCGAAAGAATCAGGACCAGCTCCGGCTGATAGCGGGCCAGGAACTCCAGGTTCTGATAGATGGCATCGGCCGTCCCGGCATACCAGTCCGCGTCCACCTCGCCCGTATAGGGGGGGAGCACTTTGGCCACGTGGCCTCGTCGCGCGAACCCCCACGCCTCGCCGACCGAAAGGTGATCCATCAGAGAGTAGGGTTTGTATTGCGTGCAGATTCCCACCACCGGAATCTGGGAGTGCATGACGTTGCTCATGGTGAAATCTATGATGCGGTAAATGCCACCGAAGGGGACGGCCGGTTTGGCCCGTTTTTCGGAAAGGACCGACAGGCGGCTTCCCTCGCCGCCGGCCAGAATCATCGCCACAGTCCGAACCGACCAGACTTCCCGCCCTGCCATGGTCAGACTGCCTTTCGTGCGGAGCGGCCCAAATCCGCCACGGCCGGACCTGGGCTCCATTGCCCCGCCGACTGGGGGCCCACCACGTAGCCCTTGCCGATCAGGGTGAGCTGCAACCCGTGAGTGGGCGGCGCCGTTTTCGGCGAGCCAATCACCGTTCCGCGCTCGAACACAACATCCTTGTCGCAAATGACCTGGTCCAACCGCGCCTCGCGCTCGACTCGCGCATCGTGCATCAGAATCGAATCCCGCACCACGGCGCCGCGCTCGACCAGTACGCCCGGCGACAGCACGCTGTTGGCCACCGTCCCCTCGATGTGGCAGCCGGGGCTGATCAGCGAGTCCCGGACTTCGGCCTCCGGCCCCAGGTAGGGGCTCGGGCGGCGCGCCAGATGGCGATCATTGAGATTGGTCAACACATCCCAGCCCGCCAGATCAATCTCCGGCGAATCGTCCAGCAGGGTCATGTTGGCCCGGTAATAATCCTCGATCGTCTCCAGGTAGTTCCAATAGCCGCCGAAAGGATAGCTGACCACCCGGTGGTTTTCCAGCATCGAGGGAATGATGTCGCGCGAAAGGTTGAAGCACTTCTCCCCGTGTGTCAGTCGGTCGAGCTGTCGGACCAGAACGTCCTTGTTGAACACGTAAATGCCGATCGAAACCCGGTCGCTCGGCGGCTCCTGGGGTTTCTCAATGAACTGCACCACTCGGCTGTCTTCGTTGCAGACGACATACCCGAAACGCTGGGAAAGCCGATCGGGCGGCAGTTGCTTTTCAATAATCGTCAGATCCGCGTCGGCGGCCTCGTGAAAGCGGATGACCTCGGCGAAATCCAGACTGTAGACGTGCTCGGCCGAACAAATGATCACATACGAGGGATTCCAGTCATAGATAAAGTTCATGTTCTGGTAGATCGCGTCGGCCGTCCCGCGGAACCACTCGATCTTGCCCACGCCCACAAACGGCGGCATCAGGCGCACTTCGTGGCCGAAGCCGTTCAGCCCCCACGCCTCTCCATTGCCGACGTGCTCGATCAGGGAGGCCGGCAGGTATTGACAGATCAACCCGACACGTCGGACCCCGGAACGACTCAGACTACTGAGGGCGAAATCCACGATGCGGTAGAATCCCGCGAACGGTAGGGCCGCTTTGGCCCGGTTCAACGTCAGTACGCCGTACCCGTGGATGCGTCCTCCGGCCAAGACCAGCGCCACCGCTCGTTGCATACTCCACCCGAACCCCCAAAGATGATGCCTTCCCCGCGGACCGAGCCGACAGTCTCAGAGGCGAAGGAAGTTCGTTGCCCTCCTCGTGTCCGCCTAACACAGATTTTACTAGAAGGGTTTTCTTCCGCTGTCAACCGTGAACATAGTTACAAGGGCCGGGCCGAGGGAGTTGCGAAAAGCGATGTTACAAATCGGCTGGCGTAAAGACTGGGCGCTGCAAAGGGGGATCTGTCCGATTTCCGCACGATTCACAGGCTGACAGCCCGCGCCACTTTGCTTTTCGCAACTCCCTCGGCGTCGTGTTCCTTCACGATCTTTTAGGATACGCTTTTACGGCCGCTTGGCTATCCTGCGGATTGTCCGCAATCCGCAATGGGACGCCGCCGGCGCTTTCAACCCCGCAATATTGTCTTGCATCGTTGCCGCGAGAAGCGTAAAGGAGCGCTAGTGATAGGATGGATGGTGGCCATGGAGAAGTGGGAAGCGGAGAAACTGATCGGCCTGGCGCGGCACGTCAGCGAGGTGTTGTCGTCGCCGACCGATCTGGACCGGGCGCTCGAGGCCACCGTCAACCTCCTGCGCACGGTCCTGGAGGCCGAGGCCTGCTCGATCATGCTTCTCGACCCCGCGGCCGGCGAGCTCCAGATGGCCGCCTCGTCGGACATTGATCGCGCGCAATGGGCCAAGATCAGGACCCGCCTCGGCGAAGGGTTTGCCGGCAAGGTCGCCCGCTCCGGCCGCCCCCTGCTGGTCCGCGACGTCAACGATACCGAACGACTCGACGAAGAACGCCGCCGCCGTTACACCAGCCGCTCGTTCATGTGCGCCCCGATGAAGGTCAAGGGCGAGACGATCGGCGTTGTCAACATCACCAATCGAAGAGGGAATGAGCCGTTTTCCAAAGAGCAACTGGACATGGTGGCCTCGCTGGCCAACCTGGTCGCGCTGGCCATCGAGAACGCTCGTCTGCTCGCCTCCACCGAGGCGATGGGCCGCCGCCTGCGCGACGTCATCGAAGGGATCGGCGACGGCGTCATCGCCGTGGACACCAGCGGCGTGATCCTGCTGCACAACGAAATCGCCCTCCACTACCTGGGCGTGGAAAGCAGCCGTTGCCTCGGACGCCGGTTCGACCAGGTGGTTCCCGAGAAAGTCCTGCCGGTCTTCAAGAAATTGCACGAGCGAACGCTGGCCGATCGCAGTCATATCCACGAAGAGGTGGAGTGGAGCAACTTATCCACGCCCGACCCGGTCCCGTTGACCCTCTCCACCACGCCCCTCTACCATGCCGCCCAGGGCAACCTCAGCGGGGTGGTGTTCGTCATCCACGACGTGACACTTCACCACAAGCTCGATGAGCTGAAGCGCATTGACGAAGCCAAGAACAGCTTCCTGGCGATCGTCTCCCACGAGCTGCGCACTCCCCTGACCGCGATCAAGGGCGCCACGCATTTGCTGCGCGGCAAGCTGGCCGAGAAGCTCGATCCCGAAAACGTGGAACTGCTCCGGATCGTCGAGCAGAACTCCGAACGGCTCCTGCAACAGATCGTCAACCTGCTCGATGTGGTCAATATTGAGAACCGGACCGCCTCGTTGACGCTTCGGCGCACGGCCCTGTCGCGGCTGGCCCGTCGGTGTGTCGCCGAGGTGCGCGAAGCGGCCGCCGGCAAGAACATTGAAATTGTCGAAGACTATGACGCCGCCCCGCCGCCGGTGCTGATTGACGAAGAGAAAATCTATCGCGCCATCGCCCACCTGGTCGAGAACGCCGTGAAGTTCACCCCCCGCGGCGGACGCATCGTTCTCTCGGCCGGCCTCGTGGGGCGGGAATCCTTCGTTTCGATTCGCGACACGGGCACGGGCATTGACCCGAGGATCCGCGATCAAGTCTTCCGCAAGTTCGTTCAGGGCGAAAACCATCTGACGCGCCAGACCGGCGGCTGCGGGATCGGCCTCTACGTGGCGCGCGCGTTTGCCGAGCTGCACGGAGGGCGGATCGAAACCGCCAATCTCGAAAACGGCGGCTGCGAGTTCCGTTTGGTTCTTCCCGTGTTTGATACGACCGAGATCTACGAACGCCAGGGCCTGGATGCGGCGGGGGCGCATAACGTGGTCAAATAATCTGTTCCCGGCGCGGGTTCCGCCCGCCACGTTCTGTCGGGAGGCCCGCGGACAGCGATAGCAGAGAAAGGAGACCGATCCGATGGCCAACAAGCGCATTCTTCTCGCCGACGACGAGGAGGACATCAAGACCGTCATCTCGATGTTCCTGCGATCCCAGGGCTATGACGTGGTGACCGCCTTCGATGGTTTGGACACGCTCGAAAAGGTCCGAACCGAGAGACCCGACCTGATCCTGCTGGACATCATGATGCCGGTACTTGATGGCTATGAGGTCTGCAAACGGCTCAAAGAAGATGCGGCCACGGCCGACATTCCGATTCTCATCCTGTCGGCGGCGGCCCACATCGAATCGGTCAACCGCGGCCTGCGGGCCGGCGCCAAGGACTACATCGTCAAGCCGTTCGACCCCGAAAAGCTGCTCGAAAAGATCGAACACGTCATCGGCCACTAGCCCATTGGCAGAGACACCATTTCCCGATTGTCGCTGACTCGGGTTCCCTATTTCGCGCCAGTCGCGCAGGGAGTGAGACGATGAAACGACCCCTGCTTTTCCTATGCCTCATCGGCTGGCTGTGTCTGTCAAACACCGTGGCCCGCGCCTGTACGCTTTGGGCGGCGACCGGCGAGGAGTGGGTCAAGGGCGGCGGGACGCTCCTCGTCAAGAACCGCGACTGGCGGCCCGATCATCGCCAGGAGTTGCGCCTCACCACGCCCGCCTCCGGCTTTCGCTACTTCGGCCTTTACGCCGTCGGCAACAATTCGCAGGGCATCAAGGCGGGCATCAACGAAAAGGGACTGGTCGTCGTCACGGCCACCGCCGGCTCGATCCCCGAAAAGGAGCGGTCGGCCATGAAGAGCGCCAAGGGCGTCACGACCCAGCTCCTGTCGGGTTGCGACAGTGTCGCCGCCGCGCTCAAAAAGACCAAGCTTTTCCTCGGTCCCCAAATCATTATGATGGCCGACCGGCGCCAAATCGCCTACGTCGAAGTCGGACCCGAAGGCAAGTTCGCCCTCAAAACGCGGGACCAGGGCATCCTCAGTCACACCAACCATTATCTCGAAGACGGCATGCTGCCGTTCAACAAATCCATCGGCGAAAGCAGCCGGATTCGCTATGGCCGGATCAAACAACTGCTTTCCGAAACGCCCCATCCGTTCGATATGAAACAGTTCATCGCCTTCAGCCAGGACCAGACGGCAGGGCCCGACAACAGCATTCTGCGCACCGGAAGCAAGCCGACTCTCTCGCGGACGGTGGCCGTTTGGGTCGTCGCCCTTCCGCCGACCGGCAGCCCCAGGCTCTATCTCAAGATCATGAATCCCGGCGAACCGGAGAGGGTGATCGAAGCAAACCTCGACGACGTCTTCGCCGGTCGTGCAAAGAACGTGACCGACCGTGTGCGGGACAGCGAGAAGAAGCAAAGTAGGTGAGGGAAGCAGAGTCGTCTCTTTCACAGTCTGGCGACGGAGCTGGCAATTGCGCTTGATTCGACGCCGAGGGATTCCAAGAATGAGGGGTTAGGGCGGCGCGCGCAGCGGAATCAGGCTTCAGAAATTTGCGGCGTCTGTCGCGGCGGGTGGTTGCGCGCGACAGACAGGAATAGCCGGGAGTACGGCCCGTTGGCCTTGGTTGTCAAAGCGCATAATCCTCGCGCCGAATCCTATTCTTGATGGGAGGCTTCTATGAAACAACGATCCGACAATCGGAGAACCAGCATCATTCGATTCGCCGCCTTGGCGCTGACTCTGCTTGGGATGTTGGCCTGTGTCAGAGGAGCCCCGTCATCGCGTGCGGTCAAACTGTCCGGCCTCGACAAACTTCCCGCCATCAAGGAACTGCCCGATCCCTTCCTGATGAACAACGGCAAACGCGTTGCGACCAAAGCCGATTGGGCCAGGCGCCGCGGGGAAATCAAAGAGATGATTCTCTACTATGAATACGGCCATCTGGCTCCGACGCCGAAGAATATCACCGCCACGGAGCTTTCATCGAAAAGGATCGAATCCGCCGGCGCGACCGAGAAGCAGATGCTCCTTTCGATGGGACCCGAAAAGAAAATCGCGTTTCCCCTGATCCTCACGATTCCCGGGGGCAAGGGGCCGTTCCCGGTCATCGTCAAAGGCGATCTGTGTTGGAGCCGGGTGTCGTCGGCAATCATCGAAACGGCGGTCAAGCGCGGCTATATCGTGGCCGAGTTCGACCGCACCAAGGTCGCCCCCGACAGCAACGACCGAACCAAGGGGATCTTCCCGCTCTATCCCAAGTCCGACTCGTCGGTGCTTGCCGGATGGGCGTGGGGGTTCCATCGCACGGTGGATTACCTTCTGACCCTCGATTCCGTTGATCCAAAGCGCATCGCCGTGACCGGCCACTCACGCGGCGGCAAGGCGGCGCTGCTGGCGGGCGCGCTGGATGAGCGTATCGCCGTCACCTGCCCCAACGGCTCGGGCTGCGGCGGGGCCGGTTCCTATCGCGTTCTCGGCGAAAAATGCGAGGACATCGCGGCCATCACCAAGAGCTTCCCCTTCTGGTTCCATCCGCGGTTCAGAGAGTTCGTGGGCCACGTGGACCAGCTGCCGTTGGATCAGCATTTCGTGCGGGCGCTGGTGGCCCCACGCGCCCAGCTCAGCACCGACGCGCTCGGCGATATCTGGGCCAACGCCATGGGCACGCAGGTCAGCTACCTCGCCGCGAAACAGGTCTATGATTTTCTGGGAGCGGGCAACAAGATCGGCATTCACTATCGCCAGGGCAAGCACGAGCAAAACGCGGAAGACTGGGCGGCGCTGCTCGACTTTTGTGATCTCCAGTTCTTCAACAAAACAGTCGAGACCCGATTCGACCAGCTGCCTTTCGCCGACTATCCCAAAGCGTTCTCGTGGTCCGCGCCATCTGCTGCCGGAAGATAGCGGCGAGATAAACGCCCGCTTCGAGACTGGGGCCCTAAAAGAAAGACCCGCCACCAAGGCACAAAGGCACCAAGAACTCTTCGTGTCTTAGGGGTTAATGTTTTTCCTCTGTGCGTTCTGCACCTTGTTCACGAGCGCGCGTTTTCCAATCCCAAATCCAAAATCTAAAATCGAATGCACCGGCGAGGCCGCCGGCGGTCCAATAACGAAAACCTTGACCTCGCCCCCACAACGGCCCAGAATCAGTTCCCACAATCCGCTCCGTGAGAGGATCTCATGGAAGATCGCACCGAGCACGACCCGCCTGCAAACCAACCGGCCGCCGCGACGCCTCCCCGCGCGCTCGTCGTCATGCCTGCTTTCAACGAGGAGAAAAACCTGGGCAAGGTCCTCCTGCCTCTCAAGGAAACCTGCCCCGGCTTCGACTGCCTGGTCGTCAACGACGGTTCGACCGACCGCACCGCCGCGGTCGCGCGAGGCTCGGGCGCTCGCGTCGTTACTCTCCCCTGCAACCTCGGCTATGGTTCGGCGATCAAAACCGGCCTGCTTTACGCCGACCGCAATGGCTATGATCTGGCGGTCCTTCTCGACGCCGACGGCCAGCACGACTCGGTCAGCATCGCCGATCTGGTCCGGCCCATCGCCGAAGGCCGGGCCGACGTGGTGCTGGGCAATCGCTATGGAGCGGAGGACCGCGGGCGCAACGGCTCGTGGCTTCAGCGCGCCGGCCACGGCTATCTCTCGGCTCTGCTCAGGCTGCTGACCGGACAACACATCAGCGACCCGATGTCGGGGTTTCAGGCGATCAGCCGGCGGGCGTTTTGGTTTTACGTGTCGCGCAATTTTCCCGAAGACTATCCCGACGCCAACGTGCTGTTGATGCTCTATCGCGCGGGCATCCGGTTCGTCGAAGTGCCGGCGGTTTTCCACGCGCGGTCGGCCGGCCAATCCATGCACGGCGGTCTCTGTCGGCCCCTGCTTTATTTCATTCGGGCGACGCTGGCCATCCTGATGGTCCTGCTTCGCCCCAAACCCTCCAAGGAGTCTTAGCCATGCCCACTCCCTCGGCCGAAGTCGGACGCATCACCGCTCATCAGCAAATCGCGGTGGTGATCCTGAGCCTGCTGTTGCTGATCTTCATCATCTACATGGTGCGGCGGCGCTCGATCCGCGAAGAGTTTTCCATTCTGTGGCTGGCGGCGGGGATTCTCGCCGTCGCGGCAACGGTCTTCTACGGCGTGACGTTGGCCATCACCCATTTGTTCGGCGCCGTGGCGCCCACAACCATCGTCTTCCTGTTCGGCATTTTGTTTCTGGTCGTTCTCAACATCCAGTTGACGGTGGTGCTCTCGCGCCAGACCACCCAGATCCATCGCCTCACGCAGGAATTGGGCCTTTTGGCCGAACGGCTCGAGCGCGCCGAACGCAAGGAAGAAACCTAGTTTCTCACTTCCTCCTTCTCCACGCCAGTGCCGTGATCTGATCGCCCAGCCGCGTGGCCGCAAGCAACCCGTTGGCCGTGTGATAGAGCGCGACCGTCCACCAGCGCGGTCGGAGCGCCGTTCGGGCCTTGCGGTGGAGCTCAGCGGCCGGCCGATCCGAGCGGCAAATCCGCTGCCAGAGGTCGGTGAAATTCTTCAGGTAAACTTCGCCCGTCCGCGACCGAACGTTCGAAAGCCCCGCGGCCCGCAACATCGCGGCGAGAGTGGAGACGGAGAAAAACGTCACGTGACCGACTCCGCCCAACGTGGCATCCAGGGCGTAGTTCTTGCCGCCAAACAGCCACCGGCTCAGTCCCCACACGTTGGGCGTGGTCAGGAGACAGAATCCCTCGGGGCGAAGAATCCGGTGAATCTCCCGCATCATCGGCAGCGGATCGTAGAAATGCTCGATGACATCCAACAGGACGACGGCGCGATAGGTCTCCGGCGGGAATTCGCCGGCGCGAAAAAGGCCCGTCCGCACGTTCAGCCCCAACTGCTCCCGCGCGTAGGACGCGGCATAGCTCGAAGGCTCGATCCCCTCGACCTCCCAGCTCGCCGCCCGCGCCTGCAAAAGCAGTTTCCCGATGCCGCAACCGATATCGAGCAGGCGATCGCCGGGCGACGGTTCGCCCAGCCGCCGCACCAGTCCTTCCAGCATGACGTCGTGCAGCGTCCGCTGTCCCGCGATGAACTCTTCGGACACGCGTGTGCGCTCTTGAAAGTAGCTCTCGTCGTAAATGGCGGCCATGACGCTTTCTCTCGGACGCACCGCGGCATAGATCAGGCGACACGTTCGGCAGCGCACCACGCGCGACGGCCCTTTCGAGAAAAGCAAATCGTCCTCGCGGCCGCCGCACATCGGGCACGCCACCGTCTCGTAGTTCTGTTCCTCATCTGCGGGATAACTCGTCACTTGGTCATCGCTCGCCGAGAGAGATCCGTTTGGAGTACCGCCTTCAGGCGGAAGAAACCAGCCCGCCAAAGCGGGAACTGCCTGCTCACCACCAGATCAGCCGCCGGACGATCTGCCACCAGGCATTGAACACCGGATTCGCGACATACTTCAACACCGGATTCTGCAAACCCTCGAATTCCACCCTGCCGGTAAAAAACCGCACTACCTCGCGGTCGGGCACGCGCCGATGCTCTTGCACCTGCTTTCTTTTGGCCAGCAACTTTCGCCAGTTCTCGCGGCGGAAAAAGTAGCCGCACGCTTTCAGTTCTTCACGCCACCACCCGGCGCCCAGCGAGTAAAGAAGCATCCCGATCTGCATGACGAGAAGCGGAACGGCGATCAGCAGGCACGTCGCCCACTTGTAGTTCTGCATCAGGACCAGCCAGCGATTTCGTTCCAGGTAGTAGAACTTGCTCACACTGCGCGTGAATTCGTACTTGTGATAGACCACCGATTTGGGCGCCAGCACGATGCGGTAGCCGCCCAGCCGCAGCCGCCAACCCAGGTCCACGTCCTCCTGGTAGAGGAACAACTCCTCATCGAACAACCCGATGTCTTCGAGCGCCGAAACCCTCACCAACACGCTTGCCCCCGACGCATAGGTGATCTCCCTCACTTCCAGCTCACGGTCGGGGGTTCGATAGCCGCCGGCATAGGCAAAACCCAGAAAGTGGATCTCGTTGCCGATCGTGTTGATCTTGCTCTTGTCGTCATACAGCAACAACTTCGACTGAACCGCGGCAGCTTTCGGATCGGTCCGGGCAACCTTGACCGCCTCGTCGAGAAAATCCGGCGTCACCACGGTGTCCTGATTGAGCAGATAGACGTAATCGAAGCGCTGTTCGATGGCATAGCGCAATCCGACGTTGTTGCCCGCGGCAAATCCAAGATTCTCGCGATTCTCGATGACTCGCACGCCGGGCCAATCGCGCCGGATCAGCGCAACCGTGTCGTCCGTCGAGGCATTGTCCACCACCACGATTTCGAACGTGCCCTTGGTCCCTGCGGCGCGCGCCAGGCTCGACAGGCAATCCGACAGGTATCGGGAACCGTTGTAGGTCAGGATGAGGACCAGGACTCGTTCGGAGGCAGCGTCAGAAGAGGGTCGAGAAACCGAATCCATTGTCCCAACTTGTTCTCGCGACGGAGCGCTCGTCAATCGCCGGACCACCGGCCTTTACTTCCAGGAAGTTGCGAAATGGCGGCTCTTAACATTGAAAGGGAGTGGAAAGGGTGGGGTTGACTGTCTAGTCCGCCGATTTCCGCAGGCTAACAGCCTACGCCACTCTTTCTCGTAACTCCCTCACTTCGGTTTGCTCAACCCCACGCAAATCACGCCGATCATGATCAGCACGGCACCGAGAATTCTCAAGGGCCCGATCTGTTCATGGAAAACGAAACGGCCGATCAGCAGCCACGGCAGATAGCCGATGGCGATCATGAGCAGCGCCTGGCTCAGGTCCAACCGGCTGAGAAACGCGATCCACATCGCGAACCCAAGGCCGGTGCAGAACACGCCCAGGCACACATAGCCATTGCTCAGGCAACCGGCAAAGAACCTCGCGATTGCGTGAAAGGATTGGAAGCTGAAGCCCCCGACGTGGCCCAACCCGAACTTGATCAGCGACTGGCCCAGGTAGCCGAAAGTCAGAATCATCAGCAGGATGGCCACATTGCCCATCCAGCGTGTCGCCCCAACCGAAGCTTCCGTCGCGCTCATGCCCGCTCGTATAGGGCCGCTCGCCAACCCAAGTCAAGCAGAGAATCCCCCGAGCAAAACGAGGAGGTGGAACGCTGGCGGCTCGCCGGTGCTTTGGACGTCGTCTTGCCGCCCGAACCTGGTTTCAAAGCACCGGCGAGCCGCCGGCGTTCCACCCTGTTTGTCCCTCCTTAAGTTAGTGCCATTCCGGACAGCCGCCTCATTTCGCAAGTCCCTCCCGAACGGCAAAAAAGACAATTCGGTTCTTGACGTGGCGAGGGTTCGGCGCGAAAATGGGCCTTACGGTAAGAGGAGCTGAGAAAGTCGCTCCGGCCAAACATCAAGTGACCGACATCGGGTCCGGCCTGAGCTCCGGTCTTTGGATTTAGAGCACGGGAACCAAGTAAGGCTTGTATCAGGAGGTGGGAAGATGATTCCCCATCTGCCGACGATACGGGCTTACCGGCGCCCCGCCCATTTGATCATCCCGCGCGCGGCCGAGACGCCGCTGGCCCGCCATGTCACCAAGTTTGGCGGCTTCCCGTATTTGCTCCAGAACGAGCGATGGCCCGTCTGCTCGGCTTGCCAGGAGCCGATGGCCTTTGTTCTTCAGGTCAACTTCGCCGACCTCCCTCCGCAGCTTCGCTTGGGCCGCTACGACCTGTTGGCATTCTACTACTGCCTCGATTGCTGCCCCCGCAGCTCGCTCGACGACAAGGGGTTCCAACTGCATTTGCGCCGCACATCGCCCCACGATGAACTCCAGCCGGCTCACTTTGCGCTGCGTCGAGATGACAAGGCCGAGCCGCAAGAATGCGCCGTGGTCTTCCGTCCCTTCGAGGACCTGCCGCCCGCCGAATCCATCGTCGCCATCCTCGGCACCGACGAAGAAGCACAAAGCGAATATGAGCGCTATGTCGAGATTCTCCGCGGCGGCAATCTCTATGCCTCCAAGATGGGCGGCTATCCTTCCTGGATCGAGGCCGAACCCACCATGCGCTGCCAGTGCGGCGCCGGCATGCGCTTCCTGGCCCAAATTGATTCCGAAGAGCAGGCCAATCTATTGTGGGGGAACAACGGCGTGCTCTATCTCTTCCACTGCCCTCAACCCTGCGACCCTTGGGCCGTCCGATTTGTGATCCAGTCCGAATGAGTGGCGCGGCCTGTCAGGCTGTGATCGTTGTTGCGCAGGCTGACAGCCTGCGCCACTTTGACAGGTCCTGGTATCAATATTGCTCCCTCGCCTTTAGCGGAGGCTGGAGTAGGCAGGTGAAAACCATGAAAGAGCGCGTTGGAATAGCGACGATTGTGACTTTCGTGGCTTTAGTACTGGCGAGCTGGCCCTCGACCGCTGGGGCGATTGAGGCGGTTCGTCCCACGATCGCCGTATATATTGTTGAGAATCAACCGCTTACGACCAGCCGTTCAAGTTTTCCTGAGGCCGTTGTTAACGCCGACCTCGCAAGGCTTGGTTATAAGGTTCTGCCCGCCCTGCGTGTCAGTTCTTTGGACCAGATGCTTCCCCGCGATGTCGGTAGTGTTTGGAATGCAGACAGGCGGATGGCCTTTCGGAAGACCGTCCAGGCCGATGTTTTGTGGATGGGCACGGTTGAGTACAAAGCGGGCACAACCGCAAACGGACAGGAGGTAACCGGAACGGTTACGATCGTTGCCCGCGCGTTTGACACCGCCACCGGCGAGTCACTCTGGTATGCCCAAGTCAAAGACTATCCGGTCAAAGGGATCTTAACGCCTGAGTCCGCCCGTTTGGCGCTGGCCGAGACCCTGCCCTCCCTGATCGGCAGCTTCGACCGCGAACCCAAGGTCCGCGAGTGGGCTCCGCCTGTCCCGAGAGCTTTGCCACTGACCCCGCCCGGTCTGACTCCCGGAGTGCCCATCATTGGGCGCACACCGCCCATCGTGCCGGGTCGTCGTGGGTCTCCTGAGGCGGCACAACAGCCGTACACGGGCATCATCATTGACGCCGAACACCTTCCCGTGTTGCCCAGCTATCGCAGCGGGGTTTACTCCGACAGCGGCCGACCCCTCGTTCCGCTCGACAGCCGCCGCATGGGCTGGGCCGAAAGCGCCTCGAGCGCCCGCCAACAGGTCGGTTCCAATCCCCTTCGAATTCGCGCCTTCTCGACCGACGGAAATCGGATTATTCTGGGGGAAAATGATGCCCGGCGGTTGCAGCAAGAAAGAGCGTTGGTCGAGCGTGGCCGCATGACCATCCTGGTCCAGCCTCCCCGACGGTGACCCCAATTGCGGATTGCGGATTGCGGATTTGCTGAACGCGCGAGCGTACCGCGGGCCGAGGACAGCGCGTTCGATTTCGGATTCTAAATTTTGGATTTGGGATTGCGAGTTCGTTGAGCGCCCGTGGATGTGCTCACGCGCCTGCGGGACCCTACTGAAGAGCCCCCTGAAAGAAAGATCTCACCACCGAGACACAAAGGCACCAAGAATTCTTTGTGTCTTGGTGGTCAAAGCTCTTACTCTTTCTCTCCTGCCGGATTCATTCTCTTGGAGGTTCTCGGTTTCTACTTTCGCCTTTTGCCTTTTCATTTTTGACTTTGCTGGGCCTCGCCGAGCAGCGGCCTCAGCGTCGTCTCGAAAACCGTGTAGGCCTCGTGTCCGTAAAGGCAAAAAACGATCCGTTCGAGCGGCGTCGCGGAGCGCAGGCGTTCGATCGCCACCGCGAGCATGATCCGCGCGCAACGATCCATCGCGTATCCGAAAATGCCGGTGCTCACGGCGGGAAAAGCCATGCTCCTCAGGCCGTTGGCTTCGGCCACGGCGAGACTGCTTCGCGTGGCGCTTTCGAGTTTGCGGTCCTCGTCGCCCTCGCCCATCATGGGGCCGACCGCATGAATGACGTGACGGGCGCGCAACCGCCCACCGGTCGTGATGGCGGCGGTTCCCACGGGCGTTCCGCCGATCCGGTTGCATTCGGCCTGAATGGCCGGTCCGCCTTTGCGTGCGATGGCTCCGGCCACCCCCGCGCCAAGGATCAACCGCGAGTTGGCGGCGTTGACGATCGCATCGGTGTCCAGCTCGGTAATGTCGCCATCAACGAGTTCGAGCGTCTTGCCGTTGATTTCGACTTTCATGACGCGTCCCTCCTCCGCGTGGGAACGCCGGCGGCCTCGCCGGTGCTTTAAAACAGAATCAACGAAGAGGTCCCCGGTTCAATACTACTGGAAATGTTGATCAGCCAACGAGCAGAGCACCGGCGGGGCCGCCGGCGTTCCTTACTTTTCGCCAAAGAACACGGCCCGCGGCACTCGTTCGTGATTCTCGGGATCCCAGCCCTCGACGAGCACATCGTTGCGACCGTCGCCATCGAAATCCTCGCACTCGATCCGATCAATCACGAACGGCACCTGAAGCGTGGCCATCGGCTCTTCGGCAAACCCTTTTTTCGGATCGAGCGGAAAAATCCCGATTGTATTGCGCGTCAGCCGGAGGACCAGGTCGGGCCGCCCGTCGCCGGTGTAATCGTGGTCAAACTGCATCAGCGGTTGCGGGTCGCGCGTGAAGTCGAACATCTCGCCGCCGATCATGACCAGCTTCTCCCAGGCGGGCCGCTTGGCAAAGCCCGATCCCTTCTTCCACAAATAGGCGCCCAGGTAGGTCTGGAGTCCCTGGCGCACGAAGGCTTTCATCTGGGAACTCAGCGAGGCGATCTCGAGATCAATCCTCAGCAGAAGCAGGTCCAGGGTTCCGTCGCCGTCCACGTCCACCAGGGGGAGGAGATCGGTCGGCGTGACCGCCCCGACCCGCAGCGTGCTGTCGGGCTCGCGGGGAAAGGAACCCTCGGAGCTCTGCAAGTAGACGGCCACGTGGGTTCTGGGCGAGGCCCAGTTCTCCAGACTTGAAATCCGGACGACGTCGAGCCGTCCATCCCCATCCACGTCGGCGAGATTGAAGAATTCATAAGCGCCCATATTCGAAGACCCGGTGCCGGTTGGTTCCGGTCTCGGACGGAAATGGCCCGGGTGATCCCGTTTGGGCTCTTCGGCGGCCGGCGCCGGTTGCCACACCGGAAAGATCGGCCGCTGGCGATCGAACCGCCCGTCGGGTGTTTGGAGACAGACCTTTAGCCCTCCTGAGGTCGGCCCGCCGCTGGTCACCCAGTCCAGGCGGCCGTCATGATTCCAATCCAGGAGCCATCCGCCCAAGGCGGCCCAGGACAACCGGAATTGAAAATCGCGCCAGCTGAGCCGTCCCGGAACCGGTGGGCTGAGCGCGCTGGGCTCGGGACTGAACGGCATGCCGAATCCCACCAGAAAAGGGGCGCTGGACCCGACCTGGTACCACGGCTTCGGACGCAGCAGGGCCGGGACTTCTTCGGCCACTTGCCAGCGTCCGCTATCCGAGGCGCGCCGCCAAAACTGCATGGAATTTCGAGTGGGCAGCACCAGGTCGGGCGGCCGGTCCTTGGCCATCCGGACGACATACTGCCCGGCGCGCGCCTGGCGCGGGTCTGAGGTCACGGGCAGCGTGGCCGTCACCAGGAGTTCCATCTGCGCGGTCGAAGTCGCATGGCGCTGCCACGAGAGCCATCCCACGCCCTGGGGCGAGAGGGCCAACAGTTCCTCGCCGGGCAGATCCGGCCTGACATCGGCGAAATTCCACAAGTCCCAGGGAGGAGCCATCTCGACCCGCCAATCGGGCACGCGCGAGAGATGATGGTGCTCGTCGAGGAAATAGACTTCGAGCCAGCGGTTGGCCTGTCGAACCAAATCCTTGCGACCGTCGCCATTCACGTCGCGCCATGCAATCGTTTCGTCGGAGCGGTCGCCGGGCAGAATTTGAATCGTAAACGTTGTCGAACCCGTTGCCCCGCCGGCCCAAGCGGCCGCGAGCGCCCAGACCATGACAGAAATGTGGGACAGGTTGACCACCTGTCCTACTCGCGCCGACATGTTCCAACCTCGTTCGCGCGCAGCCGCTGCAACGCGGCGCAATGGGTGTGAGAGCTTCCGTCTTTCCAGCCAACGGGAAACTCGCGGCATTGCCTGGGCTTGACGGGATGGACGATGCACCGGTTCTCATCGTTCAGGAAGATGCAGCGGGTGGTCCCGAGGTGATCGCGAAGGACGACGGCTTCGTGCCCGGCGATCAGCCTCTTGACGGTGTAGCGCTCATGGGCGTCGGCAACCGAAAGGCCGAGACGGCGCGCGATCTCCTGGAGTTCGTTGGCGCTCACACAGACAAACCCGTTGATGGCGCAGCACCCGCCGCAACACAAACATTCGAAGTCGCTGAGAACTTCGTCCGATGACATGTGGCGATTTCCCCTCGCTCGACCGAGTAATATAGGCCGCCGTCCGCCGACGCTCAAGGGAAATAGTGCTGGGGAAGGGCGGCCCGGGTGCACGTCACTTTGGTTGGTAGAGAAGGTTGTTGCGAGTTGGTGGTGGAGGGAGGAAAGGTGGTGAGCGGGGGATAAACTCAATCGCGCTGGCGAGGAGAGAATCGAATGAGTGCTGCTGTTG
>Ga0315282_10000557_pt1 | contig 73479 bp, 75 predicted proteins | sample YL17G07_20_MG_FD_203693 | JGI IMG/M metagenome (GOLD analysis project Ga0315282, IMG submission 203693) | Sediment microbial communities from Yellowstone Lake, YNP, Wyoming, USA - YL17G07_20 | ecosystem: Environmental > Aquatic > Freshwater > Lake > Sediment | place: USA: Wyoming | collected... | reverse complement strand
AAGGATATATAATACAGTCAGGCCACATCAAGCGCTGGGTTACCTAACACCATTTCAATTTCTAGAGCAGTGGAAACAAAAACAAAGAAGGGAGGTCATGTGTCACTAATGTACTGGACGAGTACACAAGGTTGCCAAATATAACTCGTTTTCCTATACTAGGATGGATTAATACATTTAACTTTCAGTTACGTAGTATTCATTGTTGATAGCTATTCTAGTAAGTGCTAGATTTAATATTACTGAATATACTTTTGGAGCTTCACTTGTCTAGGCACAAGGATGGTTAGAATTTGAGAGAAATTACTGTTGAAAACTGTATAAGAGACATATCTTTAGTAAAAAACTTGGTCGGTGAAGATTGGTTGATTCAAAATCTGAAAGAAATTGAAGATTACAAACCCCCGAAGCAGCTAAGCAGACTAAGTTTTATTGACTATCACGAAAAATATCATCCTCTAGCCTATCTAATATATCAAGCAGATAAACAACTAAAATCGTGTGCTGAAAAGAAATATTTTGAACCTACTGAGCAGATTGTGAAGTTAGCTTATCTAGGGGACAACTTGCTTGTTCTGCGAAGGAAAAATGTAAAGGGTTTAGATAGGAAAATTCAGGATTTGACTTCACTTGACAAAGCACTTTTTGACAAAACCACTTATGAAATTGAGGTAGCTTCTGCGTATGCAAGACAAGAGTATCCTATTGAATTCGTAGAAACCAAGTCCAAAGAGGAAATAAAAACACCCGACCTTTTTGTTAATTTTCAAAACGGTGTTGAAATTGAGTGTAAAAAGAAAGACAGACAGAACGATAGGGATATACGTAATAAAGAAAACTGGAAATTAATTATCAGAAAATCATCTGGGATGATGAAGCATTATAAAGTCAATTATGGAATAGTTATTAAGACTGAACAGGACCCCACAAAAAAAGATACAGAGTTCATTTTAATGCAGCTTGATACTCTAATACAGAATAGAAAAGAAGGGTTTTATAGATTTCAGGAAAAAGGCATAGGAATAACACTTCAGATTCTTTCTAATAGAGACGAGGAAATTGAAACAGGGGGTTTTCAAGTAAGAACCAACGAAGAATTGGATTATGAGACTCTAGATATGGATAAGAAAGACGAGAAAGGTAAGGTATTTATTAGAAACCCAAAATTTTTCGGATTTAAGAGTGCTATGATTCCTGAACGAATTAATAGCGTGATTGAATCTATTAAAGATGCTAGAAAACAGTTAAGCAGTAAATGCTCTGCATTAATATACGTGCATCTTAATGGGATTGACCGCAAGATAACTGAGGTAGATTTCAAACGACTGAATTCTCTATTAACAGACTTGTTGAAGCGAAACTCCTCAATTACCGGTATTGTCATTAGCAGCGAATTTTTTAGCAAAGACGAGCTAGGTTTTACATACTCACACAAAGCAAGATATCTCAAAAATGCGGATGCAAAACATCCTTTACCGAAAAAATTTAAGGTAGTAGGAGAGAGTCAATCAATATAACCTAGTCTGAACAGAAACTGTATCTCACTTGTGGAGTTCAATTTCTAGACTTTTTCAGGTAACGGTCCAGGAATCCCTCAACAAGAGACCGTATCTCCATTCGTGTAGCTGACTGAGTCTGAGAATTTGGAGGAAACCGTCTCACTGTTGAACTTGATAATGGAGGGGTGGCCGAGTGGGCTATGGCGACGGTCTTGAAAACCGTTTTCGCGCAAGCGAACGTGGGTTCGAATCCCACCCCCTCCGCCAGAGCGTTGTAATGCACCTTAAGCGCCAAAATCATATAATGGAAAAATATCTTAAACCCACAGCTACAATCGACAGTGACAATCCGTCGATAAAAGAAAGGGCACATAATATAGTCAGGGGCAAGCGTGAAATTACAGACAAAGCTAAAAGCCTTTTCTATTGGGTAAGGGATGAGATTAAATACAACCCATTCCTGGCTATGGAGGCTCTGGAAAATTTCCGGGCAAGCAGGACGTTAGAAAGGGGACAGGGATTTTGCATTGAAAAGGCGGCTGTCCTGGCTGCCTTTGCTCGAGCCGTGGGCATCCCGGCTCGCCTGCACTTCGCTGACATTCGGAATTATCTTGTTTCCGATAAATTGCTCAAAGTTATGAATACGAATTTGTTTAGCTACCACGGTTACACCGAGCTATACATCAAAGAGAAATGGGTCAAGGCAACCCCGGCTTTCGACCTGAAAATGTGCCATAAAAACAGGATTATCCCGGTAGAATTCGACGGTCAAAATGACGCTATACTCAACACCCACAATTTGGATGGAAAACTGCACATTGAATATGTCAAGGACCACGGATATCGTGAAGATGTCCCTGTGGATGAGATACTTGCCGCCTGGGAGAAAGATTATGGGCTGGAGGCTCAGCAGGAGCGACTGAACCGCCTCATCGAGTCAGGAAAGGCAAAGGGAAAAGTACAATGCTAACTCAATGACACAAAACAGGCTTTCGTGACCTTAAATCCTCGTTGTACTTTTTCTGGCCTGTGTTCTGGACAGATAACATGTTGAACCTTTAGACTATAGGCATGGCACAAGAAACTTGGCATCAATCAGCCATGGTAAAGAAACGTGAAACTAGTATTAATGGGCAGACCATCACATATACAGTCAAGCGAAGCCTCAGGGCAAAGCGCGTCCGGCTCGAGGTGAGACCACAAACGGGACTTACGGTAATTGTTCCTCATTATTACAAGATTAGGCAACTCCACAGGCTTTTGAAATCGAAGGAACGATGGATCTCAAATAACCTAGCAAAATACAGACATCTCCAATCGCCTTCTGCAGGGAAGGAATTCAAGAGTGGCGATATCATCCCGTATCTTGGCAGAGACTTGGAGCTGGTCAAGTGGGAAAACCACAGCGGCGCTGGTGGTGTAACGCTAGAGGGAGATACACTGGCAGTAAGCTCCGAATTATTCAAAAACGGTATTTTGGAGTTGGCTTTGGAACAGTGGTATCGGGCAGAGGCTGCTAAGCTGATAAGCGAGAGAATAGATAAACTGAGCTCCCAGATGGGCATTAGCTACAAACGAATTGTCATACGAGGTCAAAAGACCCGTTGGGGTAGTTGCTCCCATAAGAAAAACCTTAGTTTTAACTGGAAATTAATAATGGCGCCAGAGCCTGTGATCGACTATGTCATCATTCATGAACTTACCCATCTAAAAGAAATGAACCATTCAAAGAGGTTCTGGGAACTGGTAGCTCAATACTGTCCTAGATGGCGAGAGCATAAGAATTGGCTCAAGCAACATGAGGCAGACCTTACTGCCAGACTCTGCGCCTAGAAACAGCCTTAATTGCACATTTCGCTATATTGTTGAATAAACACCTGGCCCAAATTCAGCCTATCATTAGCCACCGCTATTGCAATTTCCAGCATCTTGCCAGCAGTTCGGCGCTGTGCATTACCTTGACGTGGCTTCTCTATTTATCCAGCTTTCGCTTGGGAACCGACGCAGATAGCTAATGATTCGCCAGCTCAACTACTGTGACCCCGACTCCCCCCTCACCCCAGTCACCATAGCGGAAGGACTTGACCAGAGGATGTTCTGCCAGCGTCTCGTGTACTGCTTGGCGCAGCACCCCCGTTCCCTTGCCATGAATAATGCGCACCGAAGGCAAACCGGCTATAAAGGCGGAATTAAGGTAGCGGTCAAGCTTGGGCAAAGCCTCGTCTATCGTGAGCCGCCTTATTCGCAACTCCAAATCCACTGCCATCAGCTTAACCTTTCAAACTGCAGGCGCAGGATATCCTTCGTGTTTTCAGTGACCTTAGCCCTATCATCTATTCTCCAGCCGACTACCCACAATATCTGCTCAGGCGAGCAAATCAATGGCACCCGGTCTCTCCAGGAACGGGGAATCCTGGAATCAACCATAAAGTCCTGGAGCTTTTTGGCCTGACTCATGCCTAAGGGTTGAAAACGGTCACCCGGCCGGCGCCGCCGCACCGTCAATTCCCTACCAACCTTATTCAAATCAAAACTGGCAGCGAGACCATTGTCGCAGCCAACTAACTCTTGAATTATACTCGCTCTAACCCGCCAGCCAGGCAAATCAGTTTCGCCGGGAATTTTAATACTGAATGTACCTTTAAGAGGAGGCAACGGGCATATCGAAGCCTGGGCTGAAGCCAAAACCAGACGGCCATATTCTGTAGATAGCGTCAAGCCATCCGGCAGGCACAGCTTTTTACCCGCCGGTTTAGACAGGAAACCCACCATCGCCTCAATATGGTCAGCCTCAACATCCTTAAGATTACCTCTAAGTTGCCTGACTGCACGCCTGAAGATTTGCCTCTGCATAGCGCGCGGCGAAGCAACCATCTGGCTCATATCCAGATAGATTATGTCATCTTCCTCACTGGCTAACTTCTTCCACAGCAGTGAGGCTTGTTTCTCAATAAAAGAGACATCATCACCAGCAATATCCGCCAGCCTGAGCAAAGCTTTGTCAATGCCGGGGTTATAGCTTCTGAGCACAGGCAGCAACTCAAGACGGACACGGTTTCTAAGGAAAGAAGGCGATACGTTGGATGAATCGCTCCGCGGAGCCAGGTTATATCGCTGGCAGTAGTCCAGCGTTTCCTGCCGGCTAAGCTCAAGCAAGGGACGTACTACTTTAAGCTGGCCACTGTTTTCGCCGTATGGCAATACAGAGCTAGGTTGCAAGCCGCACAGTCCGGCTGTGCCTGCCCCACGCAGCAAATGCATCAGGATGGTCTCAATATGGTCGTCACGGGTATGCCCAACCACCACCTTAGAGGCACCTATAGCCCTGGCCACTTCAGCCAGGAAGCTATAGCGCACCTCCCGGGCAGCTTCCTCCAATGAGATACCTTTCTGGTCACGATATGCTGCCACATCCCGGCGCTCAATCGTTGCCAGCACATCCAGCCTGCGTGCCAAATCAGAAACATAACCGGCATCAGAATCAGATTCGGCACCTCGAAGCTGGTGATTGAGATGAGCTACATGCAGTTCCACACCCAGCTCTTTTCGCCACTGCACCAGGATATGGAGCAAACACACCGAGTCTCCTCCACCGGACACCGCCACCACCAGCCTGTCACCGGCTGAAAAAAGATTATGCTCCTGGATAAAGTCCCTGACTCTTTGCCCCAGAGTCTTGTCTTTCCTAGCCAAACCTAAACCTCTCTCAGATGGCAGGTATCACCCAGTGACACGAGACGAGGCTGCCTATCTTCCAAGTCAATTATACTGATACTGCCAGTCTGCACTCTAATCCGCTCTAAGCGGGTCAGCGGCCATCCCAGGGCCTTGCAGATAGTGGCTACAATTGCGAAGTAATGACTCACCACCACTACTGTTTCCTGCTGATGCTTCCCGTTTATAGACTGAATGGTCACCCACATCCTGTCCGCCAAATCAGCTACGCTCTCACCTCCGGGCAACTTTTCCAAGCCCTGCCCCTGCCGCCACCGGAGCAAAAACTGGCTGAAATTAGCACCAATCTCGGTTATAGACACACCTTCCAACTCACCAACCTCCATCTCCCGTAAATCAGGCTCAACCTGCACCGCCAACCGATGTTGGCTGGCAATGGCTATGGCGGTATCTAAAGCACGCTTTAACGGGCTAGAATAAATAGCGTCGATTTTCGCTTCCTTTAAAGCCAGCGCCAACCTCTGCACCTGTTTTCTCCCCAACTCATTTAGCTCAACATCACTGCTGCCGCCCTGAATCCTTCGTTCCCGATTCCAAGCGGTCTCACCATGCCTAACCAGAATCAGTCTAATCTCTTACCTCCTTAAGATTGTAGCGGCGAGCCAAACCAACCCGCTTAGTATACGGTGGATGGTCATAAAATAAAAACTCCACCCAGCGGCTGGGGTCAGCCACAGCCAGATTTTGGTCGGTGAGCTTGGCCATTGCTGTGATGAAAGCCCCCGGGTCAGCCGTCATCTCCAAGGCGGCTTCGTCAGCCGATGTTTCTATGTAGCGACTGTAGACATTAACAAATGGCGTTACTATCAGGCCAAAAGCCGCCAGAGACAGAAATAGAAGGGGAAAAGCCGCTACATCGGCAATCCCTTGAAAATCCAACGGTATAAGACTGGCTTTTAAAACCAGGGCAGCCAGGTAGAAGGCTAGCAAAACCATGGCAGCTTGAACAGCGATAAGCTTGGGAATGTCCCGATGTAGGTGATGGCCTAATTCATGCGCCAATATTACTTCGATCTCCTCCGAAGTGTATTGCTGGAGCAGAGTATCACTGAGAATAATACTTCTCGTCTTGCCCAAACCGGCTAACATAGCATTAGCTGTAGTGCCTTTACTGCTCAAATCCATGGTGAACACACCAGCAATCTGGGCATGTGCCCGCTTTGCCAGATTCATCAATCTTTGCCTAAGCTCCACATCGCCAAGGGGCTCTAACTTAAAGAAAATAGGCAGGAGTAAAGTCGGCGTCAGCCGTGTTAGGAGCAAGATGAGCAGAAATAGCAACATACTAGCCCACAGCCACCAGAAGTCTGAGAAGCGGTCTAATAACCAGCAAACGACAATAACTATTCCCAGACCTAACAAAACGCCCAAAGCTGAGGCTTTGGCCCTATCCGCTAGCCAGGCACCGAGCTTTTGATTCGACAAACCGTAGCGCCGCGGCAGGATAAAGCCTTGATAGTAAGTCAAGGGCATCATGATTATACCCAGGCCAAACACTAAAATCACAAAATACAAAGCCGATGCCCAGGGTTGAGGAAAAGACAAAAAATAGCCCATTCTGGCTGAGACACCGCCGAAAACAAGTACTAACAGCAGAGTACCGACTACTGCCAGCTCGACAAAGGACAGCCGTCTCATAAGCCTGGCGTATCTCTTAGCCAGTTCTTGACGCTTAATATCAAGATGGGGCTCTGTTAACCGCATTACTTAACCAGATTCTCTTCAGCTCAGAATCAGCTTGGTGCGATGTATAGATTCAGGATGTCGAGATAGACCCAGAGCCTTTGTCACTTGCTCCGGCCTGCCAGCGCCCTTTTCGTCACAGCGCAATCTCATTCCCAAAACACACAAAGAATCGTGGCAATCAATAAGCCACAGGTCATCCACCAGGGCACGCAAATCATAATGCCGGGCTCCTGTATCTCTGAAATGGTGCCACGGTAGTTCCTTGGCTGAAAGGAAAGATTGTAAAGCTGACTCCACTTCTTCACACCCCTGCTCAACCTCTACCTCAACCCTGTATTCTATGAATCTAACCTGAGATTGAAGCGACGGAGCTTCCGGTCCGACTGGCCAAGCCTCCAGCAAATCGATCCCGCAAGGTAATTGCTCGCCTACCTGAGCCATAAAAGATTGCGGAGGCACCCATCGGGACAATAATACATCCATCAGCTCAGCCTGACTGGTCACACCTACCGATAGAGGTGCTGCCAGAGCAATCTGCGGATGAGGAGAAAAACCCTCCGAATAAGCTAGCGGGAGTCCAGCCCGACGTAAAGCCCTCTCCCAAAGCCTCATTAAATCCAAGTGTGAAAGGAACTTAAGCTCTTCACCGCGGCTAAACTTAAGGCGCAGGCGCTGCATCCTTTTCCTTGACTACCAAAATCCTCTCTATCTTTCGCCCCCGCATTTCAAGTATAGTCAGTTTTAGGTCTTTATACCTTAAGTGCTCACCCTGTTTTGGAATACGCCTCAAATGGCTGAGAATAAAACCAGCTACAGTCTCATAGCCACCACTAGGCAAGCCTAAGTTCAACTCCTCATTAGCTTCTTCCACTCTGAGTCCGCCATCAACCTCAAAAGTATTAGCATCTATAGCAACAAAGTCTTCCTCATGGACTGCCAGCTCGTCACCAATAACACCCATTATCTCCGCAGTCAAGTGCCCCAGGTTAGCTATACCAGCTACACCACCATACTCGTCAACAACTGCTACCGTATGGTAATTGTTATCCCTCATCTCAACCAGTAGCTCACCCAGACGCTTGGTCTCAGGCACGAAATGTACCGGGCGAACCAATTCATCAATCGTGCCATCTGCCTTCAGTGAATTTTTAGCCTGGGCCATAAGCACATCTTTAATCGATAAAACGCCAACTACGTTATCAGTAGTCCCCTTATAAACAGGAAAGCGAGAGAAAGGCAGTTGGCGATAGATATCGAGAAAGGCAGCTAAACTCGTCCCCTGTTTCAACCAGGTAACCTCTGTCCGAGGCTGCATTACCTCACTAACCGGCCGGTCAGCGAACTCAAAGGCATTATGCAACATCTCAGCTTCTTCCTCCTCCCAAACCCCTTCTGCCTCACCAACAGTAATGGCAGTGCGGAATTCCTCCTCGCTAATCGTTGGCTTCGGTTTGGTACCTTCCTTAGCCAGCTTGGTGAATCTTATGCCGATATGGTTCAGTACATAGACGAATGGATAAAATATTATCGATATGAATTCTATCGGCCTGGCATAAAGCAGAGCTATTCGTTCCCCGTGGCGGGTGCTCAAGCTTTTTGGAATAAATTCAACAAGAACTAAGGTCAGTATTGTAATAACAATCGTGGCTATAGCTGCTCCTAAGTTCTCACCCCACAGTGATACAGCCATCACCGTTCCCAACGTAGCCACCGCCGTCTCAAAGAAGTTGATGCCCAGAAGGACGGTAGCCAGAAACTTCTCCGGCTGCTCCAAAATCTTAGCCACGACCTTAGCCCTGGGGTGATTGGTATGTATGAGGTGCTTGAGGCGAAGCCTTTGCAGGCCGATGTAAGCCGTCTCAGCGCTGCAAAAGAAGGCTGCCACTATTAGGGATATCAAAAACAATATTAAATATAAACTGTTAATGCTTTCCATACGCAACCCAGCCGATTATCCGACCAGGCAATTCAATACCATGATAGCATCGAGCTTTCGCGGTGTCAAAGAATTAGACTTGTCCAGTAACTCTTATTCCCTCTCCCTTGATGGGAGAGGGTTAGGGTGAAACCTGAGTCAATCCCCCTCCCTCTAACTCCCTCCCGCCAAGGGAGGGAGAAAAAGATATTGCCCATTTTGCATTTCCGTATTTCAAGCAGTATCATCACCGTAAACACAGAAATGGGCCAGATAGAGCTTGTCCCGGACCTTTCTCACTGCATCGAAACTGTAGCCAGAAGAGAGTATGATAATCTGGTGAGCAGTTATTTGCAGGCCGGCAAAGGTGATAGTGAATTCAGGGAAAAGATAGAGCTTATTTGGAGCTTTTTGGAGTCAGCCGATTTCAGGGAACTACGTAGGCAGAGCGAAGGCTATCTGCTAAAAGGGCAGAAAATTAAGTTCATTTTGTACCGGGAGCGTGGAAAGGCTAAGTACAAGATGACTTGCCGTTAGGTCACGTGCCCCTTTTCTCATAATCGGGGCACCAGACGGCGTTAGGTCGTTCCGGATTATGGCAGGCACTCCGCCAGTCCCACTTACAGCTATCGCAGAGCAAGATGTGCATACCCAGCATCCTCTTGATACGGATTTTAGCCCTGCCCAGCCAGCTCGGCCTTAGTTTCTTGCTCTTAGAAGACACCTCAATCCCGTCCAATGATTTTTCAAATGTAGAAAAACTCCAGGCGCGCTATTCTTTACCTGAATGCATAGATTATACTATCTTTGATGTCTATACTACCACCAGCGATGGACTGTGCATACCACTTTGCAAATAGTGACTGGTTTAGCTACCATAATGTATGGAAAGCAGAAGGTCGCTAGGAAATTGCTTATCTCGAAAGTCTGAGAAGTAGGAACGTTGTGGCATCCCCAAACGAGAAGGCTATACGGACTATTTGCGGCTTTTGCCATAATAATTGTGGCCTAATCGCTTATGTTAGTAACGGTGTACTGCGGCGTATAAAGGCCGACCCCGACCACCCAGCCAACAGGGGTGATATATGTCCAAAAGGCGCCGCAGCACCAAAGGTAGTCTATTCACCCCACCGCCTGAAGTATCCTCTGCGCAGGACGAATAGTGGCTTCCAGCAAGTCTCGTGGCAGGAAGCTCTGGACATAACAGCAACGAAACTTCTGGAAATCAGAGAGAAATATGGTGGCGAAACTCTGATACGGTGCAACGGCGCTCCGGTAACCCGGACAGCATGGGATGCTTTTGCTCAGCTTACGGCTGCCTATGGTTCGACGAATCACACTGGCTCCGGGCATGTCTGCCATATACCACGCGACATTGCTTTCGATACAGTTTATGGAGTCATGACTAGGCCGGATTACAAAAATACCAGGTGCATGGTAATGTGGGGCTCAAATCCACCTGATTCCAGAGATTACGGGGGTGCACACGGCAGATTTACCCGTTTGATTCCTGAAGCCAAACGCCACGGTGCTAAGATTATCGTTATTGACCCCAGGCGCACTAACCTAGCTAATAACGCCGACAAGTGGCTCGCTATCGAACCAGGTAGAGACGATGCCTTAGCTCTGGCTATGCTCAATGTGATTATCAAGGAAGGACTATACGACAAGGAGTTTGTGACACAGTGGACAATAGGCTTCGAAGAGCTAGCTGAACATGTAGAGAGATTTACACCAGAATGGGCACAAGGCATTACCAAGCTTCGCGCAAGCGACATTCGCGAAGTTGCCACGACATATGCGACCACGAGACCAGCCTTCATCCTGGCAGGCGATGGTCTTGACCAGTATCCCAATGTCATACAAACAGTACGAGCCATTGGCATACTCTGTGCCATTACCGGCAATCTGGACGTAGAAGGGGGCAATGTCTTCCTACCTAAACCTGCGCTGTCCCCCCTTATCGACCACCCCCCAGGGATAAAGCGCTTAAGTGCTGACAGATACCCGTTGTATCCCTGGGTACCGTTTCCGAGTTTTGTCGACGCTATTCTCACTGGAGAACCATATACTCCTAAGGCAATGCTCGTCTACCATGCAAACCCGGCATTAATCAATGCTGACAGCACCAAGACCAAGCAGGCATTGGAGAAGCTCGAATTTCTGGTCGTCTGTGATATCTTCAAGTCAGCGACCGCCGAAATGGCTGATATAATTTTGCCCGAAGCTTCTGAGTTCGAGCAGTATGCCTTTCAGTGCTACACCAGTGTCGAGGGCGGCTTCGTTGCGCTGAAACCAAAGGTCATAGAGCCAATAGGTGAGTCTCGTCCCGCATTCGAAATAGAATACGAACTGGCAACAAGAATGGGGCTGAATACAGCCTACTCCTGGACCAACACCGAGGAGTGGATCAACCACAGGCTTAAGGCGAGCAAGATTACTCTGGACGACTTGAAGAAACAACCAATTATCTATGCCACACCGCCATTAGAGTACCGGAAATACCTCAAACATGGCTTCGATACTCCTTCAGGTAAGATCGAGATTTATTCGCAAAAGCTAAAAGCCCATGGCTACCCACCATTGCCTGAATTCAAGGACCTGGACGCCTCGCTTGCCGGTGAGACTGCTTCGCCAGATAATTACCCATTAATAGGCACGACTCGAAGGCCAGGGGTATATGTCCATACACGCTTCCGCAACATACCCGCGTTACAAAGGTTAGAGCCGGAACCTTTAGCAAGACTACATACCGAGGAAGCTCAAAGTCGCAAAATTGCAGATGGCGACCTTGTAGCTGTCCAGTCGCCGAATGGAATTATTAAGGTCAAGGCAAAGGTAACCGATGAAGTATCACCCGGAGTGGTAATAATTGACTTCGGCTGGGGCAATCCTGGAGACCAAGGACCCAGTGTTAATATTCTGACCAGCGATAAAGACCGTGACCCTATTTCCTGCTCAACGCCTAACCGGAGATTTCGCTGCCAGGTCACCAGAGTATAGGATATACCTCTTGAATATTAACAAGAAACACTCATATTTATATAGCAATATAGCATGTTATACTAATAAATCAAAAGGAGGTTGACATGAGTTCAATCCAACAAGACTTATCCATATTTAACAAATTCAATTTTGAGAGGCCGCCCGTAGGCGTTAAGTTCTTACCCACTAAGCCGGACGGAATCAAGAGGCTGGATAAGGTATTAGCTTTATGCGAGATGCTTAGAGAAGCACAACAAAGAGGTCCCTTTTACGCTACAAAAGAGGATTTCGAGTGCGTGGGACCGCTACTATTGGGTATGGTAGAGCCTGACCCAATTTTTGAGAGCGGGATGGTAGGACCCATGCTAGAGATCTTTAAGGAGGCACGTGCCAACAAAAGAATCTATCAATATATTCCGAGAATGACGAAGGGGACCGTTAACTATGTCGCTTTTTCTCACTTAGGCAAGCTGTCGTTCGAGCCAGACGTATTAGTTGTTACCGCTAAGCCGAGTCAAGCAGAAATTTTACTGAGAGCAAGCAGCTATACAACCGGGAAAATGTGGTCCAGTAAGGGAACGCCAGTGATGGGGTGCGCTTGGCTATTTATTCATCCATACTTGAGCGGAGAGTTGAATTTTACCGTCACCGGTCTTGGTTCAGGCATGAAAACGAGGAAGGTATTACCAGAAGGTCTGATACTTATATCCATCCCCTGGGACTTGCTCCCGGGTATGATAGAAAATCTGCAGGATATGGAATGGGTTATCCCACAATTCAAAGAGACGAGAGACGAACATAACGAAACATTTAAGAGAATAGCTGAAACATTGAAGCAGGAATTTGCAAAAAAGTGAGATTAGGACATGAAGCACAGGGGGTAAGTAATCGCGAAATAGCCTAATATCGACTCGGAAGGTTAACTGAATATATACATGAACCATCGCAGACATGCTAATGACCCAGAAAGAAGAAAATGGCAGAACCCGGAGGTCATTTTGGCTAACATCGGCTTAAAGGCTGGCCTCATATTTATGGACATCGGCTGTGGAGGCGGCTTTTTTGCTCTGCCTGCGGCAAGAGTAGTTGGTGAAAGTGGAAAAGTCTACGGGATAGACACAAATGCCGAGTCTATCAGCAAACTGAGAGAGCTAGCCAGCAGAGAAGGTTTGAATAACCTGGAGCTGACAGTAGGCAAAGCCGAAGACATGGTGCTATGTGAGTCATGCGCTGACATTGTCTTCTTTGGAATAGTTCTTCACGACTTTGAAAACCCGGCTAAGGTTTTGCAGAATGCTAAGAAAATGCTCAATCCTGCCGGACGCCTTATTAATTTAGATTGGAAGAAAATAACCATGCCACTGGGCCCACCATTGCAAAGAAGATCCAGTGAAGAAAAATCAGCCCAACTTATAGAAGCAGCTGGTTTCGAGGTGCTAAGCATCAAGGACATCGGTCCCTACCATTATATGATCGTTGCCAAACCTTCCTAAGTTAAGCAGTTAATCACCAGGTTGCAGGTTGGAATCCTGTCTCAAAAAGCCGTTCGGATACTTAGTCGCACCATTGATCTGACCACCTATGCAGCATTGTTAAGAAGGGCTATAATAATCATTGTGCGCATTGCTGTTTGGGGAGGTGGCTATGTACAAGGGACTTGAAACCGACATTGCTCCGGACTTTTCGCTAACCGATACTCAAGGCAAAAAAATACGTCTTTCCGATTACAAGGGAAAGAAACACATTGTCCTCGTCTTTAATCGAGGTCTCGGCTGACCACACTGCCGCCATCATATGGCGCAGTTGCGTCAGGACTACCAGAAATTTGTTAAGAACAATACTGAAGTTATCGTCGTCGCTCCAGACAATGCCCGGGCGCTCCAGGACTTTTGGCACAAAGAACATATCCCGTTCGTCGGCCTACCAGACCCAGGTCACAAGATAGCCGACCTGTACAATCAAAAAGTCAATGCCCTAAAGTTCGGACGCATGCCAGCGCTTTTCGTCATCGATAAACAAGGCATTATTCGCTTCAAACACTATAGCGGTTCCATGAGCGACATCGTACCAGATGAGCAACTACTCTCACTATTAAATACGATCAACAAGGAGGAGAGGTAGGCTGGCAATAAACTTTGGGACGCCTTTGCTTGCGGCTATGTTACTGAATGGAAGAGTTCGTCGGGTTGTTCATTCCAACGGCATGTGCAGCACCATCTTAGCCAGGTCCCAGCAATGCTCATACAAATGAAGCCCCTTACTAAAGGCAATCAGACAACCGTCATCCACCCCAATCTGCTCAGCCATATACTCTTTTAATAGTTGCAAGCCACCCAAGTTTGTAGGGAATCCACCCCACAGGTCCCAGCTCCTAAAATAAACAACGAAATTAAGGCGGCCATCCTGAACACGAGTGTCCAATACCCTTAGACATGGAGGGTCCTTCAGGTAAATACTATTGCGGTTGCCAATCGTCATACACATCTGATTGGTATCAACCCCCTGCTTATAGCGCTTGATTACCTCATCGATTTGTTCAGCCAGGTCCTCACCGTAAGTGTATTCTTCGTTCTTCTGTTTGGTGGCAGTCATCAAATATGACATATATTCTCCAATAACCTCATCTGTAGTAGGCGCCGGCACCCCCATAGGTACATCAGGTCTCAATGGTCTCACCCCGGGATTACTAATTACGATGGCGACGAGAGGTATTTCTTTCCGATGAGTGCCCTCAAAACTACCTTGCTGTATGCGATATGTCCTTCCTTCAACCAGAGCCTTTTCAAGACACTGAAACCAGGCATCTCCAATAGTGCATGCCTCGACCACTGTTAAGTCCATATCGTGCTTCCGCTCATCCATGGTTTGTTATTTAGAGATAAGTATATCAGTATCGGAGTATTTGAGTTCAGCAATTAGATCGAATCGCAGAGTTATTCCCTTTGCTCAGCACCACTGGCAAAAAGCAATTCTCCGCGTACTTTTATAGAGCAGAGTAGCACGAAGGTAGATAGCTGTCAATGTCCGGGCACGATGCTAACTGCTGTGGCAAGCCAGTTCATTTACACATTTTATCGTTTAATTCAGACGGCTTGACATCTGCCATTTAAATAATGTATAATCATTTGCAAATGATTTGCATTAGCATTTCTGCTATAAAAGAAAAATACTGAATAGAAGCAAGTTCGGTGCTAAAAGATGGTTAATGTAATCAAACAAAAGGGTAGTGCTCGCAAGATGCTGGACCGTTCGAGCCAGAGGGTGACAGCTCAGCGTGCCCTGGTGCTTGAGCTGCTCCGCCAGAGCAGCGGACATGTCGATGCCGATGAGCTGTATCGCCGGGCACGAAAGAAGAACCCTCGTATTAGTCTGTCCACAGTCTACAGAAACTTGCAGCTTTTTAAGAAGCTGGGGCTGATAGAAGAGCATCACTTCGATGAGGAGCACCATCATTACGAGGTGAAGTCAGGGGCAGAACATCAGCATCTTTTATGTATAAATTGCGGCAAAGTCGTGGAATTTGCCTGTCCTGTGAGCCGGAAACTCAGAAAGGACATCGGCAAACAGTATGATTTCGACATCACCGGAGTTGAAGTCCGCATGACAGGCTTGTGCTCAAGATGCCGCAACAAGGAAAGTAAAACAATACCAGATAGGAGTTAACATACGTTCATGCCTCAGAAGATACAAATAACTTTAGCTCAGATGGAAGCCGGGCAGACCGGCACGGTAATTCAAATTCTAGGCGGTCGGGGCTTGATTCGGCGCCTCGAAGCCATAGGCATCAGACCGGGGAAAAAGGCGACTAAAATAAACTCCGCGCTCTTCCGCGGGCCAGTCACTCTCAGGGTGGACCAGACACAGGCGGCCATCGGTTTCGGCATGGCCAATAAGATATTGGTCGAAATCGATACATCCACGTAAAGCTCTCCGCAGGTAACGATGAAGATTCTACTCATGGGCAACCCTAATGTGGGTAAGAGTGTGCTCTTTTCCCGACTTACCGGCACGCACACTATCGCTTCAAATTATCCCGGCACCACCGTAGGGTTCACCAAAGGCTATCTGAAACTGGGTGAGGAGCAGGTTGAGATTATCGATGTCCCCGGTACCTATACTCTTGAACCGACCAGTAAGGCAGAAGAAGTAGCTGCCGAAATGCTGAAGGAGGGGGAATTAGTTATCGATGTCGTTGATGCCACCAATTTGGAGAGAAATCTAAATCTAACCCTGCAACTACTGGAAAGGCCGGTGCCGGTAATAGTCGCGCTTAATATGTGGGATGATACTCACCACCGGGGAATAAATATAGATGTCGCCAAGCTAGAAGAGCTGCTGGGTGTCCCGGTCGTCCCCACGGTAGGAGTAACCGGGCAGGGAATACGTGACTTGGTCAGACGTCTTCCAGAGGCAGCGACCCCCCAAACCACCTATGCCAGCAGCGATGAAAGGTGGGCGAAAATCGGCGATATTGTGAGCCAGGTGCAATCGCTGAGCCACCGCCACCACACCTGGCGCGATGTTTTGGAAGATGTCAGCAATCATCCGGCAGGTGGGGCTGTTTTCGCCCTGCTGGTCCTGGCTGCCACATTCTTTGTCATCCGCTTTATCGGCGAGGGCATCATCAACTATGTGACCGACCCCCTCTTCAACTGGCTGTGGACACCGTTGCTGATGAAGCTGAGCCTAGTTTTGGGGTCAGGAGGTTTCTGGAACGACATACTGATAGGTAAACTCATCAACGGCGAAATAAACTATCTTCAGTCTTTTGGTTTGCTTAGCACTGGCATTTATATTCCACTTGCCATAGTGTTACCTTACATCGTCGCTTTCTACTTCGTACTGGGAATATTGGAGGATGTCGGCTACCTGCCTCGCCTGGCGGTATTGATGGACACATTACTGCACAGGTTGGGATTACACGGTTATGCCATAATCCCTACCATCCTCGGCTTCGGATGCAACGTGCCAGCGGTTATGGCAACCAGAATTCTGGAAAGTCGGAGGGAGCGGTTCATTGCCGCTACTCTGATTTCTATCGGTATACCCTGCGCAGCGCTGCAAGCTATGATAATAGGACTGGTAGGACAGCAAGGCATGCAGTACGTAGCTATTGTATATGGCAGCTTATTCGTATCCTGGATTATCGTGGGGCTTATACTTAATCACACCGTGAAGGGATTCAGCCCGGAACTTATTATGGAGATTCCGCCCTACCGCTTTCCACCGTGGCGAGTTATTGGGGAGAAACTCTGGCTAAGGGTCTCCGGCTTTATCAAAGAAGCCCTGCCCATAGTGCTTGGAGCCGTACTCGTGGTAAACATCCTCTACATGCTTAAGGTTTTTGATTTCATAGCTAACATAGCTGCTCCGGTCTTGACCGGGCTACTGGGGCTGCCCAAGGAGACGGTTGTTGCCCTAGCTATCGGCTTTCTGCGTAAAGACGTAGCCGTAGGTATGCTCGCCCCTTTGGGTTTAACCGCCAAGCAACTGGTAATAAGCACTACCTTTCTGGCTATGGTTTTCCCCTGTGTGGCTACATTCGTGATACTGGCTCGAGAGCTAGGCGCCAGAGACATGCTCAAAGCTACCGGTATAATGATAGCTGCAGCGCTTATCATGGGCGGCCTGCTAAACCTTATTCTATAAAACACACAATTACTTATCTGCAATCCGTCATACGTTTTTGCATCAACTAATGTAGCCACAAGGCTAAAGCCTAGCCCCTACTACATTCTTACCAGCCCGCAGACAGTGATAGCTTGACACAGGGCTTATAATCTATAATATTAACCATGCGGCCAGAAAAGGAGAAGGCCATGATTGCGGACTGGTTCAAGACTAGCAGATATTTAGACACTACCAAGCAAAAGCGAACTCATGCCCCTCTCTACGAATTCCCAATCAAAGGCGGAATAGTCAGACGAGGGTTGAGAAGACCAACTTCCAAGATATCCTTTAAGATAGCCAGGCCACTAGTCGAAGGTGCACTTAGAATTTTTATCCGCTTAGAGATAGAAGACAAGGAAAACCTGCCGGCAAAAGGACCTATTATCGCTGTCTTCAATCACCTCAACCTGATAGACCCACCCCTGCACATAATCAGCATTCTGCCTCGCGATAGCATCATTATGGCCAAGGAGGAGCTGTTTTTCTACTGGCCCATCCCCATTTTTCGCATCTTAATGGATGCTGCCGAAGCCTATCCTGTGCGCCGTCGTGGAACTCCTGAAGAAAGGCTGATGGCAATGAAATATGCAGAAGAAGTGCTGGCAAAAGGTCTCGTGTTCGGCATATACCCAGAAGGCACGCGGAGCAAGGCCGGCTGCCTGAAAGAAGCTTACCACGGTTGTGCCCTCATAGCCTTAAGAACCGGTGTTCCCCTTATCCCTGTTTCCATCCGCGGAACGGAGAAGCTGAAGGGAATCGGCTGGCTTACTCGACCCAAGGTAACCATCACTTTCGGCAAGCCTTTCACACTCCCGCCTGTCCACGGTAAGCCGAATGGGAAGCAACTAAAAGAGCTCACCGAATACATAATGGGGAAGCTCGCTGCTATCCTGCCTCCGGAATACCGGGGTATATACAAACCATCTTGAGCTGCCTGCCGGAACCGAAGTATATGACCAAGGTAGAAGTTAAAAAAGCTCGCGAGTTCGGCTTGTGCTTCGGTGTCAGGCGAGCCATTAAAATAATTGATAAGGCGGTCAAGGAACAACAAGAAATAGTAACTCTAGGGCCGATAGTGCATAACCGGCTGGTTGTCGCCAAGCTGGCTGATAGCGGAGTCAAGGTCGTAAATAAGCTAGACCAGGTTCAAGATAGAGTCATCGCTATTACTTCGCACGGTGTCCCAGCACAATTGCTGTCACAAATTCAAGCCAAAAAGCTTCGGGTAATCGATACCACCTGCCCCATAGTCCGCAGCGCCCAGAAAGCAGCCAGGAAACTGGCTCAGGCTGGCTTGCGCGTCATTATCTTCGGCGAAGCCAACCATCCTGAAGTTAAGGGCCTGCTCGGCTGGGCAGGCAATAATGCTGTTGCCACCCTGAATGGAAAGGAGATAGCCGGCCTGGAACTGCCTCGTCGGTTGGGCGTAATCTCGCAGACCACACAGAGCTCCACCAAGTTCGTTGAATTCATCAATGAGGTCATCAGTGCCGTTTTTCCTGATGTCCAGGAATTGCGCATTATAAATACCCTTTGTCAGGAAACGCGAAAACGGCAGGAAGCTGCTATCGAATTAGCTGAAAAAAGTGACCTGATGATAGTAGTCGGCGGACACAACAGTGCCAACACACAACGTCTTGCCGAGGTATGCTCGCCTATGGTCGAAACTCATCTAATAGAGACTGCCGCTGAAATAGAAAAGGACTGGCTTTCCGGAAAGCGGCATATTGGTGTAACCGCCGGTGCTTCCACACCGGATGAATCTATTGAGGAAGTAGTGCGTAAGTTAGAATCCCTCGCCAGCAACGATTAGAATCTTAACCCAGCTTGTCATCCAGTTTTCGGCCGCCCAGTAGATGGAGGTGGAGATGAGGCACAAGCTGGCCGCCATCAGCACCGCAGCTTACCGACAACCGATAACCTTTTTCCGAAATGCCCTCTTTCTCAGCCAGCTCCTTAGCCAGCAATATGAGCCGACCCATTAACGCTTGCTGCTTGCCGGTGAGCTCCGCCATCGAGGCAATATGAGATTTAGGTATGATGAGAATATGCGTAGGCGCCTGGGGATGAATATCCCGAAAAGCTACAAACTCTTTATCCCGGTAAACAATATCAGCGGGTATTTCGCCGGCAATAATCCGGCAAAAAACACATTCCATGAGTTTAAGTTTTTACTTTGATACGCGGATTGACAGGCAGGTAACCGTTCTCTTTATACCCGGTATAGGGTGGATCTTCTCAGTGACCAGGCTGCCAATGGCATTAAAGTCATCATGTTCAATAACAGCGATAACATCGTAAGGGCCGGTTACCAGGTCAACTGATTTTATCTCCTTAACCTTTTGAGTATGGAGAGCTGTCACCACATCCTTGGTTCTGCCTACTTCCGTCTCGATTAGCACAAAAGCCTTGGCTGGCACATTCACACCCCCTCTGGCTAAAATTTTAGCCTATTATATTAGATTGACGCAACTCCTCGATCTGCGATTTATTATAGCTTAATTCACGCAATATCTCTTCAGTATGTTCGCCGAAGATAGGCGCCAGGCTCCTCACCTTGCCTGGAGTCTCGGATAGCTTAACGGCAATGCCCGGGTGCTTCACCTTCCCCAAAGTCGGATGGTCTATCTCTAAAACCATCTGGCGGTGAAGAATCTGTGGGTCTTTGAACACTTCATCAAGGGTATAAACTTTACCCACCGGCACATCTTTATCAACGAGAAAGTCGAACCACTCGTCCCTTGTCCTGGTCAAAAAGACCTGCTTGAGGTAGGAAAGGATTTCCTCCCATTTCTCGCCTTCGGGTTTGTGGAGAAAATGTTCCGGCGAAATGCAGTAAGAAATATACTCTTCCTTGCCCAAAGCACGACATAGATTCTCCCAAAACCAGGGTTCGACACAGCCGATGCTGACATATTTGCCATCCTTAGCTTCATAAACGCCATAATAGGGATAAGCACCATGAAGCCAGGTTTCACCTCTATCGAACATAATGCCTCTAAAAAAGTAATTGCTGATAAACCAGGTCAGAAGGGTTATTACCCCATCCGCATAGGCTATATCCACGTATTGCCCTCTACTTGTTTCGCCTCTAGCCACCAGAGCCGCCAGTATGCCTATAACGCCGTGCAAAGAGGCGCCGGCAAAGTCAGCCAGTAAGTTCAGGGGGACAACCGGCGGACGGTCCGGATAACCAATGAGATTAAGAGCACCGGTTATCGATATATAGTTTATATCGTGTCCGGAGCGATTGCTATACGGACCATCCTGCCCATAGCCGCTGAGGGAACAATAGATAATCCTGTGATTAATCGACTTTAATTTTTCATAGTCCACTCCCAAACGCTTGACCACGCCCGGTCTGAAACCTTCGACAACAACATCGGCTGCCTGCGCCAACTGGTAGAATATATCACGGCCTTTGTCAGACTTGAGGTTCAGCCCCATACTCCTCTTATTGCGGCTTAAGGCATCAAAGGCAGCTTCCCTTCTCCCCTCCTCCCCCATCGGCGATAGCCCTATTCCAGCGCCACGCCCGCCAACACCAGGCAGTGCCTCAATTTTAATCACATCAGCTCCCAGGTCACCCAAAATCATAGTACACAGACCACCGGGTGCCAGATGAGTGAGATCCAAAACCTTGATTCCCTCCAAAGCTAACATATTACCTCCGTCCCGAATTAACGAATGACTGGATTTCAATTAATATTACTTTTTGACACAATCACAGTCAAGGGAGGGTCATTTACTTGTCACTGTCAGCCGTCTCTTTTCTGTCATTGCGAGTCCCAATGCAATCGGGACTGCATGCTTGACTTTCGCCACGCTGTCGCTTATCGTAAAGCTGTGGTGCCGATTCGGGAGTCATAGCCTGAAATGAGCGGGCGAGATAGTTTCATCCTGGAACTTATTTACTTTGCCGCAGGTTGTGCGGCACTAGGGGTAGTAATAACCTTTATCGTCATTTATGCCTGCCAGTATTTTGGCATCGATATATACAAAAACTTGTGGGTACTTCTAATACCTCTTATTTTATCGATTGTCCTGAATATCACCTTTATTGAACTGTATCGTAAGTTCAAGAAGAAATAACCCGATACACTATCTATTTATATCCTGGCGCATCTCGTCTATGAGCCTTATTGCCTCTTTAGCCTTTTGAATCAGGTCAGGGTCTTTCGACAGCTCCATGACTTTATTGTAGCTGGCAATAGCCAGAGCCCATTCTTCTTCCTCAGTAGAGGGACTGTTTGAATTGGCGGAGGGCAGCGCCTGTGTCGTGACCAGCTCTATTACTTTACTATAGTCGGCTACAACGGGGTCCCAGTTTGCCTTAATACCGCCGGCCCAGCTTTTGTTGAACCGCGACCAGTCGAGTTGCGGGTCTAGAGCTATTGCCGCCTCGTAATCGGCGATAGCATGTGCCCACTGTGCCTCTTTGGCATGAGCAAAACCAACGTTGCAATATGCCTCCGCCGGGTCTGGGTCTTGTACCATTGCTTCCGGCAGGTCAAGGATGACTGCCAGCTCCCATTGCGGCTGCTTAACATACAACCAGCCCCGGCCTTTAAATGCCATCGCCAGGTCAACGTGGCTTTCGAAAAGAACGAACAAATAGTTATACGATTCGAAAAGCCACTGCGCCTTATTGATGTAAGCCCAACCGCGACCGTTATATGCCCTGACCAGGCTGGGGTCGAGCCCAACAGCCTTGCTAAAATCCGAAATGGCTCCATCCCATGCCCGGTTGCCCAACTGCGCCCAGCCTCGACTGTAATATGCCGCTGTATATCCGGGGTCCAGCTCTATAGCCTTTGAATAATCGGCGGCTGCCATGAGGCTTTTACCCTTGAAATAATATGCTTGACCGCGAGCCAGGTAGGCATTGGCAAGGTTAGGGTCTAACTCTATAGCCGCAGTGTACTCGCTGATTGCCTCGTCATAACGTCCCTGCTGGGTAAACTCATCGCCCTTCTGAACTAACTGCGCTGCTTGGTCTCCGACAATCGGTGTCGGTGACTGGAGGCAGGCTGCAAGCAGCGACACAATCGCACAGGCAACTATAATTCCAATGGACTTATTTCTCATACTTCATCGGCTCCCGGCATAGCTTTATTCAGATTAATCGGAACATTATACGCCGGGCAGGTCTATAATCCTATTCGAAGGGGAATTTCTTTCCTTTTTCCTTCCCCATGGTCTGCAACATTTCCCTTTGATTGGCGAAAATGGCGGGAGCTTCCTCAGGCGATTTTCTAACCAAGGAAATCGAGCCTGTGGGACACGTGGATACACAAAGCCCGCAGCCGATGCACCTCTTCCTGTCGATAACGGTAAGGTCGTTTTCAACTTGTATGGCATGCATCTGACATCGCTCCACGCAGGTACCGCAGGTAGTACAGGTGTCGTAATCCTTTGTGGCATAGTAGCTCGACCTGGCCACGAATCCGAGGTTATCGTATTTTGAGGTAAGGGCTAAAGCCTTACAGCAGCAGCCGCAGCAGTTGCATATAAAATCCTTGTTCCCGGCGTGGTTCCAGGAGCAGTGAATCAGACCGTCCTCCTCGGCTTTCTGAAGTATCTGTCTTGCCTCATCTTTTGAAATCTCGCGGCCGAGTCCGTTTTCGATGTAGAAAGCTGCTGCCGGCCCAAAAGACATACAGACCTCCAGGAGCTTGTCGCACCCGTTTCCAAGCATTCTGCTTTCTTTCCGGCAGATGCATTCAGCCACAGCAAACCGGGTGTTCGAGTCGATAATCTGTGATACCTGTTCATATGTCTGAATCTCGGTGCCCCCTTGTATCTCTTTCTCAACAGGAATGACGCGGAACATACCTGTTTTTCTGTCTCGCCACGAAGGTACCATTCCCTCATGGTAAAACCTCTCGTACAATTCGATGTTTTTCGGGGTCAGGTTATTCAACTGAAACTCAAAAATCCCGACTACCCAAGGTATCAAGAAATAGTAAAGCTCATTGTTAGGCGCCTTAAAACGCAGTATCAATCCCCTTTTCGCCATCTCGTAGAGGGTTTCGCCTAATTCAGCTTCATCCTTTCCCGCCCTCTCTGCTATAGCCGATAACTTTTCCGGGCGGGGGCGCAAGTGCAGCATTATCTCCGCTTCCTCCGGAGTGAACAGATGCTGCAGTACTTCCAGCTCCACGCCGCTTTCAGTTTTAGGGAACCCTTGGGGAAACATATCCAGCCTCTCCCGAAGCCTCTCATAAACGTCAGCCATTTCAGCCTCCTTTTGCAGTTATCCCCATCTTCGCAGGCAATTGATAACCCACCCTTATTATTGTATCATCTTCTAGAATAGTGTTGCTGGAATTATCGCCACAGGGGAAAATCCAACGCATCCACTATAATCACGATATACGAAGTATGACCAAATAACGGACTCGAATAAGTGGAGGAAACGGTGGAAGCAGCCAGCAAGGGGATAGAACTCATCAAGAAGTCATCTAAGGAAAAGCTCTATTGATGAGAGGCACAATAGCTTTGCTAAAGGCGTCACTAAAGGAGTTCGGTGCTGATAACGGCACCCTTCTGGCAGCTTCCGTTTCGTACAATTTGCTTTTTTCAATATTTCCGTTAGCTCTTGCTGCAGTATACATAGCAGGGTCTTTTGCTGCATCGCCGAATGTGCAAGAGCAGATCATTCGAGGCATTGGCTATATACTCCCTGTGTCTCGACAGTTGATCATGAGCACGATATCCCATGTTTCCGCAGCCCGCGGCGCGATCGGCACAGTGGCTTTGATCGCACTGGTATGGGGTGGTCTATCCTTTTTCAATTCAGTAAGAGTGTCTTTGAATGCGGCCTGGGGCATCCGCAGCCCTCATCGTATTTTCAAAGCTCAGCTTATCAACCTGATAATGATGATCGGCGCTGCCATTCTGCTGTTTTTATCAGTCCTTATAACTGCCATGTTCAGCATCATCCATGAACCAGGCATTCAAGTAAAAGGAGCCGAATTTATGCGCAGCACTCTAGCCATGCGTATATTGGCAAACATCTTAGCTACTGGGTTTGCCTTTTTGGTGTTCCTATTAATCTACAGGTTCATCCCCAGTATGCGGCCAAAATGGAAAGATATATGGATAGGTGCTCTGGCGGCTGCTGTTTTCTTTGAAATTACAAAGGTCATATTTATATGGTATATAAGGGTTTTCAGCCCGTATGACATTGTCTATGGTTCAATAGGCGGTCTTATCGCTTTTCTAATGTGGACTTATTTATCGGCGCTGGTTTTCCTTTTCATCGCCAAGATAACTCATGTGAACCTTGAAATGCGAACCAGGTCCACTATTTCTGCTCCCTAGCTTTGAGGGCTTCCCGAAATTAAAAGCAGGTCGTTATGGCGGGCATTTGCCAACTAGCTGCTACTAGATATTACTAAGACCAGCAGTCTGACTGTGTGTTCAGACCCTCCGAGGTACAAAGTAAGCTGCCATGCCCATCCAATCCAGCGGATTATTAAGTTAACTTTACCTTGATGTTACAGGGGTTGTTGCGGCATACTTCACTTATGACGGCAATCAGGTATTGCCAAGCCGTGGGACGCTATGATGCGGTGGAGGTACATGAGAGATATAGAGCACTGTTAACAATTTCGGCTTTAAATAGACTTTACATATTGAGACAGTTTGAAGTTCTAGAAGAATCCGTCTACTCTAAAAGCTTTGTCGTAAGCAATGCTCTAGACTGAAATCATGCCTAACACGCCAAGTATGCCGACGACAACTCCTATTGCGCCCAATATGCCAAGATATTGAAGTCCATCCTTCAAATACCTGAAGTAAGCGAAGAAGACAAAGAAGACAAAGAAGAACAATTGCCAAGGGTTATGAATTGTGAATGCTGTAAACCCCATCAATCCCAAGAAGCCTAAGAACCCATTAGTCCATAGTCGCGAATTATTTCTATCCATGACATCATTATGCCCCATACTTTTTTAACTAGCAAATAAGGTAGATATTCCAGCACATAACCTATGTATCACCCGCCTACGGGTGACCGTCGTAGTATTCAGGCTGGGGCAGGTCAAAGGTTGCTTGCTTTTATTACTTGCAGGTTACCGCGCATAAGGAGAGCTTCCCTTTGCGTAGTAAGCCGGTTTTCCTTCAATATCTGTTTTAATCCGCCCTGAGCCAGGTAGTCTCTGAAACATATGCGGTTATCTTTTCCGGCGAGGAATTCCACAGCCCTAATGAGATAAGCGATGGAGTTTTTGGGTAACGGGACCTGGAAATCTATGAAAATCAAGGTTCCTTTCTTCTTCACCACCCGTTTCATCTCGGAAACGGCTCTATTTCGCTCGTCTCTTTCCATCTCGTGCAGCCCGAGCGATATGGAAGCGCCATCGAAGTAACCGTCCGGGAACGGCAGCTCGGTGGCGCTGGCTACACGGAAGGTGCTATGTTTGAATCCCCGTCTTTTCCTGTTCTTTTCCGCCAGCTCAATCATGCTGAGGTCCTGGTCTACGCCGGTGGCAATGGCGCCCTTTTGCGCGTAGTGGAACACCTGCTCGCCTGTCCCGCAGCAGACATCCAGCACCCTGTCGCCCGCTTTCACGCCGGAAAGCCCGGTGACACAAGTCCTGACGTCTTTCAGTATGGGGTCAATCAGTGTCGAATAGTTAAATAGAAGCACAACTATAACAGGTCGTGGCTATTATAATTTTCACCATTGATTAATCTTTTGGAAGGTCAGCTCCGGGTTCGTTCTGGCTCCCATCACTAAACCTTTAGCTTCTCCAACTACTATCTCATATTCATTATTTGCCATTGCTGTCAGAGCTGCCTTAGCAACTTCAGATGGTGGTATACCTCTATATTCCTGGTCTCCTTCTTCAGCAGTCCCTTTGCCTAATTCAGTATCCACTGCCGGCGGTACTATTTCAAATACTTTTATGGAAGTATCCCGTAGTTGATATCTGAGGGATACGGTGAACGAATGAATTGCAGCTTTAGTAGCGCAATAAACAGGCATGGATGCTATAGGCACAAAACCTAAGCCAGAGGAAACATTGATAATAGCTGACTCCTTTTTCCTTAGAAGCAACGGGATAAAATATGCCGACAAGTGAATAGGGGCAATCAAATTAGTCTCGACCTCATTTTCATCACTGAACAAATCTTGAGTCCCCTTCTTGAGATTTACCATCCTTTGAATTCCGGCATTATTTATTAATACATTAAGGTCTCTAAAATTATCTTTGACCCAGTTGAGCAATGATTCGCGTTCTTTTTCTCTGGATACATCACATACTTTAACCTGTATTTGTGGCAGCTTATCCTTGGCTTCTTTCAGCTTACCTTCCCTTCTTCCACAGATAATTACCTTATTGCCGGCATTTATCAAGGTTTCAGCCAGTGAGAAACCGATTCCTGTTGCTCCGCCGGTAATTAAGATTGTATTATTTTTAGTTTCCACTATTCTCCCCTCTATTTGAGAATTTGATTTCCTTGATTTATATTAACATTTTTTGAGAGTTCTACGTTCCGCAGGTCAGCCGTCAACCTGCCTTTATTATTGTACAACACCGGGTGTTATAGTTATCGGAGCGCATGCTGGTATGATTGCTAAGGCATACTATACTGATGATGACAAACAGGTATTGTCAGGCGGTAGGTTGTCATGATGCAGTGGAGGGCACATAAGAGGTATAGGCCGGTGGATAATATGAAGTTCAAATAGGGTATCAGCTCGATATTCCAATCTGATTCTGCCGGATTATACCAATGCCCTGTTTGTAATAATCAATATTGTTTTGAGCTATGATCTCAAGTGGTAATTTGCTTAAGCCCGCTAAAGACCTGCAATTGACCTTGTCGTAGCCTTTCAATAAATCTAATATAGCTTTGTCTAGAATTTGTTTATTATCTTTGTTCATTAGTTTTTCAACAACATATTTGTAAAGAATGGCAACTGTAAGAGGCAGAAAAACCTTATCTGCACCCACAGACATATGGAAGGTTGAGGTTAAATTTCCGCCTCGCTCAAATACCAAAAAAGAGTATTTTGCGTACGATCTTGACACCTCCTCACTTTCAGAAAAATCCAAAGGCGGCAAACCCAAGAAAAACAATTTACCAACAGCACGCTTTTCCCATTTATTAAGAGTCTGCATAATAATGCTATGAATTTTTGAGGAAAGCTCTTTTATATCGCTTTTACTATTTACGATTTCTTTATTCAAAAACTCTTTCATCAGTTCTACTTGTCTGTCATCACAGATACGAAAGTAACGGGCCAAAAACAAAATATAAGAAGCGATCAGTAAGCCATCTGGCAAAAATTGCTCTTTTTGTTTTGTTTTTATCTGAACAAAATATTGACCACAATTGAAATGCCATTCTAATAAATTATCTTTATGCTGAAAAATCCCCATCGATAATGCTCCTTCCGCTTCGCCTATTTAATTAAAATCCGGTTTTTACACTCTTAACCTAAAGCCACTCCGGTGGATAATTGTAAGTACATATAGAGGGTTTATTGAATTCATATTCTTAACAGTATAAATTGCTTACTGTTGCTGCCAGTATCTACGAATTGCTAGTGGAAGCTTTGTTATCATCGTAACAGGTACACCGCCGGGTTCTAACTGTGCACCAAACAAGCGAGGGTTCTTTATTTTTATATAAGAGGGGCCTTCCCAGACACAGTCTATCAGCAAATTAAGACATGTTGGATTAGTCAGTTTCCAGCGTTTATCTGGATTAAATGCTAAGTGGCAAGCATGAGCTACACAGTCAGCAAAACTCAGCAATGGCTCACTGCCACTATCAACTGCTCTTACTTCTGCTAATTTGTCATAAAGAATTCTTGATGTTACTGCCTTTTTTCTATAGAAATGGTTGTATCGTAGTTTCCGCCAAATATAATCTTCGAGATCTTCCAAGTATTTGTGACTGTCAAATATAATAGTCGCCTTCTCATTATTATCAGAAGCGAAGTGAGTTGCAACACGTACCATTTCTTTCATGTAATACCGATATGCCCATCCTTTCTGGCATAACTTTTCAGAAGTAACTTCATTAATGCGCACTGCAACAATGCTGATTTTTGAATTAGCTGTAGATAACATACGTGTTATATGGTATTTGCTATTTCCATCCAAATTTCGAAAATGTAATGGACGGAGAGATTTGTTGCCTATACAATTACAAATATCTTGATATAACTTCTTCATTATATCTACCTGTTCATCTTTCAAAAGCACACATGCAAAACCGAACCATTCTGTCCCTTTAGTTCCCGGTGATGGATTGCCCCATTCATCTACTAACGCGAGCATATGAACGACCTGCCCTAATTCATTGTACTACTTCTTATGTGTGAGCAGAACAGTTTTCGGGGAAGGGCGGCTAGACAATGCCGCTAAGCTTTGCCGGGGCAAGGGCAGGAATTTCATTAACTTATACTATGATTATTGGAGTATTGGCCTGGCTAATGCTCGAGTTCGCCAGAAAAATTGTATTCAGGTTCGATAACGCAAATAGCGTAATGTTCCAAAAGCGAGCGCTTCTTCCAGGGCTGCTTTCTTTGTTTTTCATCGAGTACGACCAGGTGCCTTACAGTGCAGTTTGTGGATAAGTATTTTTGAGCTTCACTTGAGTCGGCACAACGCTTTTCATCGATTAGCCCTTTCTGAATCGGTTGACTGCTAAATCCAAACAGCCTATTTTGATGTTGGGCATGCTGCCGGATTCTTTTCTGTATATCCAGAGCTTTACCGGCATAAATGTATTTCTTTTGCTTTCTATCGTAGACTAGATAGATTCCCGGTTCTTTGGGAAGATGCAGGCAAGCCCGGTCATAATCTAACTCCTCTGAGTTGAGCAACTTACCGAGCAGGTGAATGACCTCATCATTAGGTTTTAAAGTCAGACTCTCCTTAGTTATCATCATGCCTTTAGCCCAGGCATCCAGCCCATCACTATAACCGCCTATTCGCGTGCCATGGCAATTGGTGGTGTGTCCCCAACAGCAGGGGTAAATACGGGCAAAGTCCTGTCCGCGTTGTTTAACTGCAATGAACCTGGGGTCCTGGTCTTCCAGAGTCCTTTTACGCCGGGAAGCCAGTGCGATAAACTTGTGACCGTCTGGCGTTACTAGCTGCTGTTCGCCGGCATCATTCAAGCGTTGCCAGACAATATCAAACCGGCTCTGTAGTAACTTCTGACTTTGATGCCGCACACTCATTGCATCAACCTCCGACTGAACTGCCCCAGGCTATTGTACCACTTCTCATGTAATCCATCACAGAGATTGCGAGCTCAGGTTGATTTGCTTAACACAGCGCCCCCTTTAAGAGAGCCGTCAAATATTGTAATATTCACGCTGATAATGAGAAGGCTGTAATATTACATCAGATATTAGCTATACGTTTAGGTCGTACTGATAAGGAGATTTACAGGAAGACATGGAAAGAATTTTAGGTCTTTTTGCACAAACAGAAATCTTCATCTTCGTGTTTATGGAAATCATCACCAGGCTAAAGCCCATTCAACGGGTCGTAGCTAAAAAGTCCGATTGGCGTGATAAGGCCATTTTCATTGTCGTATTTGGAGGCTTTTCCATATTTGGCACCTATGTCGGCATACCATTAGCTTCAGGCGCCATAGTTAATATAAGGGATTTTGCACCCATGATTGCCGGGGTGGCAGCCGGGCCGATAATTGGTTTAGCCGTGGGACTGATTGGTGGAGTACACCGCTTGCTTCTTGGTGGATTTACTTGTATTCCTTGCGGGCTGGCAACAGTTTTAGCCGGTTCAATCGGTGGTGCCATACACTACTTTAACAAGGGCAAGCTCATCGGGATATTGCCAGCTGTTCTACTGGCTGTATTCGTTGAATTATTACACGGCGGATTGACATTGCTAATAGCCAGACCTTTTGCTGAGGCGCTTGAGGCAGTCAAAATTGCTATCCCCGCCATGATGGTAGCTAACGCAATGGGTATGGCTATCGCCATTATAATCTTAGACCATACTAAAGAGCTGAGAGAAAGTATAGTCTCGACCCGCAAGAGTGCAGACAAGTAAGTGCGTGGTCGATTTCATTCCCACATTGACAACTTTTGGCAATCGCCGTATCCTGCAGAGAGACAATAGCCGGGGAGTAGGCAGATGAGAAAGTTAGGCATGATTTGCTTTATCCTTATGATGACTTTGCCTCTGTTTGCCACGTCCTGTGTGACCAGAGAAGTCCCGACGGTAGAAACGTATTACGAGACTGAATACAGGACTGAGTACAGGACTGAGACCTATACGGAAACCGTAGATGCCGTGGTAGAGTCCAAGCAGGGTAAAAAGTATCTCAGCCCTAAAATAAAATGGTATACCAACCTGATTTCCTCTGGGTTTGAAGGTTCAGGCGGTACCTACTACTACGGCTATCAACTTGACGCATCAGGGCATTCCAACGCCAAGGTGGAAATCCGCATTTCACCAGGTGCACAACAACAAAAGGGGCTGGTACGGGTTTACGACCTTACCGGCATAGGCCAAATTCCTCCGCGCCCAACCCCTTTCAAAGACTGGTACAAGGGACTATACCCGGATGAACTGAACTGGTTAAGTAAGTTTAATTACACGCTCAGCACGGCACGTCTGCTTGGCGAAGTGCGCACCGGCGTGGGAATGGACGACTATATTATATTTGATGCTGATGGGATAAGGGAATTCGGTATATTCGCCACCACCTGGCATGCATATTCCATAAGCAGCGTTCGTCTGACCTGGGTCGATGAAGTAATCGGCAAAACGACGGTCACCAGGGAAAGACAGGTCCCGTACCAGGTCCCCTACCAGGTTGAGAAGCAGAGAACGGTCACAAAAACACAAAAAGTACCTGTTTGGGAAGTCATACTGGGGAAGTAGCGGTCTCTAGCCTGCGCGCTTTCGGTTTGCCAAGCTGTCCTAGCACCGGAGGCGACCCGTAAGCCCTTTGTTGCCACTGAGCAACCGGAATCAGCGTCCCTTCCACCTGCTATTTGAGAGGTCCTTCTCGGAAAGATAGAGCTTGCCGTCTTCAGTGCTCTGAATGACTTCAGCCTTCCTCAATACTTGTAAAGCAGTCATTTTATAGTCTTGCCCGCTGAATACAGCCTGTGCCATGCTCTTAGGTTTAAGCCCCAACTCCTCAATTGTCTTGGCATTCTCAATTCCAACTGCGTTGCTCTGCCGGAAAAGACGTATTACAGACGGGATAGCTATCCTCAGGCGTAACTGCGGCAAAATAAACATTACAAATAGCAGCATAGCCACCAGTACGACTATAATAGTTGTATCGCTCATGCCTTCCCTCCATTTTGATTCGTCATGGTTTTCTGCTCCAGGCTCCTACCTGCTATTTTTTGGTAACCTCGATTTCTCTCCCCAGGGAATCGGCAAAATCTACGGTTACATTGTCAACCGTTGGGTCATCGTCAGTTTGAATATCAAAACTAAAGACCTGCCCGGGCAAGGTAGGGCTGCGATGCACATATATTTCATATTTAACAAGAGTGTTGCCGCTCCAACAGTTCATGGTACATATCACGCCTCTCAAGCTTCCACGGCTGGTATTTCGTAACGAGCCCTTGATAAACAGATACTTGATTCCCTCTACTGGGATCGAGCTTGAGCCTCCAGTTCTTCTCCCCCATTCTAGGGATTGCAGCTCAAGCGAATACTCCGATTTGGGCACCGCTGTGGCAAAACTATAATCTGTTGACGAGGCTTCATTGCCAGCCTTGTCCTTCGACTTTACCCGATAGTGATATTCGGTATTGGGCTCGAGGCCGCTTAAGGTGATGCTATGGGCGGTGGCCAGCTCGTCCGAAGTGGCGGTTAAACCGTATTCTGTGGTCTTACCGTACTCAACCTGACTGCTGCCTGGCTTATTCGTTGCCCAAGTAATGACAGCTCCCGTCTCGGTTTCAGACGAAGCCGAGACATTCTTGATTACAGGAGGCGTGATATCGGTAGGCGGCGGTGGTGGAGGATTGACATAAATGACTACGGACTTGCTGACAGTACCGCCGGCGTTTGTGGCAGTTAAAGTGTAAGCGATAATTTTAGCTGGTGACAGCTCCACTGACCCGGTAGCATCAACTTCTCCTATACCCTGGTCTATAGTCACACTGGCAGCATCTTTGATGTCCCATTTTAAGGTTGTTGACTGACCGAGATTGATTTCTGATGGAGTGGCATTGAAAAGAATAATAGCCGGCGGTGCCGGCCGGCAGGAAATGAATAGGTAAACTGATAGGAGCGCCAGGCAGGCGAGCAAAACGATATACCATCTGGGCTTAGTTTTCATGCCTGCCATACGCAAACTCCAATTTGTTTGAGATTATACACCCAACCAAGGCAAAATAGAACGTTCCCCCCTTCCATACCTTACTGCTCTTCGGGACCTTGCGGGCTGAACTGTCAGTCGGCTAGCTCGATTGCCACTTGTTCGGCCTGCTGTATATTATTTATCAGCTCAGCATGTAATTGAATATACTTATCGGATTTGGTCATAAACTTATCAAGATATTTCTGTTTTATCTCTTCGTCAGAAGAACTGAGATATGACCACAGTTGCGGGAATGTATAATCGGAGAAAATAGTCCTATCCCTCGAGGCTGAATACTCAGCTCCTTGTAAGGCTGACTGTAGTTGACTACACAGCTCCTGCCACTGAGCTAGTGTAAGTTTTTCAGCCTCGGGCATGTTTTTTTGTGACTCATTATAAGGACTATTTGAACAGACCTCTTTGGCAAGCTTCAAACAGCCAGCACATTGTATCGAATAGATCCTGGCTGTTTGTGGGGATGGTAATCGTTCAACTAGAGGAACCCAGCGTTCCATAAGCTCTCCGCTAGCTGAGCTTTTCTCAACTATGGGCAGGCTTCCCACCGGGCATATTCCCTTTGGCGGGCATAATATACCGATTTTGGAAAATTCATCCCAGTTGAAATCTTCTAACTCTGAAGCGATGACCTGCGCTTGCTCAACGTAATTATTCAGCTTGTCACAGGGGTCAGCGAATTGTTGCTCCGGCTGCCCCTCACGTTGACCGCAAGCCATAACTGGCAGAAGAACCAGGGCTACAGATATAATGGCATACCATTTTAGTTGCATCTTCATAGCTATAATTCACCATTCTGATTATACACCACCCAGTTGTCCCTGAAACCTTTGAGTGCCATGGAGATTAAGCACCGAGACCTAAACCAACGCCTGCTCCGATTCGTTCTATATTTAGAAACCAGCAGGAGGAGTAGCACGTGACCATGAACAAAGAGCTAATCACTATAATTGGTAGTTTCCTGTTCGTCTGCTTGCTCTTCTTTTTCTGTGCCTGGTATTTAATTTAGTGTATGCCATTTCTAACTAGAGTTTAGGATTTGCACATGGGGATGCTGGTGAGGTCAAAGCCTCGCAGCTGGCATTCGTACATTTAAGGTTCTTAAAGCGGAGCAGGAATAAACGAATGCCGGATATGTCTAAGCCCTAAGAAGTCTGCCCTTCGCCTTCTCTTGTCCATTCCCGCATCAGTTTCTTTATTTGTTCAGCGAGCTTGGGATTGGAGCGAAGCCTGTTAATAAATACAGGGCAACCTTCAAGAAGGGAGTTTTCGGCAGCGGCTGCCAGGCCGGATAGCAGTTGCTGCATGCCATGTTGTTCTGCCCCCGGAATGGCGGCTCCGGGCATAGAGGACTCAAGCTGTTTTCTTAAGTCATCCTCCGTCAACCGCATGGGCAAGACACAGCTCTTATACCAGGCGCAGGCTTTGCATTGAATTAATGCCTGGGCTTCATCCAGTATGTCGCTCATAGGAACATCGGCTCTCTTTCAATCCATTTGGTATGAGGTTCACTTCCATACTAATTCATCGGTATCGTCGTAAAAATACCAGCCACGGTCATATTCTGAGTTTATTGGACAGGCCTTGCTTATACTCCATATTCCGTTACCTAAGTACTCAGCGTTATAAGCCGGGTCAGCCTCCTCATACTGAGGAGCTACAGAATGTCAGCCGCAGCCCTCGGAAGCTACTTGCACCCGGCACAGAGAACTGAAACTCTTGGCTATCGTTGTTACCTCGCCAGATGTATGACGAGGCGTATCATTTGCCAGAGCACAACCCCCGAACGAAAGCAAAAGAAAGACGGCGACTAGTAAGCTAACGTATTTCATTCTAACCTCCAGGCTTGTATTAAAGCTACCCAGCCTGCCTGTATTGATTATACAACTTGTGGCAGTAAAACGGAACAAAAGCTGAAAAACTGGCTACTGTCTGAATGAGGCTGAATGAAGGCGGCTGCAATTATTCTGGGGGTTTTATGGTGGTGAATGTCTTGTCAGGTGATACCGTTTCAAGCCCGGCCGCGTTTGTCGACTTGACTCTATAATGGTAGGTAACCTCCTGCTCCAGACTAGCCCCAGACAAAGTTACCTCATGATCAGTAACTCCAGCTGACTCAGTTCCGGTCGGGTCATCTGCAGGTTGGGCCGGAAAAACGTCGGTATAAGCATCTATGTTTTTACCATACTCGACCTGGCTGCTGGACAGATCATCAGTCTTCCAGGTGATAATTATACCCCCTACATTGACAGTTGCCTTGGTATTTGTGATTTCTGGCGCTGTGGTATCTACTGTAGAACCAGTACCACCGCCGGATATGTTGAGTAAGCCCAGCAGTTTGTCGCCAAATTGCCAGTAGACAATACCACCGAGACCAAGCAAGAGAACAATTAGCAGTATCACCAAAAACGGTCTTCTCGATGATGATTGGCTACTTTGTGCCGGCGGTGCCCAGGCTGGTTGTTGCCCCCACCCTGGCTGCTGTTGCTGACCCCATCCCGGTTGTTGCGGCATTCCGCCTGGCTGCTGTCCCCATCCGGGTTGCTGTGGCGGCATCCCGCCCGGTTGCTGTCCCCATCCCGGCTGTTGGGGCACGCCTCCGCCTAAGGTAGCCCCGCAGTTCGGGCAAAATCTGGTTCCGGGACTAACTGTGATTCTGCACTGAGGGCAAGCCAGGCTTATCTGCGCACCACAGCCACCACAAAACCGCTGGCCGGGCGCAACTGGCGAGCCACAATTAGGACACCTTTGCTGCATACTTCAGTTCTCTACTTTTTCCTATTCCTGCTCCGAACTTGAGCCTCTTGTCTGTTTACAATGCCACATATATTATTCTGATTATACATCTGATGGTTCAGAGAAAGCAATAGTCAAATCAGTCCATTTTCCGAAATTATATGACGAGCAGCATTTATCTTCAAGCCGGTTGTTCGTCGCCTTATCCGAGCTGCCAGGCTAATCACCTGATGCAAGGCTATTCTTAGTCGGTATTATATAGCTTTTTCTAGATACCTCCTGCCCTTTACGATTGTACAGAACGGCTGTATCAGGTGTCTCATTGTTCCAGATATCACCCGGGAAGTAGTAAAAGCAAAAACCGCCCGATTCATAACGGGCTTCGCCAGTATAAACCCGAATGCTCTTACGAGGCTCTATTACACACGGGCGTGAGGGATAGCAGTTTTTAATGCAATCCTCAAAATTGCCGTACCATTCACAGGAACACGGTAGGGAGGTCGGAAAGATAAACGCAAGCCCCCCCCTTGTTAAATTCTTCAGCCTCCAACCGGCTATGCTCTGCGGAGAATCGCTCAGGTTTTTGATTTCTACATATTCGTCGGCTTCAACTATTCTTGGGCTTGCCTCCCCGGGTTCAGTATAGTCCACGCCTTCGTAATTAGGGTAGTCCATGCCTTTGTAATTGATTTTAGTTATTTGGAAGGGAGAGGTGAACTTTTGTTCGGCGTAGTCTTCCACCGTTATAGTCCAATTGCTCAAATTGGCAGCAATAACTTTCAAATAATAGTCACAGCCACCATCATAGATGTAAACAGTATCGCCAGAGGTGCCTTCCGAACACGAAACCCTCTTTGTAAGCATGCCTGGTTTGTCCTGCGGGTAGACAAGTATGTCGAAAACGGCGTATTCAGGGTATTGAATATCTGCCGTCCAAATGACACGCCATTCCGTGCCGGATATATGAAATGGGGGTGTGGTCTCACTGTCTCTACCGGTGAAGATTTGAACGGTGCTCCATTCCGTTTCATTTGTTGTCTCTTCAGGCGGAGACGCCTCCGCCGGCGCTTGATTTTCAACTGTGGTGGGTGACTGTGGTGTTGCAGGCGTTGGCGGACTTTCTGCAGACTGAGCACAAGCAACCATGATTGAGCAAGCCAATAAGGAGGCTATGCCTGTGAGAAAGACCTTCTTGAATATCGCCTTATCCCAACGTATTTCGCTATTCACTTGCTACCTCATTCATTTTCATGGGGGCTGCATAGCTTTTTCTGGAGACCTCATTGCCTCGGGCATCGTACAATACAGCGATGTTAGGCTTTTCATTACTCCAAATATCGCCTGCGGCCCAATTAAAGCTGAACCATATTTTTCCGGGATTTTCGCAATATGGGGCTTTTGAATCTCCACCGAATACCAGCCATGCTCCACATTCAGGGTAGATTTCGTCTGTATAAACTCGGATGATTTGTCCTGGACCAAAAATGAAATTTAGTGGAAAGGTGAACGAGGGATACCCTTTGGTTATGTTTTTCAGTACCCAGCCGCCCATTTTCACAGAGGTTTCGCTCAGATTTTTAATAACCACATATTCATCTGGTTCAATCCTTTTGTAGCAAAGACAGTTACACTTGGTCGGTAAATACACCGTCCCCTTGTAGCGAATATAAGTTATTTCTATAGGAGAAGAGGTTACCGCTATAGCCTCGGTGACCGGCGGTGGTTCCTCTGGTGTCTGATTTTCACTAACTGCTGGCGGCTGTGCCGGTTGTGGTTCAGGTGGTGTTGGCGGCGGACTTGTATTCGACTGAGCGCAGGCCGCAGCCAGGCTAAGTGTTAAGAAAAGCAGCACTGTAAATGAGATTAAGTATCTAATAGCTCCGTTTTTCATAACGGCTTATTATCTATGTTCGTAGAGTCACCTTTATTCCACGTTGCTATCGTAAATAGTATACGTTAGAGCGCTGTCGAACATCAATAAATCAGCCAGGTAGATGGCTATGACTTTAGTCCTTAAAATCGCATCTTGCTGGCAGGCTAGCTACAGTCTCGAGGCACAAGCGGATGCGATTTTGACGGAAGTAACTCAGTGATAGAGCCCTTGCCTTCCAGGTGACCTGCTCATGGAGCCAGTTATTCTCCGATGACCCTAATCTGAGATGGATCTCTGATGACTATCTCCGGTATGCCCGACCCTTCAGGATATTCCTCGAGCAGACCGGTGATTTGAACGTGTTTATCCAGGAAGTAGCTTTCAGGATTGGGCGGAAACTCTTTTATGAACTTTTCCCTGTCGCGACCCCAGATTATACATTTGAAATAGCTTTGATAAGGCTTATGAAAATCGAGGAAGGTAGGCTGGCTTTTCGTGTCTGCCGCATAATGTGTCCCAACGATTGTCCCTTCGACCACTTTATGCTGGCCGATATAACTGCCTGCTTCTTCCCAGCTTATAACCCCGCTGCCCGCTTTTATGTATTCGACTTTTGTCTCTAAGTCACTTCCGCCCGGACCCATTACTGCCAGCGAAACGGTGTAGTCCCTGGCTATCGCATAATTATGACCAGGTTCTGATTCATTGCTGAACTGTCCATCACCGAAGTCCCAATGCCAGCGAGTAACATCACCCGTGGATAAATCATTGAATGTAACTTTCAAAGGAGCTATCCCCTCTTCCGGACTGGCGGCAAAATCTGCCGTCGGAGGCGGTATAAAGGCAGGCTCTGACTCTAGAGCGCAGCCCGCCATAAACAAAAGCAACACCAGGACTAACAGAAGAAGCTTATGCATCGTCTGAATTTTAGCCTTAATACCGCTGAACCTCAACTATTCGTTAAGCAGATACGGATTTTGTGTATGTTTTTCTTAATACGGCTATAGTTAGCGGCGCAGAGCTGGTAACCGTGGAGCAAAACTCTCAGGTCGGTGAAAGATTCTGGCAAAGCAAAGGGCTATGTTTACAAAGCTGGCTTTTAGGGCTAAAATAGATACGATTTCGGGCGGTTAGCTCAGCGGTTAGAGCGCTTGCTTCACACGCAAGAGGTCACTGGTTCAAACCCAGTACTGCCCACGCCGAAGTGGCGGAATGGCAGACGCGCTACGTTCAGGGCGTAGTGTCCTTAAGGACATGTGGGTTCAAATCCCACCTTCGGCACCATGCGCCTGTAGCTCAGCGGATAGAGCGCAGCCCTGCGGAGGCTGAGGTCGTGGGTTCAAATCTCACCAGGCGTACCATATTGGGCGATTAGCTCAGTGGTTAGAGCACCTGCTTTACACGCAGGGGGTCAGTGGTTCAAGTCCACTATCGCCCACCACTCAATATATCTTCACCACAAATTAACTTCAAAGGATGGGACAAATGAGCCAAAAAGATGCCAAGAAAGCGAATTACGGCAACTGGGTTTCAAGGTGGTTGCTCTATATGCCGGCGGCAACGGCGTTATTTTTCTTAGGACTATCTGTGGTGTCCTACTTATTCATCATAGCAGCCGTATTTTTCCTCATAATTTTTGCTTATTTTGCTTATGCCTATTTTAAGTTCTCACCCGCCGGCGGAGATTTACAGACAAAGATCCGTGATTTGGTGCTGGACCACCTGAAATGGCATGGGAAGGGGAAGGCACTAGATATCGGTTGTGGAAATGCGGCTACTGTGATTAAACTGGCTAAGAAACATCCGAAAGCCGTGGTCACCGGGATTGACTACTGGGGAGGGAAATGGGGATATTCAAAAGAGGCCTGCGAGAGGAATGCGGAGATTGAAGGTGTAGCCAACCGGACGGCTTTCAGGAAGGCCAGCGCTTCATCGTTACCTTTCGAAGACAATTATTTTGATGCAGTTGTCAGCAATTTCGTATTCCATGAGGTAAAGGACTCCAAGGATAAAAGGGAAGTCATCAGGGAGTCATTGAGGGTGGTAAAAAAAGATGGAGTTTTCGCTTTTCAGGATTTATTTCTTGTCAAAGGAATATATGGTGAAATCGATGATTTACTTGCAACCATCCGTAGCTGGGGTATTCAGGACGTAAAATTTGCCGATACCAGCGGTGCCGGCTTTATTCCCGCACTATTAAAACTCCCATTTATGGTCGGGTCTATCGGAATCATCTACGGAACAAAATAGCCAATTGCTGCAAAATAAGTATAGCTTATCAATGGTCCTAATCGATTCGCTTGAACATTTTCTTGGGCGCTCCGCAGATGGGACATTTATCAGGAGCTTCGCCCTCGACCGTATTGCCACAGACCTGGCAGACGTAGACGGATTTCTCAGTCATAGCCTGGCCCTTTTCCAGCATGGTGAGGGCACTCTGATATAGCCTGTGATGAATCTGCTCAACTTTGTTTGCCAGGTCGAAGCTACCCTTCGCTTTCTTATCACCTTCAGCCTCAGCCTGTTTTATGAAGGTGGGATACATCTCGGTGAACTCGTAATTCTCGCCGCTGATCGCATCTTGAAGGTTGTCCTTGGTCGACTTTACGCCCTGCATAACCTTCAGGTGGTTACGGGCGTGGACTGTCTCGGCATCTGACGCGGCGCGGAACAGCCTGGCTATCTGCTTGTACCCCTCCTCTTCGGCTTTCTCAGCGAAATACAGATACTTTCGGCTAGCCTGGCTCTCACCGGCAAAAGCAGCTTGCAAGTTTTCACTGGTTTTGTCCACAACCCACCTCCTAACAGGTTAATCAGCTATATTTTAATTGAAATCATAAAGTGTTACATTTGCTTCTTGAACTGCGGGGGAAGCTGCTAGTTAATTACCTAAAAAGTTGACTTAAACCGCCAGGTGCCTAGATTTATACGCATCCTGTTGGTTTGGGCACCCCAGCCCACTTACATGCGGAGTTCGCAGGTCCCTGTGGAAAGAGCTCATAGAGTCGACTCAGGTTAAAACCTGTTTCCTTGATAAGCCTTCTTATCATCGGGCACATACCATTTTCCAGGTAATAATTTCTCAGGTATTTAATTGCCTTCCAGTGGTCTTCGGTTACTTCGTTTACACCTTCTAATGCAGCATAGGCTCTAGCAACATCTTCGGTCCACCTTGCGGTTTCATGCATAAAGCCATTCTCATCAACCTCATACATTTCGCCGGCTAGTTCCATTTGTGCCATAAAAACCAACCTCCTATTGGACAGTCATTATCTTTCATGCCACCAATCTACCAAAATGCTGGAAGCAAGGGGCAGTTTCCGACCAAAGTATTTAAAGGTGTTTATTTGACCGCCAAACCCAGATAGTACGGCCAAACCACCAGAGCAAGTATAATCTTCCACCAGACCAGATTGGCATAAGCGATAGTAAATAACCAGCCAGCGAACCAAATAAAGCCCCCAAAGCCGGCTACACCATGACCATTATTAAATTTACTTTCTTGCGACATGTTCTTGCACCCCTTTATAAAGGCTTGACTTAATAGTATATCACAAAGAATAATCAAAGCAACGCTGCTAGCATATTCCCTTTAATGTTCTTCCCATGTAATGAAAGGCTTCTTAATATCAACCATGGCATTGACAATTAATTCAGCAAGACCGCCGCAAATAATGCCCGAGTTTTCCAGCGCCCCGTAGTACTCTAATATATCCCGGAATTGCAGCTTGCAGTTTAAGCAAGGTGCACATAGGTATTTCTTTACCTCCGGACCGGGCTGGTCACTAAAGGCATCAAGAATTTGTTTGAATTTCATCCTGCCGGCAACGTACACCTTCCAGTCGGTGAAATTAACATCGGACATCACGCTTAAGCCACCGCCACCACCACAACAATAATTGTCTATTCCGTAAGGCGTCATCTCACGGAACTGGGGACAGAGATAGCGCAGAATTCGGCGCTGTGGCTCAACTACGCCCAGGTTTCTCACCAGATTGCAGGGGTCATGGAGTGTCACCGGGAAGTCGTTCTTTGACGGGTCAAACTTAATCTTACCGCTGAAAACGATGTTTTCCAGGAAAGTCATCACATTCTCCCGTGGTATATTCAGGTCTCCGATAAGCACCCTGTCGGCTACCGTCATCAGGGCTTTGTGCTGGTGTCCGCACTCCCCCATGACCATCTTTTTTACCTTAAGCTTTTTGGCAATCTGGGCATGCCTGGTAGCGACCTTAGCCAGCTGCACATCATCATAAAACACGCCATAGTTGATACCGTCATATCCTGGTATCTCCGATGAGAGCGTCCAGTTAAGTCCGGCAGCATTACATAAAATGGTAAAGGAGATGGGGCTCTCGGGGAAGGAGATAATGTCACCGGCACTGTGAATTAACAGAATATCAGCTCCTTCCTTGTCCCATGGCGTCGAGACTTCAATACCGGTAGACTCGGTAAACTCCTCGTCCAGAAACTTCAAGTTGTCTATGGCAACATTCGGCCTCAGCCCGGTGGCGGAGCCGACCTCGAGCTGTAGTACAGTGCCCTTCTCGTGAAGCTCCTTCGGCGCCCAGCCCAATTCCTGGCTGAAGAGCTTGCGCAACTCACGGCTGATAAGAGCGTTATCAACACCCATGGGACAGGACTGGGCACAGCGACGGCAGAGATTACAACGATAGCTGAGTTCATACAGCCTGGTTATTGTTGTCCAGTTGAGCTCAATATCACCCCCGGTGAGCTTTGCCCTCAGCTTGCCGCCGGGCTTGATGTATTTATTAACCAGACGCCGGAAGATCTCCGAGCGATAGGTGGGACGATAGAGGTCATTCTTGCCGCTGGCAAGATAAATCGGACAGGCATCACTGCATGTCTGGCACTGGGCGCAATAATCTAGGGAAAGAAGCAGCGGCTGCAGAAATGTCCAGTTGTTCTCTTTACTCAGAAGCTTTTTCAAACCCGAGACAAACTGCTCCACATACTTCTTCTCTTCCTCTTTGTTCTTCGGCTTGGGCAGAGCCGCATAGGAAACAACACCGTCAAGATTGCAGACCAGCCTTTCTCTCTGGTCTTCGGTGAGTTGCTTGAACCCGCGCACTTCCTCTACCTTATCATAGGGTGACGGTAATGGTATCAGCTCATCAATATTAATATCGATGAGCTGAGTATCTCCACCCTTGGAGATATCGGTTAATTTAAGCTTCTTTTTCATCACCCGTCTTCTTCGTGGTAACATCTACCCAGTTTTTCTTGCCGTCGGCTCCTACATGGGCAGCCGACCAGCTAACCGGCTGAGCCAGAAGACCGCGCAGCTCTCTTTCCATCTTCTCATCCTGTGGGGCATCATTCCATCGTATCTCATGATAGGTGAAGTATTTGGCAATAAAGTGAATCATGTCTGTCCAGGGGAGATACAGAATGAACAATAACGATATAACTATATGCAACGATAGTGAGAAGGTAAGTGTTACGCCGGCGTCAAGGGTAATCAGCCCTTTTATAAAGAGGCTCATTTCCGATGCGAAATCCGGCGAAGAGAACCAGGCATAAGCGCCGCTGATAAAGACCGCACCCAGAAGCAGGAGATTAAAATACGTTGCGAAGGTATTGAACGGCCTGAGATCGGAATCAAAGGCACGTTTAAGAATTAGACCGATAGCACCCAGACTGCCGAGCAAATAGCCCCCCAATGCGAAAACGGAGGCAATCCCCAGAGAAACATTCAGGACGTACAATGGTACTTCAGCAATAACGAATACGGCGTTTATCACGCTTAATAAAAGCATCCCTACAATCAGGTAGATGCCCGTGTGAAAGGCAAATGTCAAAGGCCATAATGCTCTGTTATGTTCCCAAACGCCCCTCAACAGAAAAATCTCCTTTGCCATATATATAATTGGCGCAATTCGGGACCTGCGTCGCGGCTTTTTCCACCACTCATACTCCTCAAGATAGGAGCCGCCATATTGACCCTTCCCCTTCTCATGCGGTATCGGCGCCAGTTCCCATCTCAGATGGACAGGTAACCTGATGATGGCTAAAGTACGATACGTGACCACAATCAGAAAAATGCCAATCACACCAAAGGCGAAGATATGCCAAACAATACCAGACATACAAACTTCCTAGAACAGAGTAATAGAATAAACTCGCCTCCCACAGTTGGCTTCGCTGCATGGAACAACCACTGGAAAACTTTGCCTCTGGGAAGGGGGGCGAAACGTGAAATGCCTATTGCGTCACTTCATGCTATCGATAATAATCTCAGCAGCAAGCCTGACACCTAAGCCCGGAGGCAAGCCGCACTTCTCAAAACCCTTCTCGTTGGTGAAGGCCACCATAGCCTGTTCACTTTCTCCAGGATTTAACCTATGTCCAAGTATCACCGTCTCGATGATGTCAGCACAATACATATGACCTATTTTGCCCTCGAATGAGGCCATAAATTTCTGGGAAATCATTATAGTATTATTCATGGCTTCATAATTCAGCCGGTCATCACCGCCAAAATAAAGCCCAAAGGTAATCAGACTCCCGGTTATGCCGCCGCATATCTCGCCGGTCCCACCGATACCGGGAAATGGGGTCAAGGCCTTAATAACCTCCATATTACCCAGGCCGAATTCTTCCATCAGGGCAAGCGCTGTGCCCTGGGCGCAATTCTTGGTAATGAAGTTGTATTCCTCGGCCCGCAGTTGAACTCGAGCTAGGATTTGCGCCTTGTTGGCCAACATCTCTTTGGGGTTAAGCCTCTTCTTGGGAATCCCCTCGGCAGACAGCTTTCTAATTCTGGCCTCAAGAGCCGGTATATCCCAGGCTCTCGCTGCCAGTTCGTCTACCTTTTCCTTCAAAGCTGCATAGTCTGGCATAAGTTAATTACCCTCCTTCTTCAACCATTTTTGACGTATAAGTATATCATGGTTCGGACTCGTCTTAAATAGTTAAGGCTACAGTGCTATTCTAGCCACCAAATTTTCATGTATCAACCTGAAATTATAAAACATTTTCAACAGCTAATAAAATTGCTCATTACCAGAGCATCTACGACGGTTAAAATGCCATACATATTCAGCCAAATACAGCTGTAAGAGCAGACCTGCAAGACTGTACATTCTTATTTAGAGGGAATCGAAGGCTTTGTTGGCTGCTTCAACGGTAGCCTGAATGTCTTTATTGGTGTGAGCCAAGGAGACAAAGGCTGCTTCGAACTGGGAGGGAGGCAAATATACGCTTTGGGCCAGCATCTGATGGAAGAACTTGGCATAAAGTTTGGTGTCTGCCTTTGTGGCAGTTTCATAGTCCGTAACGATGTCTTTGGTAAAGAAAATGGTGAACATCGAGCCTTGTCGAGGCAGTTGTATATCTACCCCGGCTTTGCCTGCCGCTTCAATGACGCCTTTTGCTAGATGGGACGACTTCCGCTCAAGCTCGTCGTAAACTTTAGACTCCTTCAATATGCTGAGTGTTTCAACACCGGAGGTCATGGCTAGTGGATTTCCGGCAAGCGTCCCGGCCTGGTACACTGTCCCTGAAGGTGCCACCATTTTCATAATGTCTCTTCGACCGCCATAGGCGCCTATGGGAAAGCCGCCACCTATAATCTTTCCCAGGCAGGTCAAGTCGGGAGATATATTATAAAGGCTCTGGGCACCACCGTAAGCCACCCGGAAGCCTGTTATAACTTCATCGAAGATTAGTAGCGCTCCCGATTGGCGAGCCAAGCTACGGAGGTGTTCCAGAAACCCAGGCTTCGGCAATACAACACCCATATTGCCAGCTATCGGCTCAACTATCACGGCGGCGATATCAGGAGCGAAGTCCTTGAAAAGCTGTCCCACCGTCTCCTGATTATTGTAAGGGGCGACCAAGGTATCGGAAGTCAGGGCTGCGGGCACGCCGGGAGAGCTGGGTATGCCCAGAGTTGCCATTCCCGACCCCGCCTTAGCCAGCAGCCCGTCAGAATGACCGTGATAGCAGCCGGCGAATTTCACCACCTTGTTCCTGCCGGTAAAGGCTCGAGCCAGCCTGATGGCACTCATTGCGGCTTCTGTGCCCGAGTTAACAAATCGCACCATCTCGATAGATGGCATAGCTTCGCAGACCATCCTCGCCAGGGTCGTTTCCAGCTTGGTCGGGCAGCCGAAACTTGAGCCGCGTTCCACTGCTTTCTTGACGGCTCTTACTATCCGGGGTTGAGCATGTCCCAGTATTAGCGGCCCCCAGGAACAAACGTAATCTATAAATTCATTGCCATCCTCATCATACAGCCTGGAGCCCTGGCCTCGCTTGATAAAAAGCGGCGTACCCCCAACCGCTTTAAAGGCGCGCACCGGACTATCTACGCCCCCGGGCAAATAGCGTTGGGCTTCTTCAAAAAGCTGCTCAGAGTGGCTAAAATGCTTCATATCAGGACTCTCAGTTAATTCACAGCCAGCGGGCTGCCTCCTTGGCATAGTAGGTTATGATTATGTCAGCCCCGGCTCTCTTGATAGCGGTGAGTATTTCCATGACTATTCCTTTCTCATCAAGCCAGCCTTGCTGGGCGGCTGCTTTCACCATAGCATACTCGCCGCTGACGCTGTAAGCAGCTAACGGATGATTGAAGGTATCACGTGCCTTCCGTATCACATCCAAACACGGCAGTGCTGGCTTGACCATGACGATATCTGCTCCCTCAACGATATCCTGCTCTATTTCACGCATAGCCTCCCGCCAGTTAGGTGGATCCATCTGATAAGAGCGGCGGTCGCCGAACTGCGGCGCCGACTCGGCAGCTTCACGGAAGGGCCCGTAAAAGTAAGAGGCATATTTTGCGGCATAGGCCAGAATGGGTATATTCTGAAACCCGCCCCCGTCCAGCTCCTGTCGAATTGCCTTAACTCTGCCATCCATCATGTCTGAGGGAGCTACTATATCGGCGCCGGCTTGAGCATGAGATAAAGCTGTTTTAGCAAGTAGTTTTAGAGTTTTATCATTGTCGACATAGCCATCCACGACAACGCCACAGTGGCCGTGGCTGGTGTATTCGCAAAGACAGACGTCGGTTATAACCAGTAACTCGGGGGTCGCCTTTTTAATAGTGCGTATCGCCTGCTGGATAACTCCCTTTGGATGATAGGCTGAGGAGCCGGCTTTGTCTTTCTTTTGGGGTATGCCGAAGAGTATTATCGCCGGAATGCTAAGCTTGGCGATTTCCTCAACTTCTTTAGGCAACATGTCGTTGGAGAGGCGGTATAATCCGGGCATTGAGCTTATTTCTTGCTTTATCTTGTTGCCTTCGACGACAAAGAGAGGATATATCAGGTCTCCGACATCAACCTTGCTCTCTCGAACCAGTGCCCGCAGGGCTTCACTGCGGCGGAGACGCCTCAAACGCAGCTGTGGGAAACTACTCATTTTCTTTCCCCCTTTACTATGTAATAACACTCAAGAGCTGCCACCAGCCCCGGTACAGTGTGCTCCGTGGCAACTATGTCAGCCTTCAGCCCCTTGTCAGCCAGAGCCGCGGCCGTGTTCGGGCCGATACAAGCTAGCCTGGCTTGTTTTATAACCTCCCATCTTTGCCCCAGTATAGCCAAGAGACTATTTACTGTCGAGGCACTGGTGAAAGTGATTATATCGATTTCACCTCTCAGAAGCATCTTTTTTGCTTGCGAATTCGACTTGGTAGCGGTGGTTGTCCTATAGGCGGTTACCTGTTGAACTTCAGCTCCAAGCTTGGCGAGCCCGTCGGAAAGCTCATTACCGGCTATATCGGCTCGGGGTAGAAGAACCCTGCACTCAGCGATGTCCCTCTTTTTAAGTCCGGCAAGTAAGCCCTGACTGGTATATATCTCCGGAAGATAATCTGGCCGGATGCCCTTTCCCTCAAGCACTCTAGCCGTAACCGGGCCGATAGCACCAATTTTAGTATCAGCAAGCCAACGCGAATCCAGGTTCAAGGTATATAGTCTTTTCCAGAACATCTCTACGGCATTGACACTGGTAAAGATTATCCAGCCATAGCTCTTCAGGTTCATGATGGCTTGGTCGAGTTTCTTCCAGCTGCGTGGTGGACTGATTCTTATAACCGGCATATGGACAGGAGTAACTCCGTGTTCCAGAAGAAGCTGGCTTAATTCTCTAGCCTGCTCTTCAGCTCTGGTCACCAGGACTCGTTTGCCGAAAAGAGGCAGGTTATCGAACCAGCGGAGTTGCTCACGGAGCCTGACCACCTCACCGACAACTATCACTGCCGGCGGCTCGAAGTTCTTCTGTTTGGCTTTATTGACGATATCTGCAAGCGTGCCGACTATCGTCCGCTGCCCCGGGCTGGTGCCCAGACTTATCACTGCCACCGGAGTAGATTGCGGCTTGCAGTTCTGTATAAGTTGTCTAACTATCTGTGCCAGATTCGCCATCCCCATCAGAAAGACCAAGGTATCACTGCCTGTGCTTATCCTATCCCAGGCAATGCTTGACTCGCCTTTCTCAGAATCTTCATGGCCGGTGACGATGGTAAAGGAGGAAGCCAGACGGCGATGAGTCACGGGGATACCGGCATAGGCCGGGACAGCATAGGCTGATGATACACCGGGCACTATCTCAAAAGGAATATGGTTGGCAGCCAGAACTTCAGCCTCCTCGCCGCCTCGCCCGAGGACAAAGGGGTCGCCCCCCTTAAGCCTGACCACTGTCTTGCCCTCTCTGGCTTTGCCCACCATCAATAGATTTATCTCCTTCTGCTCCATGACATGACGACCACGCCCCTTGCCTGCATATATTTTTTCAGCCACAGCCGGAGCCTCATCAAGCAGGCTGTCGTCAACCAGCCTGTCGTAGATGATGACGTCGGCTTTCCTTAGGCATTTCAGCCCCTTCACTGTAATCAATCCAGGGTCGCCCGGGCCGGCGCCTACCAGGTAGACCTTCCCACGCTTCATGTTAACTTAACCTCAACTATAAACTGTGCTGCCGCAGAATGCGATTTTGTCATTGCCACGTCCTCGGCTTGGTATGATAATTATTCACTTTGAGAACACCTTTGGGAAGTAATCGAAAAGCAGGTAACGTACTCTCTTGTGCTCTATAATGACCCCGATACATATCGCTGGCAAGACGATAAAGCCGAATATTTTTAAGTCATATAGCCCGGTAATCGCAATCAGTGCCAGTATGCTGGGGATTTCAAATGAAAGCAGTACCTTCGGGTTCCTTTTGCAAGCGAAGATAACGATTAAAGCCAGGGCTATCCAACCCAACCCCACCACCTTTGGGATGACTATTCCCGCGAGAGAAAAATAGGCTAAGGTGCAAAAAATGAAGAGGGTATCTATTTGCAGGTCATACTTTCCCAGCTTGCCCTCTCGGTTCTCTCCCAGATAATGTCTTGCTACTCTGCCATCGAATATATCGGTTATGCCACCGATTATCACCAGCACGACCGCTGCCAGATAGGCATCCTTACCTATAAAGCTTAGAGAGAGAATTGCCAGGCCGATGACTACCCGGCTGAATGTCAGTAAATCGCACAGCCTTTCCCCGAAAGAAAGACGTTTGCTCTCCGTAGTCGGCTTGGACTTCCTGCCCCCACCCATAGCGAAGCTATTTTATCACACCAGGTTGTGTTCTCACAGGCCCAGAAAGAGTAAGCACAGGGTTTTGCTGTAGCAAGTTTTTGTGCTAAAGTGTATAGCCACGGAAACTGAGAGTGAAGACCTCTTTTACCCTTATAACGCTCTACATAGTAGCCTTCGTCGGATTTGCCGGCTTCAGTTTTATGTTTCCGGTGATACCGTTATATGCTGCTGAGCTGGGTGCTACGGTAGCTGAGGTCGGGGTGATAGTAGCCACCATCTCCTATGTTACTGCTTTCTTTCTAATTCCCTTCGGCATGCTTTCCGATAAGTTCGGACGTCACAAACTTCTAGTCGGTGGCCTGGCTATCTTTACGCTGGCTCCTTTACTTTATCCGCTGGCTAGCAATCCTGGGCAGCTCATTTGGGTCAGGGCAATCCATGGCTTGGCGGCAGCAGCTTTCCTGCCGACAGCTATTGCCCTGGTAGTTGATTTAACCCCGGAGGCAAAGCGAGGTGAAGCCATTGGCTGGTATACAGCATCACTTCAACTCGGACTGATGGCGGGACCGATAACCGGTGGCTTCCTGACAGGTCACTTTGGCTTCGATGCCGCCTTTTACGGCTGTAGCGCTGTCTCGCTGATAGGCCTGGTTCTGGCTTTTTCTCGACTTCGGGCTATTGCCCACCGACCAGCGGTCACTCTAGGCAGAGCCAGTTCATCATGGCGCTGGCTAGGACAGCCGCTGGCGATTGCAGTATTGTTGGCCACACTGCTGGTTGCTGTCGGCTCAGGGACAATTGGCAGCTATATTCCACTTTACGGCATAGGCTTTGGCATTACTGAGGCTGGTGCCGGAGCTATCATTACTGCCCTTTATGCCAGCTCAGCCATCCTGCGAGCTCCAGTCGGCAGATTAACCGACAGGATTGACCGGAGGATTTTACTTATCGGCGGTGTCGCGCTGAGCGCCATAGCTGTGTCCCTTTTTTCCTTTTCCCATAACCTATCACAGTTTATCATTATAGGCATTATCTTCGGCATCGGCATGGGAATAGCTATGCCGGCAAGTCTGGTTATGGCAGCCGATTTTTCCTCAGCCAGCGGTAGGGCATTATCAATGGCGATACCTACTTGTTTCTTTCAGATTGGCTTGGCCACTGGACCTACTATAATGGGGTCTGTAGCCCAGATTAGTGGTTTCAAGGTTATGTTCCTGGCCTGTGCCGCTACTCTAGCCATCGGTTTGCTTATTATGCTCGGCTTGATGCGCGCCCAAAAGGTACAGCAATGAAGATTGTGTTACATATATGCTGTGGAGTTTGCGCTGCCGGTGCCGCGGAAGTTCTGATAAACGAAGGGCATCAGGTTCTCGGTTTTTTCCATAATCCAAACATTCACCCGGCGGAGGAGTACCAGAGAAGGCTGGAAACTGCCAGCAGGGTTGCTAAGAAATTAAAAATCCCGTTGGAGGTGCCAGTTTACGAGCCGGAGGAATGGCTCAAACAGACCAATTCTTTGAGAGATGCGCCTGAAGGTGGGAAGAGATGCCAAATCTGTTACAGACTGCGGCTAGAGAAGACCTATGACCACATGGTTGACTGTGGAGCAGATGCTTTCACCACTACCTTGACAATTAGCCCTCGCAAATCTGCCCAGATAATCAATACGATAGGACAAGAGATCGGCAGCGACAAGTTTCTAATGAGGGATTTCAAGAAAAAAGAGGGTTTCAAGCGGGCGGTAGAATTAGCCAAACGGTGGCAACTTTATCGGCAGGACTATTGTGGCTGCATTTATAGCCTGAGACAAGAAAAAGGTTAGCTGAGATTAAAGTTTAGACACGCAAACCAAATATGCGTCTGTAAGATTGGGGCGAGGCTTTAGCCTCGCCCTTGATGCTTCCATTAGAGGAGGCACTTATTGCTTCGTGCCGTACAGTGTATAGAAACCTTTGCCGGTTTTTCTACCTAGATACCCGATTTCCACCATTCTCTTCATCAACCGTGCCGGCTTATATCTTTCCCACCCCGTCTGCTGGTAGATGCCCTCGAGCAGGTCTACAGCCACATCTATGCCAACGAGGTCGTTCAGCTCAAATGGACCCATAGGCCAATTGAAAGATAACTTGATAATCTTATCTATATCTTCCATGGAAGCCAAACCCTCTTCCAGCATTTTGGCTCCCTCGTTCAGCACCAGCGTGATTATTCTGTTGCTTACAAAAGCAGGTGAGTCTTTGACCACTACTGTTTCCTTGCCTATAGACTTGCCGAAATCGAGGCTAACTTTTAGGGTCTCTTCCGAGGTTAGCAAAGACTTGACCACTTCTAATCCTCTCATCACCGGCACCGGGCTGAAGAAGTGCATACCGATGACTTTATCCGGACGTTTAGTCGCTGATGCCAGCAGACTTATAGGTATGCCTGAGGTGTTGGATGACAGTATAGTCTGCTTCGGGCATATCTCTTCCAGCTGCTGGTACACGGGCAATTTGATATCGACTCTTTCGAAAACTGCCTCGATGACATAGTCTGCGTCCTTGGCTGCCTGTTTTAAGTCTATCGAAGTGCGGATATTTGCCAGGGCCTTATCCATATCGGCTTGGCTGATTTTGCCCTTCTCCACAAATTTACCCAGGCTGGCCTTTATGGCGCCCATTCCTCTGTCGACGAACTCCTGCTTCACATCAACCATCGTTGTTTCGTAACCTGCCTGTGCCACTACCTGAGTTATCCCATTCCCCATCGTCCCTGAGCCGATAACGCATACTTTCTTTATAGCCATACTATTCTCCTCTAAAGAAAATTTTCGCTTGATTTTATCACGAAGCTCTGTCCTCTTACAACTCTAGCAAAAAGGGTGGCGCAATTATTTGGTGTCAGGCAAAAGAAACAAGGTCTTTGCCGATACCACACCTAAAGGATTATAATATCACTTCGTGCAATAAGCCGAGATTCATGGCTAAGCAAGCAGAAGATTAGACTGTATATGAAAATACTGCGCCAAATCAAATATAAACCTGCCAAGGTTGTCGGCGGTTACACAGACCGAATACTCAGGGTAAACCTGGACCCGCAGGAAATCACCATTCAGTAACTACCGCCTGATTTTAAGGGACAATGACACTGTCTCATTTCTGCCTAATATAGCCGGCGGCTGACAATTGACCTGTCCCGGATTACTATATCTCTATCAAATTGTTTTGATTAAGGAGGAAAAATCAGCATGATAATTGTGGCTGCGAAACTTAAGGCAGTCGAAGGCAAAGGAGACGAACTGGAGCGGGAAATCCGGAAGCTGGTGCCCAAAGTTCTTAAGGACCCGGGCACAATAAGCTATATCGCTCACCGTAAAACAGACGCCCCGAATGAGTTCTTCGTATATGAAAAATATCAGAGCGGTGAGGCTTTAAAGCTTCATACCTCAACAGAGCACTTCAAGGAGTTTTCGAAGGCTATCGCGTCTCTGCTGGATGGACGCCCTGAGGTTGGGATATACAATGAGCTTGCATGAAGCGCTTTCGAAGTACCGAAATTAACGAAATATTACTCCCAGCCCTCTGCTGCCAGGGCATCGTGTAGTTCATCAGGATGATGACGGCACCGATATTCAAGGCGGCTGGACTCCTCGTGTGCCTTATTGTAAGGCCATCCATCTGCCATGCGATTGTGCTCATGCAGCTCATGTAAAAGGACATAGCCACGCTCCGGCTCTTCAATTGCATCGTCGATCCATACCTCATTCTCCGGCACGAATTCATATACGTGGTCGTGGCCACCTTCAGTAAAGTCGATATCGAAGGCACTGCGAACCAGGCGACCGTTAACTACCCATACGCTGACGCCATTCTCCAACTTTTTCCACAGCCGTTCGTGGACACCTTGAGCGTCAGGTAATTTTTGCCCATGATGGGTCAATCGGCTGATGTCTCCGGCACGCCGGCGCTCTTTGCGCTCCTCCCGATCGGCTTCAACCAGAGCCTTGTCATACGGCACGCCTCTTGCCATGAGCCGGTGCTCTACTAGCAGGTGGTCGATGAAAAACCGTGTCTCGTCATGGGCAGCTTCGCGGTCTATCCAGAGCTCGTTCAATGGAATATAGGAAAAGGCATAATGCTGGCCGAAGTTGGTAAACTCCTCGTCGATATGACCGCGTATGTAGCTGCCGTCGACAATCCAGACTGTCAAATCGCCTCGCTGGTCTATCTTTTGGATATATGGCGGTTTCAGTGACGTTGGCATAGGCACCATAAATTTATTATAGACGGCAACATTAGTCAAGCAGAGACATATATTTGCTAGTATCCTTTTGTAGAACCTGGGCTGAAAAGCAACTGAGACGACGCACAATCATCTTGTCTTGAACCGGTGGCTGGGGAACTGGTGACACCGCAAGAACCAACAAAATCAAGAGATATTTGTGTACATCATCTAATAGTGCGAATTGAAAAGAGCCTGCCTGTAGATTAGCGAAGCTAGGTTCATAGTACAAAAGTATAAGTCAAAAGAGTACTAATGGAGGGTTCTCTGGAGAGGAAATGTATATTATGCTGTATATAGCTAGCTTAAATAGTAAAAGTAGGACGACAAAAAGGAAAGATTTAAATGCAAGCTGAATCATTTCTTACGCAAGCAACTGACATCCTGGAGGGCGATGCAAAACTCAAGCAGGTGAAGGTAGTGGTGTTCACCGAGACCTGCATACTTACCGGACATACCTATTGCATGAAACATCAACGCCTTTTGGATGTCCTTAATCAGGACTTTATGCCAAATTCGCTGCCCATCGGAAAGGACTTTATGCCACTTACCGAGGTCGAGGTGTCATTTACAAGTCTAAAAAGGGAAATCATGGCATCTATCTACGTCAGGAAGGCTAGCATACTTTTTGTCGGTGAAAAGAGTGAGCATCAACCCGAGACGGCAGAAACTGAAGACAGAGCGAAAAACTACCCGGGGAAGGCAAAGAGCCCCATTGAAGCGGAGATACGTATGCCATTATATACGCTAAGGGGTCAGATGCATGCTCCGGCGGGGCAAAAAATGTTAGCTGCCGTTGAGAGAGCCGACAAGTTCATATCAATGACAAATGTACAAATACATTCGGCACTGGATAATACTGCATTAGCTTTTGATTTTGTCGCTGTCAACCGGGACAAAATAATCTACGTTGGCGAATACTAAAACTTAATAGGACTGGAGGAAATTCTATAATGCTTACAAAAAATTTAAGAACTATTGGCATTACCACCCTCGCAATCACATGTCTATTTGTAATGATATGTATAGGTACAAACATCGCCTGCCAACCAATGGATAATGTAACTTATGAAGTAACCGGTGACGCAGACTCGGTTGATGTTACGCTGTCGAACGACACCGGCGGTCAGGAACAGTATAATGATGTTCCTTTGCCATTTAGAATGGATTATGGTGGTTTTAACGAAAGATACGTATACCTGTATGCATATAATAATGGGGATAGCGGCACTATTACGATTTCTATATACGTAAATGGAAACCTTTTCAAAACCGCTACCAGCTCAGGGCCTTATACCAATGCGGTTGTTTACGGGAATAAGTAAAGCGAAGGACAAGAAACAACCGCCAGGGGAAATCCCCACTAAAACGGACTAAAGCCCCTTCGGCAGCGAAGTAACCTGCAGCGCCGGCCAATAAGTCGAATTAGTTACCGGCTTCTCCACTATTCCCTGTCCACCTTCAGAGACCCCGAGCCCTCAGAATGACAACAGACGGAGGGGTCGGAATGACAATTCTCCCCGTCATCGCAAGAGTCACAGCCCCGTGGCGATCTCAGCATGGGTAGACGTGATTTGCTATGCGGAGATTGCCACGCCTTCGGCTCGCAATGACAATTCAATTAAGAACTGGTGGCAGCGGGTGGATTTTAACCGCCGACCAAGGGCTTATGAGTTCCAGTCTCTTCTGCTAAGGTTATAGTCCCTACCATTTTATACCTCCTTAACCTTTGCGCGCAACGATAAGCGATACTGGAAAAAGGTCAAGACGCTATTAGGTTGATAAGGCCAATAGCCTAGCGTAGAATGGAGGGTAATCAGACCAGTACCATGCGATTAACCATTCATCGTGGCACTCATGAAATAGGTGGAAGTTGCGTTGAACTGTCTTCAAACTCCAGTCATACTCGACTGGTCATTGATATTGGATTACCATTGGTCAATCCGGATATGTCTCCCTTCGAGTGGAATACTTACCGAGACCATACTATTTCTCAATTGGTCACTGAGAAGATACTACCCTCAATTAATGGGTTATACGAAAATACTAAACCCTCGGTTGCAGCAGTATTGTTATCACATGCACATCTTGATCACTACGGTCTCCTTAGATTTGTTCATCCTGATATCCCTATTTACATGAGTATCGGAACAAGAAGCCTGGCTGAAGTGTCCAATCTCTTTTTAGGCACTAGTGTTAAGCTAAATATGATTAAAGCCTTTGAGATGTGGCAACCATACCAAATAGGAGAGTTTACCGTCACGCCATACTTAGTGGATCATTCGGCTCCTGATGCGGTTGCTTTTCTCATTGAAGCTGACGGACAGAGAGTTTTCTACACGGGCGACTTTCGAGGTCATGGTAGAAAGGCAGTATTATTGGAAAGGTTAACAAAAAATCCACCGTCAAATATCGATTATCTGATCATGGAAGGTTCTATGCTGGGCAGAGATGAAGGACTGTATCCTGATGAAAAGACTGTTGAAAAAGCTATCTATGAACTTATTCAAAGTCAAAATGGCCCATACTATATCTTCACATCTTCTCAAAATCTTGATCGCATAGTGTCAATCTATCGTGCAGCAAGAAAAGGCGGTAAAGTACTGGTTATCGACCTTTATACTGCCTTTGTCTTAGATAAACTCAGCATAATCTCAGCAAACATTCCTCAGTTTAGCTGGGAAGGCGTTAAAGTTTTGTTTGCCCACTATCATGCAGGGAAACTAGCTGAACAGAACATTCAACTTCTCTATAAATACAAAGCATCAAAAATAGAATTCGAGGATATCCTAAATAATCCGGGAGACAAGGTTATTTTGGCTAAGGATAGCCACTACTTCCGTAATAAGATCATAACGAAGTTGCAGCACAACGGTAAAGGTACGGCGGTTTACTCAATGTGGCATGGCTATCTTGAAAGGAGCGATCTTAGGCAATTCCTTGAATCGAACGCTATTCCTCTGACTGAAATACATACGAGTGGGCATGCCTATGTAAGTCAGCTGAAAAGAATAGTTAATGCCTTGAAGCCACGGTTTATCATACCAATTCATACTTTTTATCCTGAAAAGTATTCAGATATGTTTACAAATGTAATACACCTGAAAGATGTACAGCTTTTTAGTTTATAAATAATCACCAATAGGAGGCAACATGGTCACAAAGGAAAAGCCAACAATAGAACGTTATCTCCACCAAGAAGGCGAAAATTGGGAAAAGATGAAAAGAGAATTGAAGCCACTCGTCAAGCTCATCAGTAGCTCACACGACGAGTATAGTCTCCAACTTCGTGATGATTACTTTAATATCTATTATCAGGGAAACTCGGTCGCTAAGGTGGAACCGAATAAGAACGGTACCTATTCGGTGTCGATCCATCGGGAATTTATCAGTGCTGGGATGTATGAAAAGCTGGATGAGTATTCTTTGATTAAACATCCAGCTGGTATAAAGTCTATCGGCAAATATATTAGATTTAGAGTCAAGGCGAAAGACTTACATGCTTTCTTTCAGAGAGGCCATCTTAACAACATTAGTAGCAAAATCCGGGCGGTTCATAATGGTGAAGAAATAACTATGGAGCAAGTCATTGTTACCGACAATCACCCGTCCCACGATTTTATTATTATAGATCGCCAAGTAGCAGATCACCTTAATTTGTCGAGGGTTGACTTATTAGCTCTAAAGCGAGACTCTACCAACACTTTTCATTTTGTCGTAATTGAAGTGAAGCTTGGGAGGAATTCTGAATTACGTCAAAAAGCCGGTAAGCAAGTTAGTGACTATATGAAACACATCAGAGAGAACATGGATGCCTATATTAAGTGTTATCAGCGGAATTACCTTCAGAAGAAGCAACTTGGGTTGTTTCCAGAAGAAACGCCAGATAGCATTGAGCTCAACAAAGATACAGCTAGTGTTGAAGGTATCGTTGTGGCATGTGGGTATTCGAATTTAGCTGAACAGAATATTAGAAGCCTTAAAAACACAATGCATGAAAATAGGTGGAATTTCGAGATACGTCAAATGCCAAAGATGCAATTAAGCTAAATTCTAATACGTTGTTGGTCAATATCTCCACCAATTGATTAAATCTATAGGCGAAAGTAAAATGTCCATATTAATAATATAATTCTTCAGTATTTATAAGCTTGCCAACAAATTACAGCGGATTTATGTCTTTGGCTATATTTTCCTTATTAATGCTTTATTCGGGAGGTTAAAATGCTTTATCTATTAAATAGCGAGGATAAAACGGATATTAAACCGATTACTCAAAAGACATTTGCAAATATCGGTTGGAAAGAGAAAGAACTGGAAAATCTATTAGCCCAGAATATGCCAAAGCTTATACCGCAAAATCAGTTAATGGTGCTCTTTCAGGAAAAACCATTTGGAGAGGAAGCAGATATATTTGCGCTTGATAGAAATGGCGACTTATATATATTTGAGCTTAAAAGATGGCAAGCTCATGAAGAAAATATACTTCAGGTACTTCGATATGGCCAAATATATGGACAATATGACTACGAACAACTTCAAAATATGCTGGAAAAATACACGAAGTCAAATGAACTGAATCTAGCACAGAAACACTATGAATATTTTGAAGAATCAATTGCTAGTAAACTCAAGGAATCAGATTTTAACAAGCAGCAGCATTTCGTTCTCATAACTAACGGAACGGATGTGGACAGTAGAAATGCTATCAAATACTGGCAGGACAAAGGTTTATCAATCGATAGCATTATCTATTGGGTATACGAAATTGGCGGACAACATGTTTTTGAATTTGACCCTTATAATCCTGAAAGAGAGGTAATTGTTGAGCAAGAAGAGGGAAATTTCATTGTCAATACTAATTTAACTTGGAGCAAAACAGATTATAAGGCCATGCTGGGACAATCAATGGCAGCAGCATATGGCAATAATCGAAACATGATAAAGCGCATAAAGAAAGGAGATACAGTGTTCCTTTATCATAATGTAGTTGGAATAATTGCCTATGGTAAAACGCAATCTGGTTACAAATCTTTACATAGGGAGGGTACACCAGATGACGTTTATTTTTCTGTTCCTGTAAAATTCGAATGGGTGGTTAATCCAGACACTGAGCCTGAAAAAGCGGTAAAGGCATGGGAGATAAAGAAAAAATTATCACGGCAATATGCTTTTCGACAAACTGTTTTCGCTATTTCAAGGGAGATGTCAAAAGCGATTAAAGAAATTGCTAAAACTAAAGATATTACTAGTTTGAATTAAACCAAGCAGCTAAACGGAATTCAAACGCGATCGCATATTATATTGGACGCAATGTTGATACCGGCTCTATAGGGGTTAGTATGGTGGATCCAAAAGAAAATTCTTATTTGTTTAAACCAGTGCCATTTATGGGCCAACCCACAGTTATTCCGCCTCTATCCGAGGGAAAAATCGCGACGGCGGTACAATTCATAGTACTTGGTCTGAGATTAAAGGATACCGAAAAGAAGAAAATATTTAGGATGGCACAACTATGTGAAAAGGGTTTGTATGGTGTCGATACAAAGCATATTGAAAATAATAAAACTAAAGAAAAAGCAACACTCTTTACATTTGCATTTTACGTAAATAATAAGATTGTTGGTAAAGAGAAGAACGATACTATTTATTCACTATCACGTCTATTAGTTGAACGCTTTCTTTGTATTTTTTTATTTATAGCAGGAGTGAAGCTTCGTGCCGTCAATCTACAACCAACCGTTGTTAATGAAAATGGAAGCTATAGTCAGATTCTCCACATGGCTAATCGTACTGAAGTTCCGAAAATTATGATAAATATTCCGGACGAAATTGATTCAATAAATATATCAAATGAAGTGTTTTCTGCCTTATTTTGGCTACGCAGAGGATTAGCTGAACGTGATCCAATTGAAAACTTCTCATCTTTGATGGTCTGCCTGCAAATAATTGCTCGCTATCTCAGCACAAAGCAACCGACTAAACATTATTGCCCATCATGTGGTGCAGAGCTTGAATCATTAGACCGTAGCATAACTGCAATGATGCGTGAATTAGTAGTAACAAAGCTTAATGCATCGCCAGGCTTGTTTGAAAAGCTATGGAAAGCAAGAAATGCTATTACATCACATGGCAACAGACCTGTCACTCCTGAGGTATTCATTGAATTAACGGAATTGAAATTTGATGCCATTAATCTAGCATTCAATAGTATCAAATTAAGTCTTGGACTTCCCTTAGATTTTCCAATATCGCCAAATCAAATGTATTTTGTAGCAGACGCATTTATGTATGTTGATTAAAATAGAGGACTATTATTATCATATACTTCAGACCTCAATTATCCGACTAAGTGGCGAAATACAACAACGCTAAAGGATACTGGATATCGGGTTACGATCTGGTTATCTGGCTTATCTAGATTAGTTTGATAATTCTGATGAAGTCTTTGTTCAGGTAAAGAGGGTTTAAAATTGGTGGTGGCAGCGGGTGGATTTGAACCGCCGACCAAGGGCTTATGAGTCCCCTGCTCTACCCCTGAGCTACGCTGCCACGGCCTAAAAGTTAACATACTCATCTTGTGAGTGTCAATTTCTGCCTTCCGTAAAAGACAGCTGGCAACCACATTCGCTATTGTGAGATAATATTGATAAACCTGGCGAAGAACAAAGCTCTATCCGGAGGTGAATGAAATATTAAAACACATTTCCAAGGGGCTGGCTACACTGCTGATTCTAATTTTGATGACAGTATTTGCCGCAGCACCTGTTCTTGCTTTCGATGGTCGCAGCGGAGACACCGTGAATGTTCCACAGGATGAGGTGGTCGATGGCGACCTTTATGTAATGGGTAGGAATATTGTCATTGACGGCACGGTAAACGGCGACATCTTCGGTGTCGGTCAAACAATCACCGTCAATGGCACCGTAAACGGCGGCGTCACGCTTGCCGGTCAGACGCTCACTGTAAACGGTCAGGTTGCCAATGGCGCGCGACTGGCAGGCCAGACTATCAACGTAAGCAGCAGCATAGGCCGCGACCTCGCTGCCGCCGGAGCCATTCTTAATGTCGGCAGCACAGCCAAAATCGCCGATGACCTTGTCCTCGGCGTTGGAACTTCATACCTCAGCGGGCACGTTAATGGCAATGTGAAAGGCGGAGCCAGTGAAGTTACCATTACCAATGAAGTGGGCGGGAACGTCGAGCTGGAAGTCGACAAGCTGACAATAACATCTACCGCCAATATTCAAGGCAACCTGGTGTATACCAGCGAGAATGAAGCCAGTATTCAGTCCGGAGCCCGGCTGGGCGGCTCAACTACCCACAATGTGCCCGAAAAGCCGGCTGTGCCGGCTCCTTTCGCCGGCATACAGGGCAAGCTGCTTGGTTTCGTCATGATACTGGTGGTGGGGATTATCGTTATCCTGCTCGCCTCGGGGAGGATATCAGCAATGGCTGACTCTATCCGAACCAAGCCGTGGCCGAGCCTGGGATGGGGAGCGCTGTTCCTTTTTGCCATCCCAATAGCCGCCCTGATAGTCATCGTCACAATCATCGGTTTGCCCGTGGGGCTGATTGCATTGGTGCTCTACGGAATAGCCGTCTATCTGAGCCAGATTCCGGTTGGTTTTCTCATCGGGCGCCTCATCATAAGGCGAAACGGCGAAATCGAGTCCAGAGGTCTGATGATAGGAGCGCTAGCCCTTGGCCTTGCCATTCTGCTGGTGCTGGGGCTTATTCCCTACATCGGCGGACTGGTCATGCTGCTTACCATAATATTCGGCCTCGGGTCTGTGGTGGTATTAGTAACAAGGTCTCGAGCTAGAGCCTAAAGCTTCGGATGGTGTCTCTCCCAACCCCCAGCGGTTCACGCCCTGAAGTGCTGGCATAAAGCTACGTGGGCACGGTAGGCTTCGGCCTGCCGCTGCTGCTCGGTTTTGCTCCACCCCAGAAGACGCCCCATCTCTTTTGCCACCGTCTCGGCAGTATCCAGACCCTGGCATGCGCCCAGACCGACAGCACTGCGGCGGAGCAGAAAGTCGCTCACCGTTAGTGCGCCCTCTTCTTTCACGCTGTGCTCTACCTGCGCCAGTATATCCGGGCAGTGAGGACAGAGGGGCTGTCCGCCTCGCTTGTCACGTCGCACCAACTCTAAGACCTGTGACAAACGGGAACCGTAGAGGTCGGCAAGATGCCTTACTGTCTCAACAGATAGACCGTTTTCCTTAGCCGCCTTCGCCACTTTCTCCTGAGGTACCGCCGGTGCTCCAGGCAGAGGCACTTCTGCGGTGGTACACGTTGCCTTCAATCCGAGCTTACGACAAACCATGTCCACTACGTCGCTTGCCACAGCGCGATAGGCGGTTATCTTGCCTCCCAGCACCGAGATTAATCCCTCTATGCCGTCCCTTTGTTTGTGGTCGAGCACCTTGTGCTCGCGCGTAATGTCCGATGGCTTTTCACCGCCGATGTAAGCCAGGGAACGTAGACCAGCGGTGGTATATAAGATATCCTGGCTCCGTAATTTTGGAAAGACCTGGCGGGTTCCTTGCAGCAGATAAGCTACATCCCTTTCCTCAGCACAAACAGAATCGAGGTCCCCGGAATAGTCGGTATCTGTGGTGCCTATGAGAGTGTAGTCCAGCCAGGGCATGATGAAGAAAAGACGACGGTCTACGGGAGAAAAGAGAACCAGAGCCTTTTGTGAGAGCTTTGGGGTGAGCAGGTGTATGCCCTTGGTCCGGCGTACAATGCTGGCCGGGCCGCCGTGGAGTAGGTCTCTTACGCAGTCAACCCAATGCCCGGCGGCATTGACCACCAGCCGCGCCTTCACTCTGCAGGTCTCGCCTGACAGGCAATCCAGCAATTCTATGCCGCACACATCAGCGCCATCTCTGAGGAAACCGGTAAGCTGAGCATGGTTTATGATAGCGGCACCGTGCTCTGCAGCGGAGAGCACATTCTCTATGCCCAGCCGCTCCGTAAACGGCGCCTGACAATCGTAGTAGAGTATGGCACCTGTAAGGTCTTTCAAATTCTCGAGTCCCGGCTCCATCTCCAGAGCCTCACGGCGCGAGAGATGCTGGTGGGAGGGCATAGACTTGCCCGAAGCCATCACATCATACATCCGCACGCCTGCGCTCAGAGCTATTTGGTAGTAAAGGCTGGTTATAGGTATGATGAAGGGGAAGGGATGCACTAGGTGGGGTGCAATTTTCAATAAAACTTCTCTCTCGTGCAGGTCCTGCCACACCAGGTGAAACTCCAGCATTCGCAGATATCGCAGTCCTCCGTGAATCAATCGCGAAGAACGAGAAGTCGTACCGTAGCCGAAGTCTTCCTTCTCAATAAGCAAAGTCTTTATACCGCGGAGAGAGGCATCCCGCGCAATGCCGGTGCCTATAATGCCACCGCCTATTACAATCAGGTCGAATTTTTCCCTGGCAAGGGCGTCAAAATCTCTCTTCATATTTAAGTTTCTCCAACATTGAGATTGCGCATCTTCACCCTCACCTTATTCCTCTCCCCTCGAGGGAGAGGTTAGGTGAGGGGGTTTCCAACCTCAACTCTCGACCCAACCTCGGGCGCGTTCTACTGCCCGTTTCCAGCCAGCATAGAGTGTTTCGCGCTGGTCAGCGGACATCTTTGGCTCGTAAGTCTCAGCGGCATGCCACAAATTAGCAAGCTGGGCTGTATCGCTCCATAATCCCACGGCCAGGCCCGCCAGGTAGGCAGCTCCCATGGCTGTGATTTCAGTCACCGCCGCCCGCTGGATAGGCACCCCCAAAATGTCTGCCTGAAATTGCATCAGGAGTGAATTAGCCGTGCCTCCACCATCCACACGAAGCAGCGGCACCTCAAGGCCGGCTTCGGCTCCCATAGCCTCCACTACATCCCGAACCTGATAGGCAATGGCCTCCAGCGTGGCTCTCGCCAGATGCCCTCTGGTGGCGCCCCGAGTAAGCCCGACGATGGTACCTCGAGCATACATATCCCAGTAAGGAGCACCCAACCCGACAAAGGCGGGAACAAAATAAACCCCACCGTTATCGGGAACCGAGCGGGCTAGTGTCTCGCTCTCAGCAGAGTTGGATATTATCGCCAGCCCATCCCGCAACCACTGAACTGCGGCACCGGTAATGAAGATGCTCCCCTCCATGGCATAGGCGACCTTGCCCCCAAGCCCCCAGGCCACAGTCGTCACCAAGCCTTTCTGTGAGGGCACCGGCCTATCGCCGGTATTGAGCAGAATGAATGAGCCGGTTCCGTAGGTATTCTTGGCCATGCCGACATCGTAGCATGCCTGGCCGAATAGGGCAGCCTGCTGGTCGCCGGCTATGCCGCCCAGAGGCACCCGCGAATCCCCGATAAGACCAGCTTCAACCTCTCCGTAAATGTAACTGGAAGGCATCACTTTAGGCAAAACCGCTTCCGGTATATCTAAGACAGCAAGCAGCTCCTTGTCCCATTGAAGAGTGTGAATATTGAATAACATGGTTCGAGAGGCGTTGCTGTAGTCGGTAATATGGACGGCGCCACCCGTGAGATTCCACACCAGCCAGCTATCTATCGTTCCGAACAGGAGGTCACCTTGCTGGGCGCGGCGTTGACCGTCGGGTATGTTATCCAGAATCCAGCGGAGCTTGGTGGCAGAGAAATAAGCGTCAACGAGCAATCCGGTCTTGTCCTTGATAGGCTGGCCCATGCCCTTTTGTTTAAGCTCTTCGCATATCGGGGCGGTGCGGCGGCATTGCCAGACCACAGCGTTTCTTACAGGTTCTCCTGTATGGCGGTCCCACACCACGGTAGTCTCCCGCTGGTTGGTGATACCCATGCCTTTCACCTGAGATGCGGACAAACCTGCCTTTTGAAGAGCCTCCCGGGCCACTGCCACAGAGGTATGTAAAATCTCCTGCGGGTCATGCTCCACCCATCCGGGTTGGGGGTAAATCTGGCGTATTTCACGGTCAGCGCTGGAGACAACCTGTCCGGTCTCATTAACGAGGAGAGCAGCACTGCCCGTAGTCCCTTGGTCTATGACTAGAATATAGCCTATGCCGGGCATAAAGAACCCTCAAAAAAAGAACTGAATATCGTGCGTAGGATACCACATAGGTCGACACACCAACAACCATTCTTTCTTGCAGGCTTACGGCTATCAGAGGAATAAAAGACGAGGACCAGGTCACTGCACAATGTAGGTATAGACCTTCAGGGATTCTATCTCTTCCTACCGGCCCACTGGACAGCAGTTTATGCGCTCAAAGCAGGTGTACATTAAGGTCACACTCTGTGCTTGATAAATATTCCAGTATTCCGGGTCGCGGAGCATCGCCTTCTGTTGTTCCAGCGGGGTTTCCAACAGCTTCTGCATGTATTTGATATGTGCAGCCATTCCCCATCTTTGCTGCTTGCTAAGGCACTTAAAAGCGTCCTTTAGAGTATGTGTGTCAAGTGCCTGTCCCGGACAGGATTGCACGCACAGGTCACAATCATCGCACAACCGTTCCTCTATAGGCTGATCCACCATCAGTGGTGCGTCCGTAACCACAGCCCCCAATCTCACCCTCGGCCCCCACTTATGTGTAAGTAGCAACCGGCTCTTGCCTATCACCCCCAAGCCAGCGCCCACAGCAGCATGCCGTAGAGAAATATCACCCAACATCCCCTTGGTTTCACTGCTCATCTCAGTAGGCGACGCTGGTACTATCATAGCCGCACGGTGCCCACGCTCTTCCAAGAGCCTGCCCAGTCTGAGCTCTAGTATTTCCTCTTCCCTATACGTTGCGTGTGTAGATATCATGGCAGGAAATAGGCCCGGGCTTTCAATCGACCCACGCAACATGGGAATGGCGAAAACAACCACGCTTCGGGCTTCCGGCATCACCTTCTGTACCAGTAACGGCGGATTGCATGGTGGAATAGATTCAATGGCTGCTACTCCGACCAATGCTGCCCCATTAGCCATCGCCACCGCCTTGACTTCCTCAGTGAATTGCTGCGCTAAAAATGGAGTACTCATGCTATGCCGCACTCTAACAAAAGGAAATGGGCGCTAATTACATCACAGGTGTTTTTTTAGCCAGGCTTCTACGTCGGCCATGACCTGCTTGTGCTCGGGCTCATTGTAGATTTCGTGGTAGAAGCCACCGTAAAGCTTCAGCGTCTTGTCTTTCGAGCCTACCCGCTCATACAGCAGCTTGCTGCTTGCAGGGTTGGCCAACTGGTCGGCAGTTCCTTGCATAATCAGGATTGGCAGCTTTATCTTCGACATTTCCTCAGGCAGCGTCTTCCACATCCTGGCCAGCTCAGCACCCGTCCGGGCAGGTATCTTGCCCCGGAACACCAACGGGTCATTCACGTAGGCATCCACAACCGCCTTATCCCGGCTGATGGTAGAAGCATCAAGGACAGTGACACCCATTTTAGGCAGCAGCGCTGAGATCACTCCGGCTATGGCAATAAGCGCTGGCGAGACAGTTGTGCTGGCTACAAGACTTGCTCCAGATGTTATGACACCAGCCAACTCCTTCTGGTGCTCAATGGCATAGGGGATGGCAAGAGTTCCGCCCATGCTGTGACCGACAAGGAAAATCTTGGCATCTCGATGTTCCTTGCGTACCTTATCGAAAAAGGTCTTGAGGTCAGTGAGGTAATCGGAGAACCGGTCAACGTAAGAGCGCATGCCCTCCGACTTGCCATGCCCTCGATAGTCAAAAGCATAGACGGCATAACCTTTGGGCACGAAGTAATCTACCAGGTTTTTGTAACGGCCGCTGTGCTCAGCCAGGCCATGAGCAACCAGCAGCACCGCCTTAGGGCTTTTGTCCGGCAGCCAGCACTGATAATAAAGACTAAGTCCTTTGTACCCTTTGAATTTGCCTTCTTTATGTTTCATACGCCTGCCTCCTTTTCACCACAATTTGCCAAATCACGATGCCTGTTGCCGTCACCAAAATATGCAGTTCTTTTGGAAGTTCTGAACTCCTATCTCTCAACTCTTTCGAGTTCTCACAGCAGCCAAGATATACATGAATGGCAAAAGGAACACCCATAGCGCCCACAATGCGTAAAATACAATCCAGTCGAACTTCCGTACCTTCATGAGATATTATTACATTAATACTTCTGCAGAAGATATGTCAAGTGTTCGGCTTAGCACAGGAGCCTAATAACTACGGCTATCATCCCACCGTCGCGGACACAGGCAGATAGATATGACTCCTTCGTCTTCACAATTGGTAAAGAACAGAGTACATATAAAGATAGAACTGGACAACCTCGGAGATGACATTGTGAAGATTGGACATCCGCGGCTTCAATAGTTCTTCGATGCTAGCGTGGTAGAACTGCCCAAAGACCCTGAAGTAAATCTTATGCACATCCTCAATAGCGTCGGCAAGCTTGCAGGACTCCACCCAGGGTATGACGTCGTCGGTAAAGGTGTGGATAATAGCGATTTTTGTTTTGAGCTGAGCTATCTTCGTGTGGGGTGACAGGCTGTCAAGAGTCTGCCGTATTTTGGGGTCAAGCCGTGCCCAGAGGTCCTTTACTCGCTCAGGGTCACGATTAGTAAGCAGCTCATACATAGCCTGCCCTGAGGGAGTAAGGTTGCTCTTAGCAGAATCTGTGGAATCCCCTGTCAACATCTTCTCAATGCAGACTCTGTCCGAAGGGTCAGGCAACAGTTCAATCAACCACTTGGGAGTTTCTTCCATCAAAACGGTACGCGGACTCCACGGTTTAGTCCTACCCCCATCAATGTAGCGCTCAGAAATAACAGCCTGCAACCAGTCGTTAATGTTGTAAAAGCCGCCCCAGGAAGTGACAACGGCTACATCCCGGTTGATACTTGGCTCGGTAGCAGCCAGCAGCGCCAGCGGGGCACTTAGGCAGACGCCAAACATGCCTATCTTTCCGTTGCTGAACTCTTGCTTGGCGAGATACTGAAAGCTGGCGACCAAGACCTCTATATCATCTCGGTGAAGCCGAAACTTGCTCAAGTAATCCAATTGAGGTACCAGGACAACATACCCGGCACGGGCCAGGCTTTGGCCGGCGAACCACAGTGCCCGGTCATCTTTCCCACCCTTGATAGCACCGTGAGCCAGGATTAGACCGGAATGTCGGCGCTGGTCATTGGGACGATACAAATTGGCAGCAATATCCCTGTCACCGCAGGAATAGGTAACCTCGGTGGTAAGAATATTTTTCGGTATAGCCTTGACATTACGTTTATAGCTGGCACTCAAATCCAGCATCGTAGCGGCAGCTCTGAAACCAACCTTAACTGGCTTAACCATGAGAATTACAACCAGCGCAGCAATGGCTATTAAACTTTATGCTGATTTAATAACTTGCCTCACCTCATGTTTTCAAGCAAGGGTAGCACCTGCCTGAGCTTGTGTCAACGGCGACCAGCGGTTGGTAGTTTTATCTTGCTTATGATATAGTTTTTCTATGGATGCAGCACTCTCGCTGCTGGTTCGTTACATCAAGGCAGTCTAGCTTTTAATGGAGGATGATATCATGACCACAGCGACGCCTGAAAAACCGAAATTTTCCATTAAGGAGCCGAAGAGTCTATCACCACGGATTAAATGGCTACGTGACTATTACTTCCAGGGCCTTAAACGGAAGTGGAACAACGAATTCAACGGCTGGACCACGGGCACACCCTGGGACTTTCAGTTCCAGGAAGGGCAATACTACATTGTCCCCGAGACCTATACATTCTTCTCGACCTTCACCGGTGCCTTCAAGCAGACGGCGAAAAAGGTCAAGTTACACCCCGATTTCTGGAAATGGAGCCTGCCAGAGCGCCACGCCTGGTTTGTCAAAGAAGTGATGCTGCATTACCTGCCGCACGAAATTTTGCCCGGCGACCTGATTGCCGGAGCGCGCTTCAATTTACAGTCATCCACCTGCCTCAACGCAAAAGAAGCGAAACAGTACAGCAAGATGGTCTACGGCAAGAATGGTGTCCGCGCCGCTATCCTGTGGTTTCACAGCCATGGCTACGGGAACGTCGGCGCCACCAGCGGTCATCTTATCCCTGATTACGCAACAGTCATCGAAAAAGGCTGGAAGAGCATCTACGCCAACATCGATTATCATTATAAAGCACTACCTGAAACTCAAAAGAAGGGTAGAAAGGGCGCACAGCTCAGGGCTATGCTGACCGCGGCAACCATGTCTCATGACCTGGCAGCGCAATACAGCCGGATATGCGCCGACCTTGCCGCTAAACAGCCTGACGAGACCAGAAAAGGCGAACTGCTCCAGATGGCAGCATTGCTCAAAAGGGTGCCCTGGGAGCCAGCTCGGACATTCTGGGAGGGAGTACAGTCTCTCTGGCTCACCCACATGCTCGTAATGAGCGATGAAAGCTATCCCGGTCCCGGCCTCTCCTTTGGCAGGATAGACCAGTATCTATACCCGCTATGGCAGAAATCCATCAGTGAAGGTATGGATAGGGAATTGGGCAAGGAAATATTGAAATGCTTCTGGATTCACTCAAATACAGTATATGATGCCATGATTCGTACTGGCGGCAATCAAGGTATCACTTCCGGCTTCGGTCAGGTAGTTACCCTCTCGGGCATGGGGCCTGGCGGGAAAGATATAACTAATGACCTTACCTATGCCATCCTTGAGGTCATTGATGAAATGACTCCTATCCTGGAACCCAAGCCAAATGTCCGGCTGCACAGAAACACTCCCGACCGCCTTTATGACAAAATCATCGATATGGTCGCTTCGAGCCAGGGGGCGCCTTTCCTCTTGAACTTCGACGAGCGTTCCATAGCTGGAATGATGCTGGAGGCAAAGAAAGCAGGCGCTGAGCACCTTATCAACCAGAACAATGTCTATGATTATGCACCAGTCGGCTGCCTGGAAAACACGATGTGCGGCAACGACCGCTCCGGCACCGTTGATCTTAACCTCAACCTTCTAAAGGCGGCCGAGCTGGCACTTACCGGTGGATATGACCTGCTCCCATACACTGACCCGCTGACAGGCAAAACAGAGCCTGGCAAACAATGGGGGCCTGATACAGGTAACGCTGAGAATTTCAAGACCTGGGATGAGTTCTGGAATGCCTACGTTTCCCAAACAAAGTATATCGTCAAAAAGATTGCCGAACTTTATGAAAGAACCGATGAGATACGGGCAAAATTTTTGCCAACGCCCTATCTATCATGCCTAGTTAAAGGCTGTGCCGAAAAAGGGAAGGACGTAAACGAGGGCGGTGCCGAACTCAGCTTCACGACCCTAGAGGCAGTAACCTATGCAACCACAGTTGATTCTCTGCTGGCGGTGAAATACCTCGTGTTCGATAAGAAGATTTGTACCATGAAAGAGTTGGTTGACGCTTTGAAGGCCAACTGGGCAGGCTATGAGGTACTGCAAGCCCAAGCTCTCAATAAAGCGCCCAAATACGGCAGAGATGATGACACCGCCGATGAGCTGGGTAAAAAGGTAATGGAACTGTGGGCAGAGGAAACCTGGAAATACAAGTCCAAACCTACAGGCAAGCAGTTCCGCCCCGGCATGCTGAGCTGGAATTATTGGATTTCCGACGGCTATGTCTTACCGGCGAGCCCTGATGGAAGACCAAAGGGCAAATTCCTGTCCAATGCCATTTGCCCCTCAAACGGCGCCGACATTAACGGACCAACAGCCAACGTCAACTCAGTGGGCAAGGTTATCGGCGGTAAAGACCCTCGAGGCAACGGTGACTGGCTGGAATACTACAACCTGCTACCCAACGGCGCCAGCCACACCATTACCTTCAATCCATCGCTCATCCGCGACCCGGAACATAAGAACAAGTTCAAGGCGTTCTTGCGTGGCTACGTGGAAAACGGCGGGAGTTGCCTGCAGATCAACATGGTTAATGCCGATATGCTGCGTGATGCCCAGGAACACCCTGAGAACTATCAGCACCTGCTGGTCCGTGTTACCGGCTATAATGCCTACTTCACCGCTATCGGTAGAGAACTACAGAATGAGATTATAGCCCGCGAAAGCCACCAGATTTGATAAGACGCTTGAATATGGGAAGCGACAAAACTGCAGTATCTGATGACCGAGTAATAACAGAAGGCACAGCCCCCGTGGATATAGGCAGAGGCTTAAAGGGGCTGATACTGCATTTGCAGAGGTTTTCCACCGAGGATGGACCTGGCATACGCACCACCGTATTCTTTAAGGGGTGCCCGCTGCACTGCCCCTGGTGCCACAATCCCGAGAGCATATCAATGGAGCCCCAAATACAGTGGCTGGAAAACCGGTGCATTGGCTGCGGTACCTGTATCAAAACATGTCCCCAGGGGTGCCTGACCAAGACAAAAGAGGGAGTTGTCATTGACCGTAAGCAGTGTACCGGCTGCGGCGATTGTGCTGAAGTTTGCCCGGCAAATGCCATGGAGCTTCTGGGCAGACAAGTCAGTCTGGATGAGATTCTCGGCGAACTAATTAAAGACCAGATATATTTTGAGAAATCAGGCGGAGGCGTTACCCTTTCCGGTGGAGAACCTGTTATACAGCCCGACTTCACCGCTGCCTTGCTCCACGGCTTGAAAGAAAGAGGCATCAACACCGCCATTGATACCTGCGGTGTATGCTCAACCAGCTCTCTTGACAAGCTGCTGCTCTATACCGACATCGTCCTATTTGATTTAAAGGAAGCCGAGCCCGAAAAGCATTACGACTTCACCGGACTGCATAACCAGAAGATCTTCGATAATCTCTTATATATTCGTGACTATATCATCAAACGAGCTCCTGAGAAAATACTGTGGATTAGAACTCCACTAATTCCCGAAGCAACGGCCACGCGTGATAACATTACTAACCTTGGAGCCTTCATCGCCAAGAACCTGGCAGGCGTCGTCCAGCGATGGGACCTATGCGCCTTCAACAACCTCTGCCGGGATAAGTACCGAAGGCTGGGAATTACCTGGCAATATGCCGGCACACCGCTTATGACCAAAGACGCCGTGTGTGAACTGGAGCAATACGCTAAGCTATCCGGCGTTGACCCTGAAATTGTAATTGCCACAGGCGCCACAAGAGTGGAAGATTAATAGGGAGATACAGAAATGAGCAATCAAAGGACTATCCACAAATCTTTCTCCGAATCAGATATAAAGAGCTTCGAACCGGAGATGAAGGTAGGGCTTGTAGCCACCATAAACGAAGATGGCCTGCCTCATCTCACCTTGCTTACAACGCTATGTGCCAGCTCACCTACAGAGCTGGTCTTCGGGCAATTTTCCGAGGGCTTAAGCAAAGTCAACATCAGAAAAAATCCGAAGACCGGATTCCTCATCCTGACGCTTGACAAGAACACCTGGCAGGGCAAGGCGAATTTCACCCACACCCAAAGAAGCGGCAAGGAATTCGACATGTTTAACAATATGCCCATGTTCCGCTACAATTCCTATTTCGGCATCCACACGGTTTATTATCTTGACCTCGTCGAGCAATACGGCAAGGAGCCCCTGCCCATGGGCAGCATAGTGCAGGCAGCTTTGAAAACCATGTTGGCAAAGATGTTGTCTCCCAATAAGGGAAGAGACCAAGTGCTAAACCTGTGGACACGCCAACTCATAGATAAAATCTCCAACCTCAAATTCCTGGCTTATATTGCCGAAGACGGCTATCCCACAATTGTCCCTGTCATTCAAGCCCAGACATCTGGGACAGAACAGGTCGTATTCGCAGCTCCGGCATTTACTGAAGATATCAAGTCAATACCGGCAGGCGACACGGTTGCCTTCTTCTGCATGTCCTTCAATATGGAGGATGTCCTGCTGCGAGGTATCTATCAGGGAATACAGCGAATAGGCGGCGTGCAGTGCAGCAGCATCACTGTCAACTGGGTTTACAGCCCCATGCCACCCAAACCGGAGCAAATCTACCCGGAGACCAAACTCGAAGCCGTAACCACCTTTTAAAGGTGGCTCCGGCTTGATGTTTCAGTAGAATCTCCTGCAATCCTTGAATGTCTCGGCTATTCTCTCTCTGACAAAGGGGACTATTTTACCGTTGAGATGCACTTCGTCGGCGACATATTGCTTCTTTATAAAACCGTTCTCGTCGGCTGAAACAGACTGCACATCTATATAAGGAATGCCATTTTGCCGGCAAAATTCGCCCAATTTCTTATTAAACATACTGGATATCTCACTCCTTTGCTCCGGAGTTCCAAGGAAGGGCAAATTAGACACGAAGTTTTTTCTTGCTGCCGGCGGGATACCGTGAACACAGACAGCAAAGCCGTCGTCCTTTAATCTCCTGATAGTCTCCCCATATTTCCCGGCGGTAGCCTCTATTATTCTCTCAATGCCTATTGCCCCATTGCTTTTCCTAAACTGGGAATAAATTTGTACCCGGGCATCTATCTCGCCGAAAACCAGAAGCAAAACGTCCCTATCTTTTTTTACTTCAGGTAAGAATGAGTTCAAATATCTTTTCGACTGGGAGAAGCTATTGTCTTTATTCAGATTATAAGCCGTCGCCTGTGATATGTGGTGCACTAAGAAAGGGCTTTTAAACACAAAAGGTTTTACGTGACTGTCACCTATAACATGAATTGCGGCGCGATTGAATAACTTCGTCTTTAACCCAAGACCTATGTTGTATAAACATAGCCAGGGATATTTGAAAACAACGTCAGCGTAACTGAAATAAATGGAGCCTCTTTTTTCTAACGCCTTTCTTAACCTTGTGTTTATCCTTTCGAAAGTGGTTTTCATAACAGCCTAATAATTATATCGGAAATCAGCCAGGGTGTTGCAGTACGGGATTCTAATGCAAGAGAACACACTTACGATTTGGCAGGAACGCATGCAGGCTTTGGGCGACTGGAGGTTATTCTGTCAAGCTCTGAGCAAATAAAAAATCCCGAGTAACCTCGCTCGTTCCCTGCGTTTCCTCCGCCTCTCCTCTCGGTTTCAGCTTACCTTGCTTTCGGTCTGCTACCACACACCTTAAGCTTCTACCGACTTCCCTTCTGCCGGGTCTAAGCTTAACTACTCGGGATTTTACTTATAATAGCACATTTCGGCTAGATTTGTCAAATCTCTGTACTCGTCCAGTACATTAGTGACACATGACCTCCCTTCTTTGTTTTTGTTTCCACTGCTCTAGAAATTGAAATGGTGTTAGGTAACCCAGCGCTTGATGTGGCCTGACTGTATTATATAT
>Ga0315282_10000556_pt1 | contig 73569 bp, 65 predicted proteins | sample YL17G07_20_MG_FD_203693 | JGI IMG/M metagenome (GOLD analysis project Ga0315282, IMG submission 203693) | Sediment microbial communities from Yellowstone Lake, YNP, Wyoming, USA - YL17G07_20 | ecosystem: Environmental > Aquatic > Freshwater > Lake > Sediment | place: USA: Wyoming | collected... | reverse complement strand
TGCGCTTCAGCTTCCATCTGGCGAGCCCCCAGCCGGGGATGTACTGCTGGGTGCGCCCGGAGTTGTGGGGCAGTGAGGGCGTCGAGAGCCTCTCGCTGCAACTGCCCTCGTCCTAGGGCCGAGGGCCAAGGTCCAAGGGAACAGGTTGCAGGTGACAGGTGACAGGTAGGGGTCGCCCGTGGGTGGCCCGCGGTTCAGAAGATCCGCACCGGAGACTGCGCGCGCCGTGCACGCGCGGCGCCTACTGACATCTGACTACCGGCAACTGCCTGCTGCCTACCGCCTTCTGCCTACTACATCTTGCGCCAGTTGGCGTCGCAGGCCTGGCCGCTCTGCAGCGCCGCCAGCACGCGCAGCGTCTCATCCGTGCTGCGGCCGATGCCGAAATCGTGGACGACCATGTACTTCACCACCCCTTCCGGGTTGGTGATGAACAGCCCGCGGTAGTTCAGCCCGGCGGGGCAGTTGTACACGCCGTAGGCGGCCCCGGCGTAGTGGTTCGTGTCGCTCAGCAGCGGGAAGGGCACCTCGCCCACCTCGCCGCTCTTGGCCCACTGCCTAAGCGTGAACTGCGTGTCGGAGCTGGCCCCGACCAGCGCCGCCCCTGCGGCCTCGAACTTGGCGAACTCCTCGCTAAAGGCCTTCACTTCGCTGCCGCAGAGTCCGGTGAACGCCGCGGAGAAGAAGAACAGCACCAGCCATCTGCCCTTGTAGTCGTCGAGGCTGATCTCCTTGAAGCCCTCGCCGCTGAAGCCGCTGAAGTAGGCCTGGCCCTTGAACGCCGGCGCCTGCCGGCCGACGAGCGTCGTCGCCAGCGTCATCTCGTCGTGGGACAGCACGTCCGGGCCTGCATGCACCGTGTGCTCCGCGCCCGCAGTGTGGTGTGTCATCGGGATGCGCCTCCTGTGTCGTTAGTATGCAATGATGCGATTGTACCCCGCCAATGCGCAGTCTAGTGTGCGGGGGCTCTGGGGGGGATAAGCGAAGCCCCAGGATCGTCACCGTTGCACGCAGGGCCAATCTGCCCGCGAGCCCGGGAGAGGAGGCCCCGGGGCACCAAATGATTATGCCATCTGCGGCGGCGGAGCCCTACCCTGCCAGGGCGCGCGCCACAAGCCCGGGGATCTCCATCGGCAAGTCGGCCAGCAGCACCCCCGCCGCGGTGAACGCCTTGACCTTGCTCGCCGCGGTGCCCGCAGTGCCGCTGACGATCGCCCCGGCGTGGCCCATGCGCTTGCCCGGCGGGGCCGTGAGCCCGCTGATGAACCCCACCACCGGCTTGCTCATCTCCGCAATGTACTCCGCCGCCAGCTCCTCGTCGCTGCCGCCGATCTCGCCGATGACCACCACGCAGCGCGTCTCCGCGTCGTCCTCGAACTCGATGAGCAGGTCGAGGAAGCGGCTGCCGAGCACCGGGTCGCCGCCCACGCCGATGCACGTCGTCTGGCCGATGCCGGCCTCACTGAGCGAGTTGACCACCTCGTAGGTGAGCGTGCCGGAGCGGCTGATCAGCCCCACCGCGCCGGGCTTGAAGATGCGCGCCGGCATGATGCCCACCTTGCACTGCCCGGCGGTGACGATGCCCGGGCAGTTGGGGCCGATCATCACCGCGCCGTAGCGCGAGACGTAGTTGTACTGCCACAGCGCGTCGGCCACCGGGATGCCCTCGGTGATGTTGACGATCACGCTTACTCCCGCCTCGGCGGCCTCGCAGGCCGCGTCCGCGGCGAAGCCCTGGGGCACGAAGATGCAGCTCGTGTCCGCGCCAGTCTCCTCCACCGCCTGCACCACGGTGTCGAAGATGGGTACCTTGCGCCCCTCGTGCTCGAAGAACTGCCCGCCCTTGCCCGGCGTCATCCCCGCCACGACGTTGGTGCCGTAGTCGAGCATCGCGGCGGTGTGGAAGCTGCCCTCATGCCCGGTGATGCCCTGCACTACGATGCGGCTGTCTTTGTCTACGAGGATGGCCATGCTTAACCCCTAGCTCCGTGATGCGATGCGCGCGAGCATTCTAGGCGCTGGCGGAAGCTAAGGCAAGGCCGCGGGGTACTATGCTCACCTTCGGAGGCGCGATGGCGAGCGAGGGCGAGCGGGAAGTGCGGCGGGCGGAGCCGCTGGTCAGCTATGAGCTGGTGTTCCCAGGCGACCTGAACACGCACGGCACGATGTTCGGCGGCAAGGTGGTGGCGATGATGGACAAGGCGGCCGGGATGTGCGTCGGGCGCTGGGCCAACCGCCTGGTGGTGACGGCGAGCATCGACGCCATCCAGTTCGAGGCGCCGATCGAGCATGGGCAGATGATCGAGGCCGCGGCGCGGGTGCTCTACGTCGGGCGCACGAGCTGCGTGGTGCGCGTCGTGGTCACCGCCCATGACATGGAGAGCGGGGGGCGCGTGCGCTGCTGCGCGGGGTACTTCAACATGGTGGGGCTGGACAGCGACGGGCGTCCGACGCCGCTGCCGCTGATCCCGGTGGAGACGGAGGAGGAGCAGCGCGACTGGGAGGCTGGGCGGGCGGTGCACGCGGCGATGCTCGCGCGGCGGAAGAAGCAGTAATCAGTAGCCAGTTGTCAGTAGTCAGTTGTCAGTAGGCGCCGCCCGTGGGCGGCGCTCCCAGGACGGAGGCGGACAGGGCCGTCCGCCCCACTGGGAAGGGGCTACAATGCCGCTGACAGGACACTCGCGGGAGGTACGTCAGATGAGCCGTCGAAGTGGTGCGCTGCTTATTGCCATGCTCGCCTGGGGGCTGGCGCTGCCCGCGCTCACTGCGCGTGCTGCAGAAGTGCCGAGCATCCAGGCTGAGCTCAGCGTGCCTGGCTGGTGGGTGATCGGGCCGTTTCTGAGCGGCGTGCGCGAGGCGGGGCCGGACCCGCTGGCCTACGAGCCGGACGTGCCCGGCTTCAAGTCGCCGCTGCTCGCGCCGGGCTTCCCGTCGGTGCTGGTGCCCGGCGGCGAGGCGCGCTGGCGCTACTACCCCTGCGATAAGGACCACGCGATCAGCGTGAACTACCCCGAGGTGCCCGACGCCGCGATGAAGCTTGTCACCGACGAGTGGGGGGGCGCCGGCGGCGAGACGGTGGGCCTGGCCTACGCTAAGCTGCACGTTGACGGCGGGCCCTACCGCGCGCTGATGGAGCTGAAGCAGGCGGGCAGCGTGTCGATCAACGGCGTGCCCTGGCCGGGCGACCCCTACGGCAACGGCATGGGGCTGACGCCCGTGCTGCTCAACGACGGCGACAACGAGCTGAAGGTTGGCGTGGGCAGCACCCAGCACTTCAGCCTGAGGTTCCTGCCCGTCACGGACAGCCTCATCGCATTCCCCCAGAGCGCCACGCTGCCCGACCTAGCAAGAGGCGGTGTGGTGCAACGCAGCATCGGTCTGCCGGTGGCGAACACGACGACGCAGTGGATCACGATCCGCAGCGAGGCCATCGAGCCCGAGTATCCGCTGGGCAAGGTGAAGCAGTACTACACCGTGCGCATCGCGCCGCTGTGTGTCTACAACCTGGCGCTCGTCCTCAATCCGGCGGTGGAGAGACTGCCCGCGGACTTCAAGGGCGACAGCCTGCCGATTACTGTGAGCCTTGGTTACAGCGTTGAGGACGGCGAGGCTAACTCGCGCGAGCTGAAAGTCGATCTCAAGCTGAGGGTGCGGGACTTCAGTCAGTCGCGCAAGCTGACGTTCGTCTCAATGGATGATCTCAGTGTGCAGTACTACGCGGTGCTACTGCCGAGCAGCTTCGACCCGAAGAAGGAGTACGGCTTGATCCTCACGCTGCACGGCGCGGGGGTCGAGGCTTCCGGCCAGGTCGATGCCTACCAGCCCAAGGACTGGGCCTTTGTCGTGGCGCCCACCAACCGGCGGCCCTTCGGCTTCGACTGGCAGGACTGGGGCCAACAGGATATGCTCGAAGTGCTACACGACATCGAGCATCGGGTGCAGATAGACAAGAACCGCGTGCACCTGACCGGCCACTCGATGGGCGGGCATGGAGTGTGGCTCAACGCGTTCACGAATCCCGACCTGTGGGCCAGCGCCGCGCCCTCCGCCGGCTGGACGCGCTTCGACCTCTACGCGCCGATGTTCCTGCGCCGCAACCTGCTCTACGGCGAGCCCTACGCCAACTACATCTGGCAGCTCGGGATGCGGGGCGACGACACGCTGGCCCTGGCGGAGAACGCGCTCAACCTCCCCATCTTCGCGCTCGAGGGCGGCAGTGACGACAACGTGCCGCCCCAGCAGCCGCGACTGCTCGTCGAGCAGCTCAAGCACCTCGGCTACGACGTGACCTACAAGGAGGTGCCGGGCATGGGTCACTGGTGGGACGACCCGGCCACTCCCGGAGTGGACTGCGTGGACTGCAAGGAGCTCAACGACTTCTGGAAGAGCCACGTGCGCAACCCCTGTCCGAAGGAGGTCGTGTATCGCGCGGCGGGCCCGGCACCGGCCCCCTGGACCTACTGGGTGCACATCTACTCGGCTCTGAAGATGGGCGAGGACATCACGGTGAGGGTCGTCGTGCACGACCGCCACAGCATCGAGATCAAGACCACCAACGTGGACATGCTCCGCCTGGACCTGAGCAATGAGCTGGTTGACATGAATCGGGTCGAGCTGCTCATTGACGGTCAGCGACTCGAGGTCTCGCCACTGGATAATCCCGACGCCCACGGTCGTGTCCTTCTGCGAGTCAAGAACGGCAAGTGGCGCGAGACCAGCATCTTGTCAGAAAAGCTCCCCGGCAAGCGGTCTCAGATCCGGCAAGGTCCGTGGAAGCAAGTGCTGCGTCGCCCTCTCATCGTCTATGGAACTGCCGGGACAAAGGAGGACACCGCGTGGAACCTGCAGATGGCCCGGCTGTACGCCTACCAGTGGTGGTACCGGGCGAACGGGCGGGTGGACATCGTGAGGGACGAGGAGTATCTTGCGAAACCCCCCGATCGCAACGTGATCGCGATTGGGGGGGTTGAGACTAACAAGGTGGTCGCGAAACTGACGGACCTGCTCCCGATCAAACCCGCGCCGGGCGGGCTGCAAGTCGGCGACCGGCTCATCAGGGGCACCGACCTGACCTACAAGTACGTCTTCCCCCTTCCGCGCGGGATATATGGCGAACGGGTGGATGACGTGCGGTACGGCTTCTGGCTGGTTCTCATCGAAGGCGGCACGTCGCTCAGTGCGCGCAAGCGGCTGCCCGCGATGATGGCGATCTACTCCGGCGCGGGCTTCCCGGACTGGATGGTGTGGGGCGACGAGGTGAAGCTCAAGGGCCTGGGCGGCGTGCACGCCATGGGCTTCTTCAACCTCGACTGGCAGCTCGACCCGGAGCTCAGCTACTTCAATGAGGACCTGATCAACCGCGCCCCGTAGGCAGTTGCCAGTTGTCAGTTGCCAGTAGGGGCGACCAATAGGTCGCCCGCCCGCGCGTGGCGCGAGGGTAGCGGCGGCATCCTGCCACTGAAGGTGGCGGCGACCTCTTCTGGGGAGGGCAGCGCCCCTGCCCGCCAGAATTGCAGCAAGCCCGCCGAGCAGCTTCCTTATCATCGCCTGGAATATCCGTATTGCGACTGAGACTCAGTCTCAAGACGAAATGACAGTGCGATGAGAGTGACTCCGGCTAGCGGCGGGGGGCAGGGATGGCCCAGCGGTTGCCCCTGGAGTACGGGGGAACTGGCGCGGCGCGTGTGACGCTGGGCACGCCAAGGTTCCCGAATGCCGCCTGGAAGGCGGCGCTCCGAGGCAGGCGGACACGGCGGTCCGCCCTACCCCTGTAACCTGTCACCTGTAACCTGTTCCCTCAGCCGCCTTCCCCGAACAGGCCCATCTGCACGGCGCGGCGGGCGCGCTCCCGCGCCTCCGCCTTGACCTCCTCCAGCTCGGCGAGAATCGCCCGCGCGCGGCTCACCACGCCCTCCGGCAGCCCGGCCATGGCCGCCACCTCGATGCCGAAGCTGTCCGACGCCGCGCCCGGCACTACGCGGTAGAGGAACACGCAGCGCGGCTCGCCCCCGCCCGGCGGTGATTCCCAGGCTACCTCGACCTGCAGGTTCCGCACCCGCGGCAGCACCACCGCCAGGTCCGTCAGTTCGAGGAAGTGCGTGGCGAACAGCGTGAGCGGCCGCGCGGGATGCTCGTGCAGATGCTCCACCACCGCCTTGGCGATGCTGATGCCGTCATAGGTGCTCGTCCCGCGCCCCACCTCGTCCAGCAGCACCAGGCTGCCCGGGCCGCAAGTGTTGAGGATCCCCGCCGTCTCCACCATCTCCACCATGAACGTGGACTGGGCGCGCACCAGGTAGTCCTGCGCGCCCACGCGGGTGTAGATGCGACGGAAGATGGGCAGCCGCGCCGACTCTGCAGGGACGAAACCACCCAGTTGGTTTATCACCGCGAGCACTGCCACCATGCGCAGATACGTGCTCTTGCCGCCCATGTTGGGGCCGGTGAGCACGGCGATCTGCTGCTCGGCGGAGTCCAGGTAGCAGTCGCCGGGCGTGTAGTGGCGCGCGCCCACGGCCTCCTCCACCAGCGGATGCCGCCCGCCGGTGATGGCCAGGTGCTGGCACTCGCCCTCCACCGCGAGCTGCGGCCGCACCCAGCCTCGCTCCCGCGCCACGGCTGCCAGGCTGGCCAGAGAGTCCAACTCGCTTGCCGCGCGTGCCGCCTCGACAAGCTCGGAAGCCCTCTGTGAAACATGGCCGCAAAGCTCCGCATAGAGCTCAGTCTCTCTTGCCAGCAGCAGGCGCTCCGCATCGCGAAGCTCGGTTTCACGCTTGGCAAGCTCGGGAGTGGTGAAGCGCTCGGCGTTGGTCAGCGTCTGCTTGCGCTGCCAGCCGTCGGGGACGAGCGCGAGGTTAGGCTTGGTCACCTCGATGGAGTAGCCGAAGGCGGGCGTCTGCTTGATGCGCAGCGTGCGGATGCCCGTCGAGTCGCGCAGGCGCTGCTCGTAGGCGCTGAACCACTCCTTGCCGCCGCCGCTGAGAGCGCGCAGCTCGTCCACCCGGCTGTCGGCCCCGGCGCGGATCGCGCCTCCGTCGCTGAGGCGCACCGGGGGCAGCTCGGCCAGCGCGCTGTCAAGCAGCCGATGGAGCTGGGCGTGGTCGCCCAGGCGGCGGGCGACATCGCGCAGCAGTTCGGGATAACCAACCGGTTGGTTTCCGAGCCTCGACGCGACTGCTGCCAGCGCGGGAAGTGAATCCGCGAGGTGGCGCAGTTCGCGGGGGTTGCTGCGCTCAAGGCTCACCCTGTTAACGATGCGCTCGATGTCGCTCAGGCGGTCGAGTTGGGCGGCGAGCTCAGCTGCCAGGACGGGGTCGGCGACGAGGGCCTCCACGGCGTCGTGGCGGGCGGTGATGACTTGCGCATCGGCGCTGGGGGCGGTCAGGCGCTGCCGGAGCAGCCGCCGGCCCGCGGCGGTGCGGCAGCGGTCGAGGATGCCGAGCAGGCCGGTCGCGGGCGCCGTCATGCTCCCCGATGCGCCCAGCGTCTCCGTAAGCTCGAGGTTGGCGATGGTGCGGCTGTCGAGGTACAGCACGCCCGCCAGCGGGCACATCCGCGGATAGAGCCGCACCTGACCGATGCGGAAGGTGTCGCGCAGGTAGCGAATCAGCGCGAACAGCGCGCTGCGGCAGGGCGGAGACTCGCCGAGGCCGTAGGCACTGAGCGACGCGGCGCCGAAGTAGCGCGTAAGGAAGCGCTCAGTCTCCGCCTCGGCAGGCGTCTCGCCGTAGGTGTGGATGACCGGGCCGGCGCTCACGCCCAGCGCCTCGCGGAACGCCGGGTCGGCCTGGGCCGCCTCCGGCAGCAGCAGCTCGGAGGGGCGGTGGCGCAGCATCGCGTCGAGCAGCGCGCGGTAGGCTTCGGGAGGCGCTGCGACCGGCAGCTCGTACAGCTCCACCTGCCCGCCGCTGCTCTCCAGTACCGCAACTCCCGCCGCCAGGCCGTAGGGCGTGCGATGCACTGCGGCGGCGGCGAGGAAGTTGCCGGCTTCCTCGCTGAGGTACTCGTCCTCGACGAGCGTGCCCGCGGTGATCACGCGCGTGACGTTGCGCTCGACGAGCCCCTTGGCCAGCGCGGGGTCCTCGGTCTGCTCGCAGATCGCCACGACTTCACCCGAGGCGACGAGGCGCTTGATGTAGCGCACGGCGGAGTGGTGCGGCACGCCGCACATCGCCACTTTGTAGTCCTTGGCGCAGGCGCGGCTGGTGAGGGTGAGGCCGAGGATCTCCGCGGCGCGTACGGCGTCGGGGCCGAACAACTCGAAGAAGTCGCCGAGGCGGTAGAGCAGCAGCGCCCCTGGGTGCTGCGCCTTGATCTCGACGTACTGGCGGAAGAGCGGAGTAAGCCCACCCGCATCGGCGGGGAAGCGGTCGTTCACCCCCGGGGGCAGCAGCGGCATGGGGGCTGATTATAGCGGCGCTCCGAGTGTCCGGTTGGCGCGCTGGGGCTGCGCCGCCCTGCTATAATCCCACGGCGCAAGCGCCCTTGGGGGTGAGCTGTGGAAGAAGTCGAAGTCGAAATCGTACTCATGGAGATGCCGGACGTGCCGCGGGTGGTGTCCGGCCTGGCGGCGCACCTCAAGCTCAAGGCGAAGAGCCTGGGGATGACCTCCACCTTCGACCGCATGGTGGACACCGACGACCTGGCGCTGCTCAGCCGCGACCACTCGCTGCGCGTGCGCCAGAAGCTGGGTAACGTCTACAGCGGCAACGAGTACCGCCTGACCTACAAGTATCCCTTGGCCCCGCATCCGCGGCTGTTCATCCGCAGCGAGGAGAAGCTGAAGCTCACCGAGCACGACTACGACAGTGTGGTGCGCATGCTGAGCAACATCGTGCACGGCGTGTGCGGCGAGGGGCTGCGCACGCTGCTGCACATCAACGAGCTGGCACGGGAGGTGAACCTGGGGCCGAAGGGCGCGCAGGTGAACCTGTCGTTCGACGACTGCACCTACGCGCTGCCGGAGCACCCCGAGGCGACGGTGCGGGAGTTCGTGCTGGAGATCGAGAGCCACGGTGTGAGCCAGGACGTGATCCTCACCGCGTCGGACTGGGTGCTCAAGGCGCTGGGCGGGCGCGAGGCGGCCCAGTGCAAGTACGCCCGCGGCCTCCGCGCCCTGGGTAAGCTGTGAGCAGTTGCCGGTTGTCAGTTGCTAGTAGGCGCCGCGCGTGCGCGGCGCAGGCGGAAGGCAGTAAGCCGTAGGCAGAAGGCAGTCGTAGGGGCGACCGATAGGTCGCCCGCTCCCTAAGGCGAAACGGCACAAGAAACACGCTTTGTGGTATTTTGGTACCACAATACCACTATGCGAGGTGAAGATGCTGGGGGGGAGGGGGTCGTGGCGCGGGCGACGGGGCGAAGGTGGCCGCCTGTGGTGGGGAGCAAGCAGCGCGCGAGAGGCGGCACTTCAGCACTGCGCTTGCGGTGCCGCATCCGGCACGGTACAATGCTGCTATGGGCGGCGGCCCGAACCGTGCAAAACGTCCAACAATGTTCGTTCGAGGCGGGGTATGAGCTGGCGATTGCTGCTTGGGCTGGGGGTCACTTTCAGCCTGCTGCTGGCGCTCTTTCTTGTCTTGGTATGTGCAGCTCCATCTTGCACTAGGCCCAAAGTGCAGACCACTCCCTTGGAATACCCTGATTTCTGGCCGGCGGAGCTCCGTGTTATACCTGAAGACGCCGCTGTACTCCCGGGGCCCCCATCCACCTGGGCAACTACGTATGATTTCGTGGAGACCACACTGAATAACGGTCAGAGACCACCACCTTCGGGTCAGAAGGTGCTAGTCCTCAAGTGTCAGGAGTCATTCGCTTCTCTCGTTCAGAAGGTGACAGGTTCACTTACAGGCCAGGACGTGATTCACTACAAGGCATTGGATGAGCGTCTTCCGATCACAGTGGTGCCTCGAGAGCTCAGTTACGTGGTGTACCTGTTTCTGACCTCCAATGGGAGGTACTTGATGACAGTTGAACACGACGTGCTTCGTACTACTAGAGTGACACTGAATCCATCTTCCTTACGAGCAATCAGGAGGATACCGGACTTCGACGAGATTGTCGTCGGTCTATTCGACTTTGGTAGCGAGAGCAAGGACCGGGTGAAGAAATGCAGGGAGTTCTACGGCGGAGAGTACGATGACGAAAGCCATTGACACAAGTGGGAAGGTGGCCCCTGACACCCGTACGAGGTCGCGCTAGGTACCTACGAGGTGGAAACAGTGCGTCGCACTTCGCCCCACCTACTGCTCAAACGGCAGGCCTATGACAAGAACGGCAACCGGGCTGGCTCCCCCTCTGTAGGGGCGGGGCGCGCAGAGCGCGCCGCGACCCGCCCGCCACGGGGCGGCGGCACGGGGCGTGCCGCTTACCCCCCCGGGCGAAGGACGGCTTCGCCCCTACCCCTTCGCAGGTGGTGCCGCAGGCGGCGGCGGGGTGGGTTTCTGCTCGGCCTTATGCTCGCTCTTCTTCACCGCGAGCTCAGGCAGCTTGGCGATCAGCTCCTGGAGGTCCAGGCCGCTGAGCGCTTTGATCACCGGTGGCAGTTCGGCCAGCACCTGGCCGATGTCCTGGGTGATCTTCGCCGCGCCCGTGCCGCTGCCGCCGCCGCCGCCCACGACCACCACGCGCTCGATGCGCGCCATCGGCTCGGCGATCGCGCGCGCGATGTCCGGCAGGCGCTCGATGAGCAGCTGCGCGATGGCCGCCTCGTTGTACTCCTGCCACGCCTTGGCCTTCTCCAGCGAGCCCGCGGCTTCGGCCAGCCCCTTCTGCTTGACGATCTCCGCCTCCGCCAAGCCCTTGGCGCGGATCGCCTCGCCCTCGGCGCTGCCGATGGCTTGCGTCACCTCGGCGCCGGCGAAGCCGGTGAGTTTCTGGCTGCGCGACTGGCCCTCGGCGATGTTCTCCAGGCGGAAGCGCTCGGCTTCGGCGAGGCGCTCCACCTCGTACTTCTTGGCGTCCGCCGGGCGCTGCACCGTGGCTTCGAGCTCCTTCTGCTTGCGCTCGATCTCCTTCTGCTCAAGCTCGATGCGCTTGCTGCGCTCGACGATCTGCACGTCCACTTCCTGCTCGCGCACCTTCTTGAGCGTCGTGTTGCGCTGCAGGTCGTAGGCCAGGTCGGCCTCGGCCTTCTTGGTGTTGACGTCGAGGGTGTAGGTGGCCACCTGGATCTCATAGTCGCGGTTGGCCTCGGCGATCTTCGTCTCGGCGATGAACTTCGCCGTCTCGCCTTCCTGGCGGAACTGGGCGCTCTTGATCGTCGCGTCGCGGTTGGCCTCGGCCTCACCCACCGTCGCGTCGCGCTTCACCTCGGCGATGCGCTTCTTGCCCAGGGAGTCCAGGTAGCCCTGGGTGTCGCGTACGTCGCGGATGGTGAAGGAGATGATCCCCATGCCCATGTTCGCCATGTCGGTGGCGGCCACCTCCTGCACGCGCTGGGCGAAGGCGTCGCGGTTGCGGTAGATCTCCTCCACGCTCAGCGTGCCGAGGATCGCCCGCAGGTGGCCTTCCAGCGTCTGCTGGGCGATGTTGCGGATCTCGTTCACTCCCTTACTGAGGAACTGCTCGACGGCGGTGGCGATGCTCACGTCGTCGCTCCGCACCTTGATCTGCGCCACGCCGTCGACCACCACCGGCACGCCCACCCCCGTGTAGACCTCGGGCGTCTTGACGTCGATGGTCATCAGCTCAAGGCTCAAGTAGTCGACGCGTTCGAGCACCGGCCAGACGAAGGTGCCGCCGCCCTTGATGATGCGGAAGCCGATATGGGCGCGGCTGCCGTCGGCGCGGCGGATCACCTGCCCGCGCCCGCCGGAGATGACCATCACGGCGTTGGGGGGCACCTTGGAATAGCGGCTCGCCCAGATGGCGATGATGATGAAAATCACGACGACGACGGCGATGGCAATCGTCGCTACCCCCGCCGTGGGTAGCGTGAGCTGCGCTAGAATCCCGTACATCCTCCTCTCCTTGCCCTGTGGGATCGCACTTGCCCCGATGCAAATGCCCAGACTTCACGGATTATACGCCACGCCCCCTGGGAGCGCCGCCTTCCAGGCGGGATTCGGGCGACCTATCGGTCGCCCCTACGAATCGGCCGTCGATTCAGAGGTCGCCCGGCAGGGCCGCCGGGCGCTACTGAGAGTGAACCGCGCACATGTCCAATGCGTCATGATGGCGCCGTGCGGGTACAATAACCGCGCGGCGGTGCGCCTCTGCGCACGCTGTCTGATACTACCCAAGGTGGCTGGTGATGAGACTTCAGAAAGCGATGGTCAATGCGGCGGGCCTGCTGGCGCTGGTGCTCATGGCGTCCTGCCATGGCGGAGGGGGCGGAGGGACGCTCGCCATCAGCAGCATCAACCTCAACCCGGCGACGGTCTCCGGCGGGACGGTCGTGGAGCTCACCGCGACGATCAGCGCGCCGGGGCAGAACCCGGACAGCCTGACGAAGAGCTGGACGGTCTCGGCTGGCACCGTGAGCACCACCCAGCCGGACTTCGCGTTCATCCTGCGGCAGACGGCAAAGGGGACGAGCGCCAGCTCGGTGAGCACGGCGGCGAAGACGGTGTACTGGGTCACGCCGGCAGCGGGCGGCTCGGCGACGATCACGCTCACCGTAGGCACGGCGAGCAAGGAGCGCAGCGTGCAGATCGGCTCAAGCCCGGTGCGCATGTCGGTGACTGACGGGAGTGGCGGGCAGAAGATCTGCACGGTGCAGGTGACTAACGTCCAGGACCTCTACCAGGCGGCGTTCCGCATCAACTTCTCGAGCACCTGGACGCCTGTGTCTGCGGCGCAGGGGAGCTTCCTCGGCGCGGCGGGCAACACGCTGTGGATCGGCCTGACCAACCAGAACGGCTTCGTGCCCTGCGCGCTCACCAAGCGCGGCAACGTGGCGGGAGTGGACGGCAGCGGCACACTGGGCACCGTGACCTTCGCTCCGGCGCACGCCGGCTCGGCTGCAGGGAGCCAGGCGGAGCCCTTCGAGCTCAGTCTGGTCATCCTGCGCAACAGCCAGGACCAGCCGATCGCACTAGACTAGCGACGCGCGTGCGCAGTATGGGCGGGCGCGGGGGCCTGCTCCTACTGCGCTTCCGGACGGGGCCAGCCGCCAAGCACCATGGGCATCGGCTTGAGTTCGCGGCGGAATGGGTCCAGCGCCAGGCCCATCGCCTCAAGCGTCACCGCTCCAAGCAGGTTGGCATCGCCCTCCTCGCCGAAGATCACGTCGGCGAAGCCCATGCGCCCAGCGTACTTGAACACCGCCGCGCCGCGTTCGCGCTTGACCAGCTCGCCGTTGGCCAGTGAATACTCGTCGCGGGTGTAGGGCTTGATGCCCAGACCTTCCAGCACTGTCCGCGGGATGACCGAATGCACCGCGCCGGAGTCCACGAGGCACTCAACGGACGCCGCCTGCTCAGGCTCGTTGACGTTGGCGATTTCGACCGTGACGAATGTGAGTCCCACTGCTCCAGGATTGTACCAGCGTGGCGCCGTGCTGGCGGCAGCGACGCCGGTGCTACGGGAGGACGGCGGACACGGCGGTCTGCCCTACCGGGCTTTCGAAGGAGCGAGCGCCGCGCCGAGCATGCCGCAGGCGGCGCCAACGTCGCGGCCGCGGCTGTGGCGCACGGTGACGGGCACTCCCGCGTCGCGCAGCGCCTTGGCAAAGGTGTTCAGGCGTGCGGGCGGGCTGGGGCGATATGGTGCGCCGGGGATGGGGTTGTACTCGATCAGGTTCACGTGCAGCGGCAAGGGCTGCTGGTGCGGCGGCGCGGGATGGCTCAGCGCCTGGGCGACGAGCTCCGAGTCGCGCGGTAGCCCCCCGAGGCGGGCGAAGCGCACCAGGCGCCGCGCATCGGCCTCGCTGTCGTTCAGGCCGTCAAGCAGCGTGTACTCGACGGTCACCTTGCCGCCGTTCATCTGGCGGTAGTAGAACAGCGCCTCGGCGAGGCGCAATGGGCTCTTCTCGGCCCCGGGCATGTGCGCGCTGCGGCCCTCCTCGGTGGTGAAGTGTAGGCTGAGCGCCAGGTTGACTCGCGGCAGCGTATCCGCGCACTCGATGATGCGATCCGGCAGGCCCACGGTGCTGAGCGTGATGCGCCGCGCTGACCAGGCGCACAGGCGCTTGTCCGTGAGCACGGCGACTACGCGCGCCACGGCGGGCAGCGCCAGGAGCGGCTCGCCCATGCCCATGAAGAGCAGGCGGTCGACGCTCAGGCGGCTGTCCGCCTCGGCGAGATAGAGCTGCATCAGCATCTCCGCGGGGCTAAGCCTCGCCAGCAGCCCCATCCGCCCCGTCCCGCAGAAGCGGCAGCTCAAGGGGCAGCCACTGTGCACGCTGAGGCAGAGTGCGGTGCCGTAGTCGAAGCGGGGCATGAGCACCGCCTCGACCGGGTGTCCGCCCAGGCTGAGCCAGCCGTACTTCACCGAGCCGTCGCCGCTGGCCTGCTTGGCCTTGAGCCTCAGCGGGCGGCAGTCGTAGGCCTGGGCGAGCAGCGCGCGCACGCTTGCTGGCAGGTCGGTCATGCGCAGCGGGTCGAGCACAGTGTGGACGTGCAGCCAGCGCAGCACCTGGATGGCGTGGAAAGAGGGCGCAGCATGCGCGGTGAGCAAGGTCTCGATGGCGGGCATGTCCGCGTCGAGGATGTGCGGCCGGGGCGCAATGCGCCTGCGCGGAGCCCCGGGACTTACCACTTCTCCGTATCTGCGGGGAGGTCGAATTTCAGCCCCAGCGCCCCCCCGGCGTACTTGAGATACGCCGCCTCATGCCCCTGGCAAGTCTCAAAGATCGCCTGGTAGCGCGAGCGGGTCCCCTCCAGCTCGGCGACGCCCACCACGTCAAGCTTCGTGAGGTCCGGCAGCAGGTTCACGCTGTTGAAGTACGTCGCGACGGTCACGTACTGCGAGGTGAGGTAGCGCAGGGCGTCGCCAAGCTTCAGCGCATCGTCGCTGCCCCGCTGCGCCTTCTGGGCGAAGGGCGTGAGCACGCGGAGCTGGATGGCGAAGAAACTGCGGTCAACGGGGCCAATCTGCCCCAACCGGTAGAGCATGAACATCACCTCGCCGACGTCCTCCTTGTCCGCGGGCCAGCTCATCGTGGCGATCAGCTGGTCCACGAGCTGCGCCACGTCGTCCTGGGAGATGTGCCCGAAGTGGTTCCAGTGATCAATGTACTGCGCTTCCGTCGTGGTGGCTTCCAGCTTAGGAATGAGCACGCGCGTGATGCGCGGCGCGAGCGGCGGCGGGAAGAAGAAGAAGCTGCGGTCGGCGGGCTTCTTGTTGCCCGCGCGGATCTCGCGCAGCACCTCGTCGCGAATCTCGCCGAACTTCGCCGGGTCGGTGTACTTGGTGACCAAGAGCGCCCGGTAGTAGTTCACGTAGTCGTCGTCAGGCCAGTACTTCTCCGCCTGCTCGAATAGCTTGCGCACATCAGGCAGGCGCTTGTTGATCGCCAGCTCCTCCATCGCCCCGGTGCGCAGCCAGTCGCCGCAGAGGTGCGGCTCGGTGAGGATGTGAATCTTCAACAGGTAGAAGCTGCCCTCGTCCGGCCAAATGGAGATCGCCTTGTCGATCATCGTGATCGCCTGGCTCTCCGTGTTGTCGAAGTCGCCGCTCGTTCCCTTGTAGCGCTTGCGCGGCTTGAGGTAGAGAGCATAGGTGGCGCAGTTGAGCGGGTTCTTGGGCTCCTTGGTGATCGCGTCCTGGAAGAGCTGCTCCACCTTGGCATTCACGCCGAAGATGTTCTTCTCCAGTTCCTGGGACAGCGCTTTCTTATTCTCCGCCCCCTGCGCCTGCTCCTTTGGGTTCTTCGAGTTGATCAGGCGCTGCATGTCGTCCCACTTCTGGCCGATGACGAAGTAGCCCGTCTCGACGAGGAACCAGGCCTGCTTCGCCGAGGCGTGGATGTCCTGGTAGGGGCGGTCGTAGAACGGCACGGGGTATTCCACTGCGCCCTTCGCCGCACCCTTGGCGGAGGGTGCCGCAGCCTTCCCTCCCGTTACACGTTCGGCGCAACCCGCAGCGCCAGCCGCCAGCGCGATGAGCGCCAAGACGCACGCCAAGCGCGTGAGCATCACGATTCCTCCATTCCTGTGCCGGTGCATAGCCGCAAAGTATATCTGCCGCTGCGACGCTAGGCGGGCAGACTGCGTTCAAAGAAGCGCCACCAGTTGGCGCCGAGGAAGCCGAGCAATGCCTCCGCGCCCCAGCCCTGGCGCTCCAGCTCGCCTGCCAGCAGCCCGAGCTGATCCACGCGCTCGATGCCCAGGGGCGTGTTCTCCACGGTCAGCCCGCCGTCCAGGTCGCTGCCCAGGCCGACGTGCGCCTCCCCGATGAGCCCGGCGAGATGCAGCGTGTGGGCGGTGGCAGCGCTAAGCGGCGGCTGGCCGTGCTCGCGCCGCCACCCCGCGATGAGCAGCGGCGCCAGCAGGTTCAGCCCGATCACCCCGCCGCGGCGGCCCAGCTCCGCCGCCTGCTCGTCGCTGATGTTGCGCTCCAGGGCGGCCAGGGAGCGCGCGTTGCTGTGCGTCGCGCACAGCGGCCCGTGATAGTGGCGGAAGGCATCGCGGCAACCGGCGTCGCATAAGTGGCTGAGATCGAGAATCATTCCCAGATTCGCGAACTCCTTCAGCAGGGCGAAGCCTTCGCTGCTCAGCCCCGAATGGTCGCCGAAGCTGCCGCTGCCGAAGCGGTTTACGCCGTCCCAGGTGATGCTCGCCAAGCGCACCCCGCGCTCGAACCAGGCGCTCAGCTCGTTGGGCGAGGCGAGCAGCTCGAGGCCCTCCATCAGCAGGATCACGCCCACGGGATAGGCCTGGATGCCGTCCGGGCCGGTGGTGGGCTGGGCGGTGGCGAGGCGGGCGAGGTCGGCCTGGCTGCGCACGGGGACGAAGACGTCGGGGTAGAGGCTGAACCAGCGCTGGTACATCTCGACTTGGCGCGTGAGCTTGAGGCGGCGCAGGTCCTCCGGCTGGCGGTGCATGGCGAAGAGCGTGGCGCAGATCAGGCGCACGCCCCCGCGCCTGAGCCAGGGCAGGGTGATCATGCAGGGAGTTGCGCCGGGGTCGCCGAAGTCGCGGCTGTACTCCTGGCAGTGGAAGGCGATGTCCTCGTGGGCGTCGGCGATGAACCTGCCCGGCGGCGGCGGCATAGGCGCGCATTGTAGCAGCGTGGGGGCCGTAGGGGCCGCACTTGTGCGGCCCGCATGCGTGCCAGGTGCGACGCCGGGCCGCATGAATGCGTCCCCTACCAGCGCGCCGCCCACGGGCGGCGCCTACGAATCGTGAACTGCTCAATGCGCATTGCGTCGTGCTACTATGCGGCGCGTGCGGAAAGGCGGCGCACTTGCGGGGCCATCGGGCGCGGTTAGGCGGATGCGCGCGGGCGTGCTCGGCGGCGTGCTGCTGCTGCCCATGCTGGCGCTGATGCTGGCGACCAAGGCCGCGCCGGGGCGCACCACGGGAGGCCCCTCGGGCACCGCGCGGCCACCCTCCGCCGCCAAGTACGTCGAGCGCTACCCCGAGCGCGAGAACGACGTGCCGCCCACGTTAGAACAGCTCGCCAGGCCGCGCGTCTACGACCTCGACCCCGCCCAGGGCATCGGCCTCGACACCTTCACGCTGTGGGCGCTGGACGACCTGGGGCGCCCGGATCCCTCCGCTTACGCCTATTTGCGGCTGACCGGGCGCAAGCTCGAGAACGGCGACTATCACCTCGTGGTGCACGTGACGAAGGCGCCGGCGCTGACCAACCTGCAGCTCGTGGTGCGCTACGACCAGGACAACTGGCACCCGCGCAACTGCGATCCCGGCAGCCTGTTCGGCAAGGAGGGCGACCGGCTGTGGCTGTGCAAGCTCGACGTGCCGGGGGTGGTGTGCGCGGCGATTGTGCGCATCCGGCCGGACGTGAACGGCGGGACGAAGGTGGACGACGGCGTGGTGTGCGAGATGGCGTTCAATGCGCGCCCCTTCGACTACAAGCCGTGGTGGCCGGACAACGCGCCGGGCGGCGCACGCAACCAGCCGCGCAACGTGCAGGCCTACATGGACCCGCAGAGCTGCTGCGTCGTGCTGTACTGGGAGGAGGCGAACCTGGGGGACTACAACAACGACGGCGAGGTGGGGCTGGGCGACCTGGTGCCGGTGGGCTACCGCTACGGCCGCCTGAGCACCGACGGCTTCGAGGACGAGTGGGACCGCCTGGTGGACGGCAACGCCGACGGCGAGATCAACCGCCGCGACGTGTGGCTGATCGCCGAGAACTTCGGCGCGCTGCTCTCGGGCTATCGCGTCTACCGGCGCCCGGCGGGCCGGCCGAAGCGCGAGGAGGTGCTGCTTAAGCACCGCACCTCGCCGCTGCTGCCGCTCAGCGTGCACCGGCCGGTGGAGTGGGACCCGGCGCGGCCCATCGCGTACCGCTACTACGACCGCGACGTGACGGCGTCGGGCAAGCTGTCGGAATGGATCTACCGCATCGTGCCTTACGACGCCGCGGACGACCGCGAGGGGCCCTACAGCGACATCGAGGTGAAGGTGCGCGCAGGGCCCGGCCTGGTCAGCCTCGCGAGCCGGTGAGGGCGCCGCCGGGGCGCCAGGGCCGGTGCTAGAATCGCCGCATGAGCGTTGAGCAGCTCGGGGTGATTGTCGCCATCATAGCGGTTACCATCCCCGTTGTGGCGCTGATGATCCCGATCGTCAAGATCCTGGTGAAGCCGTTCAACGACGCGATGGGGCGGCGGGAGCGGGTTGAGGCGCGAAAGGCTTACCAGCGCCTGGTGGAGGAGAAGCTCGACGTGATGAAGACGGCGATCGCGATGGGCTACCGCGAGGCGGAGCTGCGCGAGCTGGACGCGCGGCTGGAGAAGCTCGTCGGGACGGAGAAGCTCAAGGAGCTGCTGGAGGAGCAGCCCGGCGTGCCAGTTCCTGACGCCGAGCTGAGCGACACGGACCTGGCCGGCGAGCTGGCGCGTACCCGCCAGGAGCGGCAGGCAACGCAGGAGGGAGGACGGCGTGTTTGACTCCGGCTTTATCGAAGTGGCGATCGGGGTGGCGATCATCATCCTCGCCAGCGGCCTGGCGCGCTCGCTCTTTCCACGTCACCCTCGCACGGCGTATCGCGCACCCCAGCCGCAGGCCAACCCGGCGGCGGCGAAGGCGCTGGAGACCTATGAGCGCCTGGCGCGGGAGAAGCTGGAAGTAATGAAGACGGCGCTGACGATGGGGTACAGCGATGAGGAGCTTAAGCGCTTGGACGACCGCCTGGAGAAGCTGATCGGCAAGGACAAGCTGGCGCAGATCCTGCGCGGGGATGGACCAGCGGCGATGGCTGACGCCGACTTGCTCGACACGCAGCTCGACCACGAGCTGGAGCGGCTGAAGCAGCTCAAGCAGAAGCAGTGACGGAGCGGGGCGAGCTCGGTGAGCTGCTCGCCGCGGCGAGGGGGGCGCTGGGCCATGCCTACTGCCCGTACTCGCGGTACCCCGTCGGCGCCGCGGTGCGCACAAAGTCGGGCGCGGTGTACGCGGCGTGCAACGTGGAGAACGCCAGCCTGGGGTTGAGCTTGTGCGCCGAGCGGGCGGCGATCGCCGTGGCGGTGGCAGCGGGGATGCGGGCGGGGGAGCTCACGGCGGTGGCGGTAGTGGCGGAGAGGGGCCTGCCGGTGCCGTGCGGCGCGTGCCGCCAGGTGATCGCCGAGTTCGCCGCGGCGGGCTGCATGGTGGCCGTGCAGGGCGGGGATGGCGAGGTGCGCGTATGGCCGGCGGCGGAGCTGCTGCCCGATGCGTTCCGCGCCATCCCGTAGGGGCCGCAGAGATGCGGCCCGAACGCTGGTCGCGACACACCCGGTAGGCAGGGCTTTAGCCCCGCAACACATTCTCAGGTAGGCCGGGCTTCAGCCCGGCGGGGCCTCGGCGGCACTGAAGTGCCGCCTACCGGTGCCGGTGCTAGGATCGACGGAGGCTGCGAGGAGGAATGATGTCCGGCGGAGCCCTGCGCGTTGTGTTGGGTATGATAGTGTTTGCCGGCACTACGGCCTATGCGGCTGCCGCTGAGACGCCTGAGATCCCCGCGGCGATCCAGCAGTACGTGGACAGCCGTACGCCGGCGTGGATCGACCGCCCGGCGCTGGCGACGGCGCTCAGTGACGCCGGTGCGAACTGGCAGGAGCTCAGCGCCGCCCTTGATAACTACCGGCCCCCCGACGGCAGGCAAACCGATGCCGGGGGGGCCTACTCCTGCATGCTCTGGCTGATCGAGCACGCCCCGCACCTCGACCGCCTCGAACTGACAAAGGCCGTGCTCACCGACGACGTGGACCTGGCCATGAGCGCCGCCAAAGCCTGGGGATACGACACGGAGGGCGACTTCTTCCGCCGCGACGTGCTCAACTACCGCCTGGACGATGAGCCGGTGACGGACTGGCGCGGCGAGCTTGCCCGGCGCTACTCCCAGGCGGCGGAGGGCCTGGCCCCCGAAGACCCGCAGCGCATCTCGCGCATCGTTGTCGCTGTGACGGCGGGGTTCAAGACCATCGAGCGCGGCTTCTTCGGCAACCTGGCCGATCCCTTGAGCATCGACAACGCGCGGGCGGGGACGGATCGCGAGCTGGCCCTGCTCACGGCGGGCGCGCTGCGCGCCCAGGGCTTCGGCGTGCGCTTCGTGCGCGAGAACCTGAGCACGAAGAGCTGGGTGGAGGTGTACACCGGGCCGGGGGCCAAGTACGACGCGACCGCCTGGACGCCGGTGTATCCCAGCGCGCCCACCCAGACCGGCTACACCAACTACGCGATGGAGCTGTGCGGCGGGCGCATCGCAGTGGTGACGGCGGGCGACGCCTTCGGCATGGAGCAGGTGACGGCGCGCTACTGCGAAGTATGCGCGGTCAAGCCAACCATCATGCGTGGCGGCGAGGAGCTGAAGAACTACGAGGGCTGGACGCTGAGCGCCTGGTACGACGGGCACTTCGTGCCCTTGGACGACCTCGGCTATCCGGTGAGCGCCGAGGACTATCCGCTGGAGAAGCCCGCCGAAGGTGCCGAGGAAGGCGTGTACTACGTCGGCGCGCCGGGGGACTATCGCGCGACCGCCGGGGCGCGCTATCCGGGCGGCATCGTGCACGTCGTCACCAAAGAGTTCCACGCCGACCCGGGGGGGCGGGTGGAGCTGACGCTCACGCTGGATCCCCCCGCCGACCTGCCCGCTGCCGCGTTTGTCGAGCGCAGCGTGGGCGAGGACGCGCCGCAGCAGGGCACGCACCTCTACGTCGTGATCGACGAGAAAGAGCCGTCAACTCGCACGCTGGGGCTGCTCGAGCCGCTGAAGAGCACCGCGGGGTTGGACTATATCGTGCTCGAGGCGCATGCCAGCGATGCGCAGGCGGAGGCGCTGCTAAGTATGTTGAAGGTCGTTGCTGACGATCCCAAGCCTGTTGTCGTGCTCATCCGCGACGGAGCCACGCTGCTCTACCAGCGCGGCTACAACCTGAACATCGCAGGCTGGGTGGAGCGCACGCTGGCACAGTGAGGGGCGGCACAGGCGGTGGCACAGCCGGCCCGGCTGTGGCCGGTGGCGCGGCAATGTCCTAGAATCGCTGCGTGCGAGTGCTGTTCGTCTGTACCGGCAACGCCTGCCGCAGCCCGCTGGCCGAGCGCCTGGCCCGCCTGCACTACCCGCAGCATCACTGGGAGAGCGCCGGCGTGCTGCCCGGCGGGGCGATGCATCCCCTCGCGGTGGAGGTGCTGGCGGAGCACCATGCGGACAGCGACGGCTTCCGCCCGCGCGACGTGTACAGCCTGGACCTGCGCGGCTTCTCGCACGTCGTGCTGATCGGCGAGACGGCGCGCGCGCTGTTCCCGGTGCCAGGAGGCGCCGGCGAGCGCCCAGAGGCGGCAGGCGGCAGGCGGGCGGAGTCAGGGCGCGGCAAGGGCCCGGAGGTGCTGTACTGGGACGTGGACGATCCCTTCGAGGTGCGCGGCGGCCTGGAGGAGGTGCTGAGCGCCTACCGCGCCTGCGCCGCCGACCTGCTTGAGCGCATCGCGATGCTCGTTTCGTAGGGGCCGCACTTGTGCGGCCCGCATTCGTACCTGGTGCCTCGTCCGCGCGCTTGCCTCGCTGAGGCGAAGCATGGCTTCGCCCCTACGGCGCGTTGCTGCGCAGTCGCCCGCCTAGCGGATTGCGCAGTGTTGCGCTATAGTTAGCATGGCATCCGGCGAGGGCGGGCGTGCTTTGCCTGCTTGCCGGATGAAGCAGCAGCGCCGGAGGCCCGGCGGTGAAGGAGGGTTCAGTGACGGCAGTGAAGGTCGCCGCACCCAAGACGCCTGCGTGCCCGCGGCGGAGATGGCGCCACGGGGCCGGGGGTATCATGCGATGAGCATTCGCACTGAGACGCTGCTCGTCGCCGTCGTGGTGTTCGCCGCGCTATGCCTCGCGCTGGCAATGATCCTCCGCGGTCCGCTCGTCAAGCAGCTTCGCGAGCTGGAGGACCAGCAGATCAGCAGCGACGTGATACGCGTGCGCGAGGGGCTGGGAAACGAGGCGCAGGCGATCGCGCGCGTGGCGCGGGACTACGGGGTGTGGGATCAGACCGTGGAGTTCGTGCAGAAGCCAAGCGCGGAGTACATCGACTCCAATCTCGGCCCCAGCGCGTACAAGTCTAACAAGGCGAATCTGTGTCTCATCGCTGACGCCAAGGGCCGCGTGGTGTTTCGCGCCGCTTACGACCTCGAGCAGTCAAAGGAGGCCGCGCCACCGCCCCCGGAGGTCGAGCGCACCCTCGTCCGCACCGCCCTCGACAAGGCGCGGCCGGGGGAAGGGCTCAGCGGGCTGTACGTCATCGGCAGTACGCCTCTGCTCATCGGCGCCCATCCCGTGATGCTCGAGGACTCCTCGAAGGTCTACGGCGTATTCCTCTTCGGGCGGTATCTCACGAAGCAAGAGATAGAGGGCATCGCCGCTCTGACGCAGGTTCCGTTCAGCCTGCAGAACCTGGAGGAGGCGCAGGGCAGCGCGGCTCTCGGCCAGGTTACTGCTGAGTTGCGCAGCCCGCAGAGCGTCGCCGTGCACGAGCTGAGCGACACGCGCATCGCTGCTTACACGGTCCTCACGGACATCGCGGGAGGGCCGGCGGTCCTCGCCGCAACTGAGCAGGACAGGCCGTTTATCAGGCGGGCGCGGAGCATGGTTAACTACCTGCTCGTGCTGCTCCTGGGTACGGTCCTGGTGTTCTCCGGCGCGTTCTTGCTGATCGTCGAAGCGCGCGTGCTCAAGCCCCTCACCGCCATCGCCCGCGAGGTGCGGGCGGTCGACATTGCGGGCCCCGCGCCGCAAGCGGTGTTCGAGCGCCGCGGCGTCGAGTTCGGTCGCCTCGCCCGGTCGATCAACCAGATGCTCACCGCGATGCACGGGCGCAGCGAGGACTTCCGCCGTAGCCAGGAAGCGCTGGCCAGCAGCGAGGCGCACTTCCGCGCGCTGATCGAGCGCGGCAGCGATCTGGTGCTGATCGTCGACCATGCGGGAACGATCACCTATGCTAGCCCATCCGTGGCGCGCGTGCTGGGCTATGCGGAGGGCGAGCTCACCGGCAGAGCGGTGTTCGACTTCGCGGATCCGGCGTATCGCGAGAGAGGACGGCGGCACCTGGCCGAGTTGCTGGACAACCCTGACAGGGTCGTGCAGGTCGAGACGCGGGTGGGCCACAAGAGCGGCACCGCGGTCGATCTGCAGGTGGTGGCGCGCAACGAGTTGGCCAACCCGGCGGTGGGCGGGATCGTAGTCAACGCCTACGACATCACTGAGCGCAGGCGGCACGATGACGACCTACGCAAGCTGTCCCAGGCCGTTGAGCAGAGCCCGAGCATGGTGATCATCACCGGCCCGGAGGGCCTGATCGAGTATGTGAACCCGCAGTTCGCGGCCCTGACCGGCTTCCGTCCCGAGGAGGCGATCGGCAGGCAGGCAGTTGACTTCCTGCCGCCCGACCTCGACGCCGAGACGCGCCTGGAGCTGGAGCGCCTGCCGGCGATGGGCGGGGAATGGCGCGGCGAGCTGCGCGGGCTGCGCAATGACGGCACGCTTACCTGGGTGGCGCTGTCGATCACCCCGATCCGGGACGCCGCCGGGACGATCACCCGCCGCTTGATCATCGGCGAGGACGTCACGGAGCGCCGTCTGGCCGAGCAGGCGCTTGCCGAAAGCCAGCTTGCCGTAACCACGATTCTCTCCACCTCGCGCGAGGGCTTCCTGCGCATCGACAACGACGGGGTCATCGTCGACGTGAACACCGCGGCCTGCGACCTGCTCGGACGTACCGTGGAAGAGATCATCGGGCGCCCTCGCGAAGACTTCCTCGACCCTGAATGCCTGCCTATCCTGCAGGAGCAACGGGCGCTCCGCCGGCAGGGCGTGGCCAGCACCTATGAGCTGCGGATGCTGCGCCCCGACGGCGCGCCCGTCCACTGCCTGGTCAACGCCACGCCGCTGCTCAACGAGCAGGGGCAGGCGCTCGGCTCGGTGTCGATGCTGACGGACATCACCGCGCGCAAGATGGCGGAGGAGCTGGCCCGCCGCGAGAACGCCAAACTCGCGGCGATGATCTCCGGCATGCAGGAGGGCGTTCTGTTCGCAGACGCCAACGGGACGATCGTGGAGGCCAACACTTACTTCTGCGAGCTGATGGGGATGAGCCCCGACGAGATCCTCGGCCGCGACGTGGTGGACATCCACCACCGGGAATGCCCGGATGCCACGGACCAGGTGGGCGCCACGCTGGCCGCCTATCGCAGCGGAGAGAAGGCGGAGGCCGTGACAACCCAACGGCCGTTGCGCGGCCGTGAAGTGATCTGGCGCGTCCAGCCGATCTATCGCGACTCGCTCTTCGACGGCATTCTCGTGAACATCACCAACGTGACCGAGCTGGTGGAGGCGCGGCGGATGGCGGAGGAGGCGGCGGAGCGGATCAACAGATTCGCCACCGAGCTTGAGCAGCGCAACGCTGAGCTGGACGAGGCGTTGATCGCGGCGCGGGCGGCGGCGGACGCGAAGAACGAGTTCCTCGCCCGCGTCAGCCACGAGATCCGCACCCCGATGAACGGGATCATCGGCATGACCAGCCTGCTCCTGGATACGGCCCTCAGCACCGAGCAGCGCGAGTTCGGCAACATCGTGCAAGGCTCCGCCCAGGCGTTGATGGCGATCATCAACGACATCCTCGACTTCTCCAAGATCGAGGCGGGCAAGCTTGACCTGGAAGAGATTGACTTCGATCTGGTGGTGGTCGTCGAGGACACGGCGGAGCTGCTCAGCCCGCGGGCGCACGAGAAGGGCCTGGAGCTCGGGGTGCTGTTCGACCACGACGTGCCGGTGTACCTGCGTGGCGACCCGGGGCGCCTGCGCCAGGTGCTGACGAACCTGGTGGGCAACGCCGTCAAGTTCACCGAGCGGGGCGAGGTGCTCGTTCGCGTCGTGCTCGAAGCGGAGACGGACAGCGACGTGAACGTGCTGTTCGAGGTGGAGGACACGGGCATCGGCGTTCCCCAGGACAAGACGGACCGCCTGTTCGTCTCCTTCTCCCAGGTGGACCGGGCTACGACCAGGCGCTACGGCGGCACGGGGTTGGGACTGGCGATCTCCAAGCAGCTCGCCGAGCTGATGGGCGGGCGGGTCGGCGTGCGCAGCAGGGAGGGCGAGGGGTCGGTGTTCTGGTTCACCGCGTGCTTCCGCAAGCGCGAGCCGTTGCCGGCACTCGTCCCCCTGGCGCGTGATGAGCTCACGGGCAAGCGCGTGCTCATCGCCGACGACCATGCGAGCAACCGCTACATCCTGCGCCACCAGCTGAGCGGCTACGGCTGCGTGGTCGCGGAGGCGGAGCACGGCATGGCCGCCCTGGAAGCTCTGCGCGCCGCCGCCGCCGAGCAGCCCTATGACGTGGCGATCATCGACTACAGCATGCCGCAGATGTCGGGCACCGACGTGGCGCGCAATGTGCGCGGCGACGCGCGGATCGCCGCCACGCCGCTGATCCTGCTTACCTCCGCGGCGCGGCGCGGCGACGCGGCGGTAGCCCTGAAGGCCGGCTTCAACGCCTATCTCGTCAAGCCGGTCAAGCAGAAGCTGCTCTTCGAATGCGTCGCCACGGTCCTTGGAGCTGAGCAAGCGGGCCAGGCGCAGCCAACCGCGCTGATCACGCGCCATACCCTGCGCGAGGCCCTCCGCAAGCGCCTGTCGATCCTCCTTGCCGAGGACAACGTGATCAATCAGCAGGTCGCGGTGCGGTTCCTGGAGCGAGCGGGACACCAGGTGAGCGTGGTGGCCGACGGCCGCCAGGCGGTGGATGCGGCGGCCAGCGGCACGTTTGACCTCGTGCTGATGGACTGCCTGATGCCGGGGATGGACGGCTTTGAGGCCACCCGCGCGATCCGCGCCCTCCCGGGCGAGGCCAGCCACGTCCCGATCATCGCGATGACTGCCAACGTCATGCGCGGCGACCGCGAGGCGTGCCTGGAGGCGGGGATGAACGACTATCTCGGCAAGCCCGTCGACCCCGCCGAGCTGTTCGCCGCCATCGAGCGCCAGACGGGGGCGTCCGAACCCGCCGGAACGCCTGCACCGCCCGCCGAAAGCCCTGGGGGTGGCGAAGCTGCGCCAACCGTGGAAGCTGCTGTGCCGCCCCTCGACGTGGAGCAGAGCCTCGCCCGCGCCAGCGACCCCGAGTTCTGGCACGTGCTCCTGGCGTCGTTCGCCGAGGAGACGCCCCGGCACATGGACGCCATTGCGGAAGCTCTCGCGGCAGATGATTTCGCCCTCGTCCAGCGCGAGGCGCACACGATCAAGGGCAGCGCCGCAGAGATCGCCGCCCAGCCGTTGCGCGAGGCGGCCCTGGCGCTGGAACAGGCCGCGAAGAGCGGTGACGCCCCCTCCGCGCAGGAGCTTTACAACTCCCTGGCCGGGGAATGGGCGCGGCTGAAGGATTGCTTGGAGAGCCTATGAACGCAGAGCTGCCGCGCGTGCTGGTCGCCGAGGATGACAAGGTCAGCCGCCTCAAGCTGCAGCGCATCCTGGAGAAGGAGATGGGCCTCGCAGTGCTGCTGGCCTCCGACGGCGAGGAGGCCTGGCAGGCGTTCCTGGCCAACGACGTGCGCTTCGTTCTCTCCGACTGGATGATGCCGGGCTGCGACGGCCCGGAGCTCTGCCGCCGCATCCGCGCCGTCACCGACCGCCCCTACACATATTTCATCTTGCTCACCGGCCGCACAGAACAGGAGGACCTGCTCGAGGGCATGGCCTCCGGCGCCGACGACTACGTGCGCAAACCCTTCGACCCGGCGGAGCTGGCCTCGCGGATGCGCGCCGGCTTCCGCGTGGTGCACCTTGAACAGGCCCTCGCCTCGCGCAACACCGAGCTTGAACACACGCTGGCGCAGCTGCGCAAGGCGGTGGATGCGGCGGGGCGGACGCAGCTCGGCATGCTCCCCGATGAGGCGCGCCTCGCCCGCGCCGAAGCGGAGCACGGGGTGCGCCTGGCCTACCGCTACCAGTCTTGCGAAAGCCTCGGCGGCGACGTCTTCGGCCTGGAACTGCTCCCCGGAGACGGCGCGGCCCTGTTCATCGGCGACGTCTCCGGCCACGGCATCGCCGCCTCCCTCGCCGCCGTCCGCCTGCACACCTTCCTCAGCACCAATGCGCGCTCCAACCCCGACCCGCTTCACGTCATCAGCCAGGCCAACGACTTCTGCATCGCGGAGCTGCCACAGGAAGTCTACGCCACCTTGGCCTACATGCTCATCGAGCCCACCCTACGGCGCATCGAAGCCGTGCTCGCCGGCCACCCGGCGCTCATCCTGGTGGGAAGCGGCGGGAAGGTGAGCCAGCTCGGCGCCTCCATCCCGCCGCTGGGCATGTTCCCTGACGCGCCCAAGAGCGCAGACGTGGCCGCGCTCGACCTGCGGGCGGGAGAACGCGTCATCGCCTACACGGACGGGATCACCGAGACGCGCAACGCGGCGGGCGAGATGTTCGCCGTCGAGCACCTGCTCAAGGCGGCCCGAGGTGCCGCCCGCGCCAGCCTCGAGGAGGTGCCCGCGCGCCTGCTCGCCGCGGCGGACAACTGGCGCGCCGCCGATAGCGCCCCCGAGGACGACGTGATCATCGCCGCCCTGGAGATCCCCTAGACTCCACCCAGCGCCCGGCTGCCCCGGGAGATGCACCGCCGGCACAACCCTCGCAGAGCCTGATGGTCGGGGCTGAGAGGGCTTCTTCGGAGCGCTGATCTAATGAAAACTGTAGTACTAATCGCGTCAAGCGCGCTCCCGCCGTCCCTCCAAAATACCCCCCGCTGTCTTCCGGCTCCCATACGCCCCTAAGCCGCGTATGCTATACGCGCGATGGGTATTCCCCGCTTGCCTCTGGGGGCTTAATCGCTTAGAATCGGGATGCTCCGGTGGACTTGCAGTGCAGCCATAGCTCTCCCCGGAGCGCCTTCTCTTTCCCGCGGGCGCTGTCGCTTGCATTCGGCGCGCTGATACGGTACAATTACAGCGGTGATGCGGTTGGACCTGACCGTAGCAGCCCAGCCACATAACCGAAAGTTCTTCTCCAATATTCCGGACGCGAAGGGGCTAGTCACTAGCCCCTTTTTGCTTTTCCAGCGACGGCGTCGGCGGCGGGGGATATAGGGTCCGAGCCGCTCCGCCGAGCCTGTACTCACTCTGGAGGGAATATGCGTGCCGTGGTCGTTGACGGTCCGGGGGACCCGGATGTGCTTCACCTGCACGAGGATGCTGCCATGCCCGAGCCGGGAGCTGGGCAGGCGCGGATCAGGGTGGCCTTCGCCGGGCTCAACTTCTTCGACGTGCTCATCCGCAGCGGGCGCTACCTCAGGCGGCCCAAGTACCCGGCGATCCTCGGCGGCGAGGTCTCCGGCGTGGTGGACGCTGCGGGCGATGGGGTGAGCCATCTCCGCCCCGGCCAGCCGGTATGCGCGCTGACCGGTAGCGGCGGCGGCTATGCGCAGTACGCCCTGGCGCAGGCCGACGCGGTGATTCCGCTGCCCCACGACATGTCGCTCAGGCTCGGCGCGGCCTATCCGCTGCAGGTGCTGACGGCCTGGGGGGTGCTGAACATCTCGGGGCGGGCGCTGCCGGGGGAGTGGGTGCTGGTGCACGCCGCGGCGGGCGGCGTGGGGGCGATCCTGTGCCAGCTGGCGCGCGACAAGGGCTGCCTGGTGATCGGCACCGCGGGCAGCGCCGAGAAGTGCGCCCACGCCCGGCGCCACGGCGCGCAGTGGACGATCAACTACAACGACGAGGATTTCAGCGACCGCGTGCTGGCGATCACCGCCGGGCACGGGGCGGACTTGATCTGCGACAGCGTGGGCAAGGCGGTGCAGCGGGGCAACGTGCGCTCCATCTCCAACTTCGGGCGCGTCGTCGTCTTCGGCTACGCCAGCGGCGAGCCGAAGTACGCGATGAACGTGCTCTGGGCGCGCAGCGCGGGCGTGTGCGCCTATGGGCTGTACCACCACGTGCTGGAGTCCCAGACGATGCGGCGGGCGATCCGCGACACGCTGCTGGCGGTGTACAACGGCGAGCTGAAGCTGCCCATCGGCGGCGTGTTCCCGCTCAGTGACTGCGCCGAGGCGCACCGCCGGATGGAGGCGCGGGAGACGGTGGGCAAGCTGCTGCTGGAAGTGGACGGCTCGCTGGACGCCTCATCCTAGGAGCGCAGGCGTCCCTGCCTGCGACAGAGTGTCAGGCACGGAGGCCTGACCTCCTGGGGGTGGTAGCGGCAGCCCGGGTGGTATACATAGCGCCATGCCGCCGCGGTTCACTGCATCGCGCGAGGCGGAGTTCTCCGCCGCCCACTTCCTGCGCGAGTATCACGGAGCGTGCGAGCGCCTGCACGGCCACAACTACCGCGTGCGCGTCGTGGCGAGCTGCGACGAGCTGGACAGTGAGGGGATGGTGGTGGACTTCAGTCGCCTGCGCGACGCACTTGCCGGGGTGCTCAGCCGTTTCGACCACGCGCTGATCAACGACGTGCCGCCCTTCGAGGCACTCAACCCTACGGCGGAGCACCTGGCGCGGTACATCGCCGAGGAGGTGGCGCGGGAGGTTGACGACGGCCGGGCGCGCATCGTGGAGTGCCGGGTGTGGGAGACCGCCCGCAACTGCGCGGCGTACCGGCGGTAGGCGCGAAGCGGTAGGCAGAAGGCAATAGGCAGTAGGCGCAGATAGGTGCCGGCTACCGTGCCGTCCTTGTAAGGGCGGCTCGCGAGCCGCCCTCCTCTCCGTAGGGGCGACCGATAGGTCGCCCGAATGCCGGCAGGATGCCGGCGCACCTAGGGCGCGAGGCCCCTCAGTCCGGCGGCAGGGATGCCGCCGCTACGGGAGAATTGGCGGACACGGCGGTCCGCCCCACTGGAAGGCGGACACGGCGGTCCGCCCTACTGGGGTGAGGGCTGGCCTGCCATGTCCGCGGACACCGGGATGCTCTTCAGCGCGTCGAGCCACTCCGCGGGCAGGGCGCGCTCCGCAGCGCAGACCACGAGCTGCTCGAGGTAGCTTGGCGACGGCTTGCTCATCACCGGGTCATGCGGTGTGAGCATGTAAGTGAACGCGGTGTAGCGCCGGCCGCCGCGGTCCTGCACGCCCACCCCCCGGCGATGATAGCGGTTGGGCGTGCGCAGGGCCTTCTCCAGCGCGCGGAAGTCCTTCTGCCGCGCGTCGTAGAGCACGCCCCACACGTGGTCGTCGTCGCGGTTCGTGCGCAAGAGCGACGGCAGGGCGGTGCCGAGCGGCCGAAAGTAGTACGGCCAGACGAGGCAGTGGTGTGGCAGGCGGGCGATCTTCACCGCCTGCAGCGCCTTGACGTGGCGGCTGACCTGCGCCTGGTCGAGGAGCAGGTCGTAGGCGAAGAAGTACTCCTCGCGCAGGCTGCCCGGGAACAGCGCGGCCTCGCTCGCCTGCAGGCTGAGCATCTCCAGCAGCGCCTCGGGGGAGAGCACCCCCTCCGTCGACTCCTCGGGTTGCTCCGCGCCTGCTGCGGCGGCCTCCTGCTCAGTCATGCTCCACCTCGCGCGTTGGATAAGGCACAGTGATCACGTACCGCCCCCAGCTCAATGATACCGCCGAGATGATGCTTGGCGAAAGCTCGCGGCCGTCCGCCAGAGTGCGGGCAAACACTTGCTTGAACGCCACCCCGCGCCCGGGGAAGACGACGAGCGGCGCGCTGAACGTGTCCGCCAGCTTGGAGACCTGCGGCCAGAGCGGATGCGCACGTGTGAGCGGCTGCGCCACCAGGGCCCCTCCGTCGCGCAGCGTGAAAGTGAGGCTGCCGGTGCGGGCCGTCGTCAGCTCCCGCGAGGTGTGGGTCTCCAGCGTGCACAGATAGATGATGTACTTCGCGAAGGCGGGGTTGTGCAGCGTGAGCGGCTCGATGCGCAGCAGCACGCGGCCGTCGGCGCTAAAGCCCAGGTGCAGGTCGGGGCAATCCTGCGCCCTGTAGACGCCCTCAAGCGGTTCGCCCGCCCAGCTCACTCCGTGCAGCTGGTAGAGCGCGGTGAGCGACTCGATGGCCAGGTCGTAGGTGAGCTGCCGCTCCTGCGCGTCGGTCTGGTACGCCAGGCGCTCCATGGCGGCGTGAGCGGCGGCGAGATGCATCGCGGCGGAAAACTCGGCGGGACGGGGAATGAACGTAGCCTCCGCGGCTGCGGTTGAGGGGCCATTGCCGCCATCCGCGCGCGCGGGGGCACCCGCGAGAATGGTCAGGCCAATTCCGAGGGCGAGGCCCAGGGCTGCGGCAAGTAGGCGGCGGGCGTGGCTCATCGGCGCTGGATCGTGGCCTCGTAGCCGGGGCCGACGGAGATGGTGCGGATCGGCACGCCCACATAGTCTTCGATGAATCGTATGTAGCCGCGCATCGCGGTGGGCAGCTCGTCATCGCTGCGGATGTGCGACGTCGCGCACTGCCAGCCGGGCAGCGTCTCGTACACCGGAGTGCAGCGGTCCAGTACATCAGGGTCGAGGTCGGGCCAGGTGATGCGGCTGCCGTTCCTCTCATAGGCGACGCAGACCTTGATCCCGGCGAAGCCGTCCAGCACGTCGGTCTTGGTCAAGGCGAGCTCGGTGAACCCCGAGAGCTGGGCGGCGTAGCTGAGCAGCGGCAAGTCGAGCCAGCCGCAGCGGCGCGGGCGGCCGGTGACGGTGCCGTACTCCGCCCCCTCCTCGCGCATCCGCTCGCCCGCCTCGCCCGTGTTCTCGGTGGGGAACGGCCCGGCGCCGACGCGCGTGTTGTAGGCCTTGCTCACGCCGATCACGCGCGACAGCTCGCGCCAGCTCAAGCCGGTGCCGGACAGCGCGCCGGCGATGACGGGGTGGCTGGAGGTGACATAGGGGTACGTGCCGTAGTCGATGTCCAGCAGCGTGCCCTGGGCGCCTTCGCAGAGGATGCGCGCGCCGTTCGCCACCGCCTGGCGCACGAGAATGACGGTGTCAGTGACGAGCGGCGCGAGCAGCTCCACCGTCGGCGCCACGTCGCTCCACACCTGCTCCGGGTCCACCTCCGGCTGATGGTAATAGCCGCTGAAGAGCACGTTCTTGCGGTGCGTCGCCGCCCTTACCCGTTCGGCGAAGTCAGGGCGCAGCATGTCGCCGGCGCGCAGCCCGACGCGGAAGTACTTGTCGGCGTAGGCCGGGCCGACGCCGCGGCGCGTCGTGCCGATGGCGTCCTTGCCCTTGGCCTCCTCGAAGTAGATGTCCTGGATGCGGTGGTAGGGCAGGAGCAGATGCGCGTGGCGGCTGATCTGGAGCTCGCCGCGGAACGCGCCGCGCTCGCGCGTGGTGACGATCTCGTCGGCGAGGGTGAGCATGTCCACCACGACGCCGTCGCACAGCAGGCACCTCACTCCCGGGTGGAGCACGCCGCTGGGAATGAGCTTGAACTTGTACACCTCGCCGTCCACGCTGACGGTGTGCCCGGCGTTGCTGCCGCCCTGGAAGCGCAGCACGATGTCGCTCTCCTTGCTGAGCACGTGGGTGAGTTTGCCCTTGCCCTCGTCCCCCCACTGGGCGCCGATCACGGCAGTGACGGTCATCGCAACCCCTTAAGAGACGTTACATGGGCTTTTGACGGTCTAGTATAGCCGCAGGCGCAGGGGCAGTCAACAAGCGCCATGCCTCCGCAAAGCCCTTCGCCTGCCTGCGGGGGCGGTGAGTAGCTAGCGCGACGAAGGGAGGAAGTGGCCCGAGGGGCGCCCCGCGGGCCGGACCCGCGTAAGGCCGGTCGCGGGCGGCGGCGGCTGCACATGGCGATCCTCTTCGCGCAATGCAAGCTCCACGGCGATGCGCCGGATGAGCACGATCGCCAGGCACGCGCAGAGCAAGGCGGCGAAGAGCGCCCCGGCGACGGGCAGCCACAGTCCCAGCCCGCTGATCACGCCCTGGCGGATGGCGAACCCCACCACCGGCGGCGCGGCCGCATCGGCGCTGTACTCGCCGTTCACCGCGGTGAAGCGGAAGTAGTAGTAGCCGGTGTCCTTCTTCAGCGTGAAGGTGCGGCTGTAGCGGTCGCGCTCGCCTGAGCGGAACTGGAAGTCGCCGATGAAGCGCACCTCGTCCTCGCGGAACACGCTTTGGCGTTGGCTGTTGAGCACCTCGAAGCGCGTAAGCCAATGGCCGGCGTTGCACTGCGGCAGGACGGCGCTGATGAAGTAGCGGCCCGGAGAGCCGCGTTCGAGATAGACGGGGCCGAAGTCGAAGCCGCGTACGGCGTCGGCGGCGGAGGCGGTCTGGGCGAGCGTCAGATGCCCGGAGTAGCACGTGGCGAGATAGGCGTAGAGCGGGGCCGCCGCGACGAGCAGCAGGCTGAGGAGGAACAGCTTGAGCGCCAGGCGTGCGCGCGTGCGCAAGCGACGGCGCAGCAGGGGGGCCTCGCCCCTGTTCATCTCAACCACGACTGGATTATACACCCAGAGCGCTAACGGTCAACGCCGGACGCTGCCCGGGGTGGGGATTACGCCGGTGATGTGCTTGTCGAGCACCTCCACCAGGTCGAGCTCCTCGCCGTCGCGCCGCGGCGTGCCGTCGCTATCCAGCACGCGGGAGACGACGGGGCGACTTACCGCCTGCTCGTTCACGCGCACCACGACGGCCACCTCGCCGCTGGAGAGATTGACGAAGGACCCAACCGGATAGCGCCCGACGCGGCGGATGAACTGGTTGGCGACCTCCGAATCGAAGTGGCTCCCGCAGCCCTGGATGATGATGTCGATCGCCAGGGCGAAGTCCATCTTCGCCTTGTAGCTGCGCTTCGTCGTCAACGCGTCATAGACGTCGCAGATCGCCGCCAGGCGCGCGCTCTGCGCCAGCTGGTCACCCCGCAACCCGTCGGGATAGCCCTTGCCGTCCAGCCGCTCGTGATGCGAGCGCGCGACGGCCAGCGCGTCATGGGTGGCCCCCGCCTCTTGCAGCAAGTCGTGGCTCCACACCGGGTGCATGTGCATCAGCGCCCATTCCTCGTCGGTGAGGGGGCCAGGCTTGTTGATGATCACCGCGCCGACGCGCGCCTTGCCCAGGTCGTGGAGCACCGCCCCGAAGACCACGTCCGCCAGCTCGCCGTAGGGGAACCAGTCTTTGGCCACCAGTAGGAACAGCAAGCCGACGTTGATCGAGTGGCGGTAGGTATAGCGGTCGGTGCGGTCGAGGTCGAGGAGCTTTATGGCCAGATCGCTGTGCGCGAGGAACTGGTCCATCAGGTCGAGCACGGTGCGCCGGATCTCGTCGAAGTTCACCTCCCGCCCCAGCTCGACTTCGCCGAAGAACTCCTCCATCTGGGTCGCCGCCTGCTCCATCTGCTGCTCCGGCACCGCCTGGCGGATGCCGTGGGCCAGGTGCAGGTTGCTGCTCGAGGCCAGCAGCGCGGTGAGCGCATCGCTCGGCTCCGGCGGCTGGGCCAGGGCCAGCTCGCTGTCCTGGCGCACCTCCAGCCACTCGATGTTGCGCTGGCGCAGGGCGATGAGCAACTGCGGCGTGATTACCGTGCCCGCGGCCAGCAGCAGCTGCGTGCCGGAGAAAATGTCGCGGTCGACGACCCAGCCGGGCTTGAGGAGCGACACCGAAACACGGACGCGCCCTTGACCCGCCACTTTGTCAGATGCAGCGCTCATTGGCCATCCCCCCGGCTCATACCGAGTTCACACGCACTGTGGGCTAAGTGCCTCCTGCCGTTGTCCCTGGTTTGGTGCATCTCCTCCCCGCGGCTCACCCTCCTATACCTCGCGCAGGTGGCCGATCACGGTGGACAGCCAGCACTCGAGCTTCGCCCGCTGCTGGCCTGGCAACGACTGGAACGCGAACCCCACGGACACCATACCGTCGGCGGAGGGGCGGCTGCGGCGGCGCAGGGTGACGGTGCCGCAAAGCTCCAGGCAGGGCAGATCGATGATCGGCGCGCCGTTGTGCTCGGCGAGCGACTTCATCGTAAACGGCAGCACGCTGCCCGCCTTCCACTGCGTCTGCGGCAGGCGCACGCCGAACCCGCCAAAGGACAAATCCATCGGCTCGAAGGTCTTCATCGAGAGCGATCCTTCGTCCAGCGGGCCGCCGATGCGGCAGCAGCCGAGAACGAGGTAGCGCTGATGCTTGCGCAGGGCGACGGCCAAGCAGGTTGTGCCGGCCTTGAGCTTGATCAGCGGCAGCGGGCCCTCGGACACCTGCCATACCTTGCCCTGGGCGGTGTAGAGGACGCCCTTGTTCACCACGTGGCACTTCACCTCTTGCCCCGCCTCCGGCACCGGCCCCATGCCGGCGGCCTCCTTGCTCCACTGCACGTGGAGCAACCCGGCAGGCTGCTCGTAGCCCTGGCAGTAGACGAGGGCCAGGTCCGCCTCGGAGCTGTCGCGCGTGCGCAGGAAGGCCGGGTGCCCCGGCCTAAACGCCTCCGCCGTGGACGCGGTCTTCGGGGAGACCGCAGCCCCCTCCTGCACCATTGCAGCCCCTTGAACCCAGCGGCCAAGCCCCTGGCCGCCTTATAATGTGCCGGGCAGGCAAGTGCCTGTCCCTGGCAAACACAATTATACCAAGGGGACGCGCAAATGCAAAGCGCTCCCTCCCGGGCAGGCCCGGAAGGCGCAATGACGGAGGAGCTTGCCTAAAGACTCCGCCTAGCGGCGGTTGTCGCGCGGCCCTGCGCCGAACGGCTTCTTGGGCTTGGCTTCGCTGACGCTGATCTCGCGCCCGCCCAAGCTCTTGCCGTTCAGACCGGAGATCGCCGCCTCGCTTTCGGAGGTCGAGGACATCTCGACGAAGCCGAACCCGCGGCTCTGGCCGGAGTACTTGTCGGTGATCACTTTAGCAGAAACGACGTTGCCGTACTGCTCGAACATTTCGCGCAGCTGGTCGTCGGTCGTGCCGAAGGAGAGATTGCCTACATACAGATTCATCGTGAAGCCACCTCGGACTACACTCAAAGATTACTGCGGTGGGTCCGTTGAAAGCCCCACGCTTAGACTGATCATAGCGTAACGCGAGCGCTCTGTAAAGCCCGCCCTAGTCCGGTGGCTCGGTGGCGATCAGCACATCGCTCATGTTCACCGTGTCGCCGGAAGCGCTGGTTTGAGGATCGCGCCTAGCGGCGGTCGCGCGGCCCTGTGCCTGCGCCGAACGGCTTCTTGGGCTTGGCCTCGCTGACGCTGATCTCGCGCCCGCCCAGGCTCTTGCCGTTCAGACCGGAGATCGCCGCCTCGCCTTCGGAGGACGAGGACATCTCAACGAAGCCGAAGCCGCGGCTGCGGCCGGAGTACTTATCGGTGATCACTTTCGCAGAAACGACGTTACCGTACTGCTGGAACATCTCGAGCAACTGGTCGTCGGTCGTGCTGAAGGATAGGTTGCCTACATACAGATTCATCGTGGAGCCACCTCAGGACTTCACTCGAATTTACTTGCGCCGGGTCCGTTGAAAGCCCCACGCTCGGAGCGATCATAGCGCACCACCCGCGCACTTGTAAAGAGTGTCTCAGTCCAGCGGGTCGGTTTCGATGAGCGGGTCCCCGACGTTCACCGTGTCGCCCACTCGCACGCGGATCGACCGCACCTTGCCCTCCACCGTGCTCGTGATCTCGTTCTCCATCTTCATCGCTTCGAGCACGGCCACGACCTGGCCCAGCTCCAGTTGTTCGCCGAGCTTGACCGAGACGCCGAGGATCTTTCCGGGCATCGGGGCGATGATGACGGCTTGGCTGGAGGTGCCTCCCAGACCGGCGCCGAACTCCGCCAGCAGCTTTTCGAGCTGCTCCTGCTGCGGGTTCCTCAGGCTTGCCTTGAACGACCGGCAGTCGTGGATGACTTCGCTTAAACGCCCCGCCTCGTGGTGGTACTCGTAGAACCCTACCTGGCCGTTGACCGCCAACGTCAGGCTGGTGGGCTTGCGCTCGATGATCTCCAGATAGACTTCGCGCTCGCCGACCGTAGCGATGAACCCGCCCTCGTGCTCCGGGTCCACCCGCAGGTCCACTTCCAGCGGCGCGTCGTTGATTGAGGCGATGACTTTCATTCTCTATCCCGGCAGGAAGGTCGTCGAGCCCAGGCGGTTGACGAGCTGCCAGCGCATCCCCGCCTCGCGGTCCACCGCTTGGTTGCTTTGGATCAGCTCGGTGCGCTGCATGTAGTACTCCAGCGCCGCGGCCAGCGCCACGTGCTCCATGTCGGTGTGCGCGCTCGGGCTGCGCATCAGCCGCGCCACCTCCTCGTCGCTGAAGCACTCGTCGACGAATCCGGTGTGGAACTTGCCGCTGACGAACAGCGGGTGGTCGAAGACGTAGCGGTGGAAGGGGATCGTCGTACGCACGCCGGTGACGATGAACTCGTCCAGGGCGCGGCGCATCTTGGCGATGGCGTGCTCGCGGTCGCGGCCGAAGGTGATCAGCTTGGCCACCATGCTGTCGTAGTAGGAAGGGATGGTGTAGCCCTCGTAGGCGCAGCTGTCCAGGCGGACGCCGCCGCCCGCGGGCGGGATGTAGCGGTTGAGGCGGCCCAGGGCGGGGATGAAGCCCTTCAGCGGATCCTCGGCGTTGATGCGCGCCTCGATCGCCCAGCCGCGCAACAGCACGTCCTCCTGCTTGATGTACAGCGGGTCGCCCACGGCGACATGGATCTGCGCGCGCACCAGATCGACGAAGGTGACCAGCTCCGTCACCGGGTGCTCGACCTGCAGCCGGGTGTTCATCTCCATGAAGTAGTAGCGCCCCTCCTGGTCGAGGAGGAACTCCACCGTCCCGGCGTTGGTGTAGCCCGCGGCCTTGGCCAGGGCGACGGCGATCGCGCCCATCTCCTCGCGCAGCTCGGGCGTGAGGGCGGGGCTGGGCGCCTCCTCGATCAGCTTCTGGTGCCGGCGCTGGATCGAGCAGTCGCGCTCGCCGAGATGGATGCAGTTGCCGTGCTGGTCGGCGAGGATCTGGAACTCGATGTGCTTGGGCCTGTCGATGTAGCGCTCGACGAAGATCTCGTTGCTGCCGAAGGCGCCCAGCGCCTCGTTCTGGCACGTCGCAAACAGGCGCGGCACGTCCGCCTCGCTGTGCACGACGCGCATCCCGCGCCCGCCGCCGCCCGCCGCGGCCTTGAAGATCAGCGGCAAGCCGAACTGGCTGGCAAACGCCTGCGCTTCCTCCGCCGTGCTCACGGGGCCCTCCGTGCCCGGCACCACCGGCGTGCCTGAGCGGCGGGCGAGGTCCTTGGCTTTCACCTTGTTCCCCAGATCGCGGATCGCCTGGGGGCTGGGCCCGATGAAAACGACAGCGTTATCCGCGCAGGCCTGGGCGAAGCCGGGGTTCTCAGCGAGGAAGCCGTAGCCCGGATGCAGCGCGTCGACGTGATACTTCTTGGCGATATCGATGATCTTGTCAATGTTGAGGTAGGTCTCGGCGGGGGTGGCGCCTGGAAGGCGCTCGGCGTGGTCGGCGAGGACGATGTGCAGCGCGTTGGCGTCGGCGTCGCTGTAGAGCGCCACCGACTCGATGCCCATCTCGCGGCAGGTGCGGATGATGCGCACGGCGATCTCGCCGCGATTGGCAATCAGGATGCGCTTGAACATGCGCCGATTCTAGCATCACTTGAGATGCAGCAGGGCACGGCGCAGGCAGCGACCCCTGCGCTAGAATCGTAGCGGCGGAGAGAAGGTGGACCTCTATGCCCTCACTGCGGCGCGCGCGGGGCTGTGGCTGCTCTTCCTCATGCGCGCCAGCGGCTTCATGTTCTTCGCCCCGCTGCTCTCCACGCGCGTCTCCCCGCCGCAACTGCGCATCGCCCTCGCCTTCTTCCTCGCGCTCATCGGCTACATCGCCTGGGGGCCGATGCTCGCTACGCCCCAGGAGGTGACCATCGCCTGGTTCGTCCCCGCCGCCGTCTCCGAGCTCATGCTGGGTGTCCTCCTCGGCTTCCTCGTCGGGCTGTTGTTCGTCGCCTTCCAGTACGCCGGGCAGCTCATCGGCTACCAGATGGGCTTCGCCGTGGTGAACGTCCTCGACCCGCACACCCAGAACCAGGTGAGCCTGATCGGCGAGTTCCTTTTCGCGATCGTGATGCTGGCGTTCCTCAGCATGAACCTGCACCACGACATGCTCGGGCTGTGGTACGAGAGCTACCGCATCGCGCCGCCGGGGGCGTTCAGCTTCGGCGGCATCGCTGCGGCACACAGCGCCTACCTCCCGGCGCTCACCGCCGCCTGCGCCGACCTCTTCTACTTGGCGCTGAAGATCGCCATGCCGCTGCTCGCCTTCCTGCTGCTCACCGATCTCGCGCTGGGAGTTATCGCGCGCGTCATGCCGCAGCTCAACGTGTTCATCGTCGGCATCCCGCTGAAGGTGGCGGTGGGGCTGTTCTTTCTCTCGATGGTCGTGCTGCAGCTCGACCCCGCCGTGCACCAGGGCATGGTGCGCTTCGTCAACCACGCCGGGGCGATGCTGCACGCGCTGGCGACATAGCAGGGTCAGTGGATCAGGGACCAGGGATCAGGTAGGGGCGAAGCCGTGCTTCGCCCGCATCACGCCCGCCTCATTACCGTAGCGGCGGCGTCCCTGCCGCCGTCCGCCCCGCGTACCCGGCACGGCGCCGCTGCCAGGACCATCTCTGCCTTGTTCGGAGTTAGACTGCGTTGAGACTGAGTCTCAATCTCATCACGAGCAATCAGTCTACAAAAGCAAGAATGCGATTCCAAGTCTGGGACAGAGGCATGACCTCGCAGGGGTGGGAGGGGGTTCTTGGCCCCGCGCCCGCGCGCCGGGTAGGCTGGGCTTTAGCCCGGCGGCGCGTATGCGGCGCTGAAGTGCCGCCTACCGCACTTCTGCTGCGGGCGCCGGGCGGCTCGCGAGCCGCCCCTACAAAGACGCGCCGCGCACGTGCGGCGCCTACGAAACGCGCTGCCCTTACTCCCCGCCGCGGTTGCCGCCGAGGATGTCGAGCAGCCGGGCCGGCCCCTCCTCCTCCTCTTCTCCGGGGACATAGCCGATGATCTCATCGATCTTCGCCAGGTAGCCGTCCACCCGCCAGTCGTCGTCCTGCTCCCGCGCCAGCGCCAGCATCTCGCGGCAGTGCCGCAGCGCCTCGTGCCACTGCCCGCTCTGGCACAGCTCCTCCGCCCGGCTGTCGCGGAACGGCTCAGGCCGGGGCAGCCCGCGATGCACGCGCAGCTCGTGCAGCCGCTCCACCTCCTCAGGGAGCGTGGCCACCGGCTGCGCGCCGCCGCCGGCAGCACCCTCCTGGCCGAAAAAGGGATCGGTCAGCGGCGCGCTCCTCTCCGGCGAGTCCGGCTTGGGCACGCGCTCGCCGATCGCCAGCAGTTGGACGAAGGCCGCCCCGGCCAGCGCGCCGGCGACGTGGGCATAGATGCCCAGGTTCATCCACACCTGGCCGGAGAGGGCGATCGCCGTCATCGCCACTTGGAAGATCAGCCAGGTGCCAACGAACCACAGGGCGCTGATGTTGCGCACCACCAGCCCCACGTCCCCCGTGAACACGTCGCCATAGTCCCCCGGGTCGATCCACATCAGGGTCGTGACCCGCGCCCGGGGGTACATGATGAGATAGCCGGCCATCACGCCCGCGATCGCGCCGCTCGCCCCGACGCCGGGCAGGCTCGATGCGCCCCCCAGCAGCACCGTGGCGAGCGAAGAGCAGCCCCCGCAGATGAGGTAGAACGCGACGAAGCGCAGGCGGCCCATCACCCATTCCACGTTGTCGCCGAACAGCCATAGCGCGTACATGTTGCCCAGCAGATGGCCGACGTTGGCGTGCATGAACATCGCCGTGAGCAGGGTGCACCAGACCGGGACGGCCGTGCCGGGCACCACCCCGCCGTCGAGGATGCGCGATGGCACCTCGCCCCAGGCCTGAAGCGACGCCGCGATCCCGCCGGGGAAGGCGAGCTGCCAGAGGAAGACGCCGATGTTCAGGGCGAGCAGCGCCAGCGTGACCCACGGCACGTCATAGGTCGGCGCGTTGTCCCTCAGCGGCATGGCAGCCCAGGCTCCGCGCATATGATACCGGAACGGCCACATAGCAGCTGCGTCCCGGCCGCCGGATGCAGGGCCAAGGGCCGAGGGCCGAGGGAACAGGGGACAGCAGGAAGGTAGGGGCGAAGCCATGCTTCGCCCAGCAGGGCGGCTCGCGAGCCACCCCTACTGCTCGCTCAGCTCGACCATGTTGAGCTCCGAGTCCTCGGTCACGCTCAACCCGAAGAGCGCGGCGATCTCCGCGAGCGGCAGCAGGCTGTGGCCGTCCACCTCGATCACCGGGTGGGCCAGCGGCGCCCGCGTCTCGCCGACGAGCACGTACTTCAGCTTCGGCTGCACCCGCACGCTCACCCCGCGCCGTTCGAGCACGATCATGTACGTCTTGGCGTCGTAGCTGATGCCGCCGCCGATCGTGTTCATCAGGTCGCGCGTGGAGATGTAGAGCACCCCGTCCTTCTCGCTGAGCGGCTGCTCAAGCCGCGCCGCCTTGCCGTTGAAGCTCAGAGTGCGCCCGTACTGCGCATTGCGCACCTGAAGCAGCACGTACTCGTAGGCGTTCTCGTCGCTGAACTTGAGCGTGGTGGAGTTGCCCGGCAGCAGAGGCGGCTCGAAGACGAACTCGTGGACGCGCCACGTGGCGTCGTCGCCGGGCAGCGCGTCCGTCGGGCTGTAGTACGCCGCGATGCGCACGCCGTTGAGCTCGCGGTCGCCGTTGTTCTCGACGCGCGCCACGACCGTGGCCTTGCCCTGGCCCTTCACCTTGCCGCGCACGTCCCCGCCCGTCAGCGTGACTGTAACGTCGCCCTGGGCGAGGGCGAGGGCGGGCAGCAGGAACGACGAGGCGAGTATCAGTGCTCTCATGGCGCGCATGACTGAATTATACGGTGGCACGGCGTCGTCCGCTAATCTCCTAGTTCAGTCAAGATGGCCAGGACGCTCGCCTTGAGGGGGCTCAGGTCTTGGCGAAGTGCTTGCCATACAAGCTCGCTGTCAATGCCGAAGTACTGATGCACCAGCACATTCCTCATCGCCGAGAGCTCCGCCCAGGGGACCTCAGGATGCCGCTGCTTCAGTGCTTCCGTGAGGCCTCGCGCCGCCTCGCCGATTATCTGCAGATGGTGGAGCAACCAGACCTGGAGCATCTCGTCCGCCTCAAGCACGGATCGATCCTTGGGGTGATGCCGTTCGATTGCACCAATCGCCTCAAGTATGTCCCCGAGCCGCGCCTTGTCGTCTCTCATAGCGGTACGGCTTCCTTCAGCACCCGCTCACGGATCCGCTCGCGCAACCCGCGCTCGGTGACGACGTCCACCGGGCGGCCGAGCAGCTGCTCGAGATCGGCGAGCAAGCCGCCAAGGTCGAGCAGGCTCCGCCCGTCCTCGAAGTCGACAAGGAAGTCAACGTCGCTTTCGGCGAGAGCATCCCCGCGGGCGACTGAGCCAAACACGCGCACGTTGTACGCGCCACGCCGGGCGGCCGCCGCCAAGACCGCTTCGCGCTGCCGCCTCACAGCCTCAATGCTCATGGCAGCGCTTCTCCGCATTGCTTTAGCAGGTCGAATCTATCGCGGTACTTCTCGAATCGGGGCCGGGCAACGACCTCACCCGACTTGCGGACACTTGCAAAGACGACTCGGTACTTCCCGGCATTCTGCCCAGTCTTATTTCGGGTGGCTTCCTTTATCAGCTCAAGTGAGGGAACGACCCAATAGCATTTGGCCTGCTCGGAGAAGAAGATGAAGAAGAAGTTGGGGCGGGGATTCCGGACCTCTAGAGCTGCGAACGTGCCCGCGTTCTTAGGGTTGCAGTCCTTCGATCGAGCCTTAATCTGTATGTCTACGTACACAGGTGCCCCAACTGCCTCCTTACGGACAACGCAGTCTATCTGCTGATCATCCACCAGTGTTAGGTACACATCGAAGCCACGCCTGAGCAGCTCGGCGATAGCGACGAACTCCTGGCGTTTTCCGAATGATGCTGAATCCCTGTAGGCCATCCTCTCTCCCTTTACTCAACTCATGTGCTCGTTCACCCACTGCTGGGCGCGGGCCTTCAGCGCCGCCTCGTCCAGCTTCGTCAGCCGCCGCTCGCGCATCAGCACCTGGCCCCCGACGATCGTGTCGCGCACGCCCGCCGCCTGCGCGCTGTACACGAGGTGGCTGTAGACCGCGTCGGGATGCGGATGCAGCGGAGAGAGGTGCAGCTCGTCCATCTCCACGACGATGAGGTCCGCGAGCATCCCCGGCGCGATCACACCGATGCGGTCCGCCTTAAGCGCCGCCGCGCCCAGCGACGTGGCGAAGGAGAGCGCGGTTGGCGCGGGCACCACCTCCGGGCTCTTGTACACGCCCTTGGCGAGCAGCGCCGCGAGGTGGATCTCCTCCCAGAGGTTGAGGTTGTTGTTGCTCGCCGCGCCGTCGGTGCCCACGCCGACGCTCACCCCCGCTTCGAGCATGCCGTGCACCGGCGCGATGCCGTTGCCGAGCTTCAAGTTGCTCGTCGGGCAATGCGCCACGCCGCAGCCGCCCTCGCGCATGTGGCGCAGGTCGTGGTCGTCCACCCAGACGCAGTGCGCGGCGATCATGCAGGGCCCCAGCACGCCGATGTCCTTTAGCGCGTGGATGGGCGACTGCACTTCCGGCGCCCAGGCGATGCGATCCCCTTCGGCGAAGCTCTCCGACAGGTGCGTGTGCAGCAATAAGCCGTGCTCCTGGGCGACAGCGTGCAGCTCCTGAAGCAGCTCCACACTGCAGGAGTACGGCGCGTGCGGGCACACCGTAGGCGTGATCAGCGGGTGCCCGGCGTAGGCGGCGATCAGCTCGCGCGTCAGGCGCAGCCCGTGCTCAGGCGTGGGCGCGGAGGGGGTGGGGGCGTCCAGCACGCCCTCGCCGACGAAGGCGCGCAGGCCGGCGTCAGCGCAGGCGCGGGCACTGTCCGCAGCGAAGAGGTACATGTCGTTGACGCAGGTCACGCCGCCCTTCAGGCACTCCGCCGCGCCCAAAAGCGTGGCCTCGTAGACGAACTGCGGGCTGAGGTGCTGCGCCTCCGCCGGCCAGATGTGCTGCTCCAGCCACACCTCGAGCGGCAGGTCGTCGGCCATGCCGCGGAAGTAAGCCATCGCCAGGTGCGTGTGCGCGTTGATCAGTCCCGGCAGGACGACGCAGCCGGTGCAGTCGATGGTCTGGCGCGCGCTGGGAAGCGGCGGGCAGGCGTCCATCGCACCCACCGCGGCGATGTCGCTGCCCCGCACGGCGACGAAGCCGGAGGCGTGCTGCGTGCGCGCCGGGTCCATGGTGAGCACGTGAGCGTTGCGCAATAACAGGTCGTAGTGCCCCGCGTCCATGCTGCGCATTGTAGGCCGCCGCGTATCCTGGCGCAACACCCGCGCCAGGCGGTAGGCGGCACTTCAGTGCCGCCGGTGAGAGGGCGGGGCTAAAGCCCCGCCTACCGACATGAAGACCGCCCCTACCCCCCGCCGGTGGTTTCCTCCGGCCCCGTGCCAGGTTCCGGCGGTGCTGCGACTGGGCGCGAGGGCGGTGCGAACACCTTGCTCCCCGCCGGCACGCTGCGCGTCAGCAGCACGTTGGCGCCGATGATCGACCCGCGCCCGATGGTCACCCGCCCCAGGATCGTCGCCTCGGCGTAGATCACCACGTCGTCCTCGACGATCGGGTGCCGCGGGATGCCCTTGATCGGCCGCTGTGTATGCGGGTCGATGGGGAAGCTGCGCGCTCCCAGCGTCACCCCCTGGTAGAGCCGCACGCGGTCGCCGATGATGCACGTCTGGCCGATGACCACTCCCGTGCCGTGGTCGACGAAGAAGCTCTCGCCGATCTCCGCCCCGGGATTGATGTCGATCCCCGTCAAGGTGTGCGCGTGCTCGGTGATGATGCGCGGGATGAACGGCACGCCGAGCTTGTGCAGCTCGTGGGCCAGGCGGTAGTGGATCATCGCGTTCATGTTGGGATAGCAGAAGATCGGCGCCTCGGGGATGAACGCCGCGGGGTCCCACTCGTAGCACGCCTGGGCGTCGAGGGCCAGCTTCCAGCGCACGTCCGGCAGGCGCCTCAGAAACGCGTCGGTGATCGCCTCGGTCTGGTCCGGCTTGGCGTACTCCTTCTCGAAGCTGCGGCCCTCGATGTACTTGAGCGCGCGGCGGATCTCCTCCTGGAGCTGGTAGAGCACACGGTCCACCGTGGAGCCGGCGTGGTACTTCAGCGTGTCGTCGCGGAACTCGCGGAAGCCGAAGTAGCCGGGGAACATCACGCTGCGCAGCTCATCCACGCACTCGATGAGCACTCTGCGCGCGGGGAGCAGCATGTTGCGGAAGCGGCGCCCGGCGGGCATGTAGGGCAACTCGAGCGGCGAGCACAGCTCCTCCACCACGCGCGCCACGTCCACTTCGCGCGAGCGGGGCGTGGGGCGAGGCATCTCGCGCAGCTCTGAGCCGGGCTCGCCCTGCAGCTCCACCGGGCCGTCCGGGGCCTTCACCTCACCTGCCGCCGCAGGAAGCGCTGGGCCGCCCTCCCCGGCCGGCGCGCCTGCTGCCGGCGCCTCGTCCACGCGCGCCTCGGCTCCCGCACCCTGGCCCTCGCCGTCTTGCTTCCGCTTAGCGCCGCGCATCCCGCCTCCTAGTTGCTCCAGTACATCAGGTCGTTGGGCGGGCGCAGGTCGCCGCCGAAGATCGTCGCGGCGTCCAGCGTCTCCGCCAGCACATAGGCGCAGGTGTGATGCGCGCCCTCCGCCCAACTGAAGGCGCGGCCCGTGCTGCCGTTGAAGTGGGCCCAGTCCGTGCCGTAGTCATCGCTCGCCTGCCTGCGGTAGTGCAGCACCGGCGTGATGCTCCCCCCGTCCACCTGGCCCAGCGTGAGGTTGTACTGGATTTGGCCACTGTACTCGGAGAAGATCAACTCATCCTTCCGCGCCCAGGCCACCTCCCCGCCCGCGGCGATGTCCAGGTACAGGTGGTCCGGGAAATGGAGGCTGGGCGTGAGCGTCGAGGTGTAGATCCGGTTGCTCAGGTCCCAGCTCGACCCGCTGTACGTGCCGACGAGGATGTCCACCAGCACCGACGCCGTGTAGCTTACCGGGAAGTCAATGTGGAAGTCGCGCGCGGCGTTGATCAGCGCCTGCGGCGTCCCCCCGGGCGCGAACTGCAGCTCCACGCCGAGCGGCGAGTCGGGATAGCTCACCGGAGTGAACGACCAGCTCGCCTGGCTGCCGCGGCCGCTCTCCAGGCTGAAGTCAATAAGCAGGGTCGACGAGTCGCGCGTCATCGTCCCGTGCGTGTAGAGCAGCCAGTCCTGCCCCGCCGCCGGGTCGTAGCGGAAGCACACGCCGCCCACGCTGTCGTCGTCGTGCAGCGCCGGGCTCGTCGTCTGCCAGCCGCTGCCGTCGTTCCAGGAGAAGAACAGCATGCCACCAGTGTCCTCGGAGTAGGCGTGCGCCACGCCTAGCTCGCCCGCGCCGTCATAGTCCAGCGAGGCGTTGAAGAACGGATGCCCTGGGTTGTCCATGATCGGCTCCACCGCCGTGATGTCGAGGCCCAGGTCGAAGCGCAGGCACTCCAGCTGCTTCGCCGTCGAGTTGTAGACGACGATCACGCCCGGCTCGGAGTCGAAGCGCATCAGCGGCAGCATGTAGTCGTTCTCGGGCATGATGGGCAGCAGCTGCCAGTGGCCGCCGCTGTAGTAGGCGAGGTACAGCTTGGGGTGCGCCGGGTCAGCGTGCTGCGTGTAGGCGATCAGCGGGGAGCCATCCTCGACGCCTGCGGAGCCTGGCAGCAGGACTAGCGACGGGTTCTGGCTGTCCGCTATGTCCACCCCCTGCTCGCCGGCGGGCGGCACGCTGAGCTGCGCGAGGCTCATGTCCACCGTGCTCGAGTTGAGCTGCACCTTGCTTCCCGCCGGGGCGACCACCACCCAATAGAAGTTGCGCGTCGGGCTGAGATAGCACTGCCAGGCGTACTTGAAGGCCGGTGTGGCGCTGGCGGTGTAGGGCCCGTGCCACTCCCAGGCGCCGTTCACGGCGTAGTCCGAGAAGCCCACCCAGTACTCGCCCGTCACGTTGCTCACGTCCAAACTGACGGAGTTCACCACGCCGCGTCCCGGCACGCCGAAGACGTAGCGCGCCCAGGCGTAGTCCCGCGACGTGGCGTCAATCAACAGCGCCGGACCGATCGCCGACGTGCCGCTCCCGGCGTCGGGCGGCACGGCGGGGACGCTCTGCGTGCTCAGGGCGACGTGCGGAGCGTCGGGCAGCGGCCCCAGTGCGAACGGCGGCGCAGGGCCCGGTGCGCCCATCCGCCCCGCGCACGCGGGAAGCAGGCATGCGCCAAGCAGCAACAGCAGAGCGGCCCAGAGACCTAAGCTGCGCGCCATGAATCACCTCGGCTGCGAATAGTGGGAGTTTAACACGAATGCCGGGTAGGGGCGAAGCCATGCTTCGCCCTTACGACGCCATGCCTCGTCCTGCCTGGGAGCGCCGCCTTCCAGGCGGCATTAGGGCGGCTCCGGAGCCGGCCCCGCTGCCCTATGGAGCAGCCGGCTGGTCCTCAATCGCCTCAATCCTGTAGCGCTTCAACCCCCTAACCCAAGGCATACGCTCAGCAACGAGCTTCCCGCTGCGGATCACTTTGCCATCCGGCCAGCGCAGCCATTGGATGGTCTGAGCCTTCTTGTCCGCAACGAGCATTCCCTCGTCGGTTAATCCGACCGCGTGCGTGCCCTTTGGCCACTCAAAGGCCCCCAGTATTGGCAGGTCTGACGCTTCTACGGCCGTCCTCCCCTGCTTGAGAAGCTCGTCAACCTTCAAGTCATAAACCTGCAGCCCGGTCGTCCCCCCGACGGTGATGAAGTGCCCGCCCAGCCACCGGCCGATCTTCAGCCAGTGGTCCAGGATGACAGCCAGGCCCACCGGCTCAAGAGGGGCATCCGGCTTGGGCTGCTTGATGAGAAAGGCCAGGGCTCGCCCCTCGATGACCTTCGGCCCAGGGCTCTCGAAGCTGAAAGACACGACGCCGTACCCGCCGTCCGACGGCAGCTGAATCCCGTTCACATAGGCTCTCTGCGCCTCCGGAATGAGCTTCTGGCACTCCTCGAACAGGGTGTGCGCCAGCGGAGTGAGGTCGGTTACCTCGGCGACGATGCCGCTGGTGCCGCGGAAAGCAACGCTGACCACCTGCATCGTCCCACCTGCCGACGTGATCGGCTCGGCACCCCGGTAGTACACGCAGGCCCGGTTGTTGCATAGGGTTACGTCGCTCCACTCCTTCATTGGCACGGGCAGAAGCCTGGACGCGGTGCCGTTGCTGGCGTACAGCGCATAGCAGTCATCCGACTCCCGCACAGGGCAATACAAGCCAATACTGGCTTTGCCGTTCATCCAGAATCCCTCGGGCACCGGTGCGAGCTTCTGATTGGATTGGCATGAACCGATTGTCGCGGCAACGACGAAACCCAGCACAATCAGCGCGAGGACCCCGCGCACACGGCTTCCCGCTGTCCAAAACCCGAAGCTGCGCGCCATGAAACACCTCCCCGGCGAACATCCAGAGTTTAACACGAGTGTCGGCGCCCTGGGACCCCGTAGTGCCCGTAGGGGCGGCTACCAGCCGCCTAGAGATTGGTGGCGCGGCGCCTCCAGCGCCCCCGGCCGCGATTCATGGCGGGCAGAGACGCCCACCCCGCCATCGGGAGGTCAGGCCTCCGTGCCTGACAGCAAACCGCAGGCAGGGACGCCTGCGCTCCTGGGAGACTTCGCCGTGCCGCCCCTCCACCTCCACTCGCCTTCCCCCTCCGCCTCGCTCCCGGCACCGACCGGAGGGTGTACTAGTTTATGCATACAGTGATACAGCTTGTTTCCGGCTCGCCTGGAGTGCTCGGGGGAGGGCGGACACGGCGGTCCGCCCTCACTGAAATCGGGGGGCTCGCGAGCCGCCCCCACAGAAAGGTCGCAGACGGGCCGCCTGCCGCCACCGCCGCCTGTGCCACCGCAGCCTGAGCCAGCCCCGCCTGCGCCAGATGAACAGGTGGCGACCGTAGGTATAGTGGGTTAGCAGTCTCGATGCGAGATTGCTAAGCCCTGGCGGCGGTGGTATAATCCGCCACCCGAGTGGAGAACGACTGATGCCTTGCTACGACTACGAGTGCGAGAACTGCCACGCGCAGTTCGAGGTGGAGCGGCCGATGGACGCGGTGGGCCGGGTGCGCTGCCGCGCCTGCGGCTCCACGCGCACGCGCCGGGTCTACTCCGCCACAGGGGTGGTGTTCAAGGGCAGCGGGTTCTACGTCACCGACAACGGGCACAAGAACTCCGCCGCCGCGCCGCATGACAGCCCCGCCGCACCACATGACAGTCCCAAGGCGGCGTCCGACGGCCCAGCCGCATCGCCAAACGGCTCCGGCAGCGCCGGCGGCAGGCCCGCCGCGACGTCCGACCCTCCCACCGCGGATTCGTGCCAGGAGTGCGCGGCTGTGGCGGCCAAGCCCAAGGCGAAGAAGACCGCGTAGTCCAGGGCCAAGGGCCGAGGGAACAGGGAGCAGGTTACGTGGACAGGGACTCGGGATCAGGTTCTGGATGTTGGGTCGCGGTGGCCTCCAGCCACCCGGTGGGGCGGCATCGCTGGACAACTCCCGCATCTCCTTCGTCCCCCCTCCGGCCCCGCTCCGTCTCCTTCACTGGGCACCGAACCAGAGAGTATATTAATGTACTAGTACACTGACTCACTCAATCTGGCCGTCGGCTATGGAGAGGGAAAGGCTGGTGACGGCCCGTCCAAATGCCGGCAAGATGCCGGCGCTCCCAGGCCCCGGGCCGCCTGCGCCACTGCCTTCTGCCTACCGCTTTCTGCCTACTGACGACTGACTACCGGCCACTGCTCCCGCCTCGGCGGCATCCCTGCCGGTCCGGGACCGGGGCCGGCGCCCTGCCGAAGGTGAGCCGCGCATAACAAACCCCTCCTGAACCAGAACGGGTATAATGCGATACTCGAAAACTGAATATTCTTAGGAGTGAGTATGCAACGCTTCAGCGCAGGCAGCTGGGGCATTTCTTTGGCCCTCCTAATGGTGATTGCGTTGCTTGCCGGCTGCAACAGCAACAGCTCCCTGATCTCCCCGGTGGACGGGGGAGCCTCGCACTCCGCGACGCCGGCGCTGAAGACCGGTCTTCCGTCCCAGCCGCCGCCGTCCTCAGCGATGGCCGGAATACCCACGCCGCCGCACGACGCCTACGTTGATCCGGCGGTGATCCGCGCGCGCCGGGCCAATGCCGTGGGCACTGTCGGCCTGCTGGGCAGCCAGGCGGTCAGCCTGGATCAGGCGAACGCCAGCGTAGACCAAGCCGACCACACCTGCGTGCTCTCACCCGGGCCCGGCACGCTGAGCTGGGCGATGTACGCCTTCACCGACCTGCTGCCGGAGGACCTGCCGCTGGCGTTGAGCCTGCGCCCCGTGGGTGAACACCCGCCCAATCGCTGCTACGTCGCGATGTCGGACTACGCGCGGGGCGCCTGGGACTGGACGACGCTGAGCGTGTCGCAGCAGGAGTACAACATCCCTGTGAGCACGGGCGCCGGCGCGCTCAGCCCTGGCGGAAGCCTGTACGTGGTCGTCGCCACCTATGACGGCGTGGCGATGGCCGTCAGCGGGCTCAACCTGCAGCTCGACTGCCCGGCGCCGCCGCCCGTGGGATTCGATCCTGAGCCCGGCGATGGCCAGACCGTGCCCGTCCATTTGTCATGGGTCGACCCAGCGGTGAGCTTCGATCCCGATGGGGCAGGCCCGGGGCAGTTCATCTACGACGGCGTGCAGATCCAGCGCGCCGAGTCGCCGGACGGGCCGTGGGCAGACCTGCAGCCCGTCCCGCCGGGCACGACCGAGGTTGACGACCCGGGCAGCCTGGGGGGCAACCCGCCGCCGGACGGCGCGTACTACTACCACCTGATGACCCTGGTGACCGGCGCCACGCCGCTGTGGGGCGTCATCACGCCGGGTGGGGTGATCCTCACCGTCAATGCGCTCGTGGCGAAGTTCACCATCACGCCCCCGGCCGGCAATCCCGGCGTCCACGCCAGTTTCGACGGCAACAGCAGCATCCATACCGGCGGACCGCTGACGAGCGTCCAGTGGGACTTTGACGGCAACGGAACCTGGGACGCTACCGCCGTAGCGTGGCTGACCGCCAGTCACACCTATGCTACGCGGGGGCGCTACTACCCGAGACTGAAGCTGGTGATGGACCTCGGCGGCGGCAAGACGATGACGGACTATGCGACCGGCTACATCGCGGTGGGCGACTTCCGCGGCGACTGGAACCAGCTCGGGCGCGACTACCGGCGCGACGGCGCCAGCCCGATCGCGGGCCCGAAGGCCGCGACACTGCGCGGGTCATACACCGCGGGGGGCAACATCGTTGGCGTGGCGGTAGGCGCGGGCATACCCGGCTATTCGGACGTCTATGCCTCCAGCGCGGACAGCAGCCTGTACAGCCTGACCCAGGCCTGCGGCTTCATGCGCAAGACCACGCTGCCAGGACCGGCGGCCTCGGCGCCCGCGGTCGATATCGACGGCTACGTCTGGGTGAACTACAGGGATGGGCTGTTCAACAAGAGACTGGCCAGCGTGTGGGCGGACTTCTCCGTGCACACCATGCCACCCGGCGTGATGACCGGCGACCCGGTGCTCACCCCGGACAGCCTGTTCGCCATCATCCCGGCGGCGAACGTCGTGTACTGCGCCCGGCCGAACGCCGGCGGATCAAAGTGGTACTACTGGTACTACGCGCTGCCGACTGGCGACAGCGCCAGCACGCCGGCCATTGACAACAGCGGCAACGTCTACATCGCCTCCGAATCCGGGCTGTACAAGCTGAACTACGCCGGGATACTGCAGTGGAAGAAGACAAGCATCCCCTTTGCCTTCCAGAACCCTGCCGTGGGGCCCGACGGCAAGGTCTACGTGCCCACCAGCACCAGCAGCGGAATACTCTACGCCTTCGATTCGACTGGATACAACCTTGGCGCTCAAGGGCCCGCCGCGGGGCAGATCGTCGGCGCGCCGGCCTTCGGCCCGGACGGCAACGTCTACTTCAGCACCAGCGCCGGCCAAGTCTGGTGCTACACGCCAGCGCCCGGCCTGGGACGGATCTATGCCCCCTATGACGACCCGTCGGTGCAGTTCGTCTCCCCGCCGGTGATCGACGGCGACGGCTTCCTGTACTTGCTGACCGCCGACGGGCGCATGCTCTCGCTGACCAAGAAGCTCTTCAGCCGCTACAGCTACCCCCTGGGCACGACGGCGGCCGCCTGCAACCTGGCGATCGGCAACGACGGCACGCTCTATATCGGCGGGACGAAGAAGCTGGTGGGGCTGAAGTAGGAGCGGCCGCCTGCGCCGCTTCGGGCAGCGTGCACGAAGTGGGCTGCCGGTTGGGTATAATGCCGCGCCATGGGCACTTCAGTCAGCACAGGGAGCAGCGGTCGCGCGCCTGCGCGCACCGCCCGGCAGATCCGCGTCAGCGTGCTCTACTGGATGCTCGCCTTCGTGCTGACCGTCGCCGCCGCCATGTACCAGGAGCTCACCGGGCCGACTCATCCGCTGCGGGGCCGCGTTTCGCTGGCGGGCCATAGCGTGCGCTATAGCCTGCCGCGCAGCCATCACGGCCTGGGCGGCGCGGTGGTGAGCGTGCCCAGCACCAGCCCCGACGCCGGCGGCATCCTGCGCTACCGGCGCGCCAAGACGGATGACCCGTTCACTGCCCTGGTGATGCAGCGCGAGGGGCGCGTGCTCTATGCCGAGCTGCCGCACCAGCCGCCGGCGGGCCACCTGGAGTACGTCGTCGAGCTGGCCAGCGGGAATGAGACGGTGCATATCCCTTCTGCGCGCACGGCGGTGATTCGCTACGTGGGCGCGGTCTCGCTGAGCGTGCTCATCCCGCACATCGTGCTGATGTTCATCGCGATGCTGCTTGGCGTGCGCGCCGGGCTGGAGGCGGTGGCGGACGGCAGCCGGCTGCGCTGGAAGGGGTGGGCCACGCTGGCGGCGCTGGTCGCGGGCGGGATGGTGATGGGGCCGATCGTGCAGAAGCAGGGCTTCGGCGCATACTGGACGGGCGTGCCCTTCGGCTGGGACCTGACGGACAACAAAGTGCTGGTGAGCGTGCTGGTGTGGATCGCTGCATGCTGGGTGCTGGGTCTGCGGCGCGGCCCCGTCAGGCCCATCGCGCGCTGGCTGAGCGTGCTGGCAGCGGTGGTGACGCTGGCAGTGTTCACGATTCCGCACAGCCTGCAAGGCAGCGAGCTGGACTACAGCAAGCTCGATGCGGGCTCGGGGGCTACCGCGCCCTCCGCAGCCAGCCGGCTGTAGTACCTACTTCGCCACCGCGAACTCGATCGCGCGCGGGTTCTCGATGCGGGCTGATGCCTGGTGGATCTCCAGTCCCACGACGTGCCCCTCGGCGTCGTAGTCAAGGATCACCCCCGACTCAAGCTCGTCGCTCTCGCTGATGCCCCCGGACCCCAGGCGGATCCAGAGGATGTCCGACTCGCTATCGTATGTGATCCGCATTTTCTCACCAGTACTTGCTCACCTTGCTTGAGCGATACACCGTCACTACGTGCCGCGACGGCCCACGCTCCTCCACCAGAAGCCTCAGCACTTAGGTGCGACCGTCAGGCCCATCCTCTAAGGACTGGTATACCCAAAGCTCACTACGTCCCTGGAAGCGCTGCTGCGGTTCCCTCAGGACGGCCTCAAGCGCAGCCAAGCTGATACCTCGCTCACTCAGCGCAGAGTGCGCGTGCTCGCTGAGGGTGTACTCCACGAACGGATTATACAGGCGCAGCGGGCGGGCCGCCTGCGCCAGCGACAGGATGCCGCCGCTACCAGCGCGGCGCCTACACAGGCGGGCCGCCTGTGCCACCTCCGCCGGTGCCACCGCCACCCGCGGGTATAATCGCTGCGCAACCTAGCCTGCGGGGGAGCGTCTAACGCAGCGTGGCGAGTGAACAGCACAGCAGCGAAGCAGGCGCGCCGCGGGACGGGCGCGGGGAACGCATGAGCGGACAACGCAGCAGCCCTAGGGCCGCGCGTGGCAGGCAGCCCGGCTACTACCGCTTCGGCTCGGCCGTCGTGTTGACCGTCACGGTGCTCTGCGTGGGCGGGGTGATCGGGCTTTTGACGCGGTCCAAGGCCGACCCGGGGACGCGCGTCTGGCTGCTCAACCACACCCCCGACCAGGTGGTGATCATCAACCCCTTCGACGGCGTGCAGGAGCGCGCCTTCCAGGTGGCCGACGGGCTGCGCGAGCTGGCCTTCTCCCGCGACTACACCAAGGCCTACGTCGCCAACGTCGTGGACGTGAGCAACCGCCTCACCGTGCTGGACACGAAGACCTACCTGGACGAGGAGATCATCGAGGTGGACGGCGTGCCCCAGGGCATCGGCGTGTTCCCGGACAACCACAAGCTGGCGGTCATCCTCGGCTCCAAGACGGACTTCATGGCCGGCGGCTTCGACGTGATCGACCTCCACGCCCGCTCCCAGGCCGACCCGAAGAAGAAACTGCGCCTCTACCGCGAGCGGGGGTTGCGCCTGACGAGCAAGATCGCCGTCAGCGACGACGGCGACCGCATCTACTGCGTCGACGCCAAGGCGCCGGTGCTGTCGATCTTCTCGTTCAAGGCGCGGCGCAAGGTCGGCGAGGTGGACCTGCACGGCGCGCCCACCGAGCTGCTCTACCCCTACGCCGGGAGCTACTACTACGTCAGCGTGCTGGCCCACCAGGCGATCTACCAGCTCGACAAGCGCAGCGACCAGGTGGTGGGGGCGTTCATCTATCAGCTGCGCGACCCGACGAAGACCTTCAGCTTCGGCCGCCTGCGCTACATGGCGGTGGACCGCGAGGCGAAGTACCTCTTCGCCACGAACTATGAGGGGCGCAGCGTGGCGATCTGGGAGATCGGCAACCCGGAGTACGCGCTGGCGTGGCAGCAGGTGCCGATTGACCCGCGGGACGAGAGGTCCTACCGCTGGCCTGTGACGCACTACTTGCCCAAGCTGCGCTTCAAGCTGAAGGGTGGGTACGACCCGAACATCAGCTTTGTCCCCGGCGGCCAGCAGCTGGCGGTGGACCCGCGCGGGGAGTATTTGTTCGTCATGGACGACGAGGGCGGGTTCTACATCTACGATCTGCCCACGGTGATGCGCGCCGAGGACATGTCCACGCCGAAGCCGCGGCACGTCGTCGTGCTGGGGCACGACATCGAGGTGCGCGACCTGCAGGTGTCGGTGCCGGGGCAGCGGGCGCCCACACCGGGGGGCAGGGGGTGAGCGAGTTGCCCTGGGCGCAGGTGAGGCTGGGAGCGCTGGTGCTGCTCGCGGTGTACCTGGCGGCGGCGCTGATCGCCCTGCCGCGCGAGGCGGCGTTCCTGCGCAGCGTGGAGATGCGAGTGCGGCGGCTGTTCATCCTCCAGGACGTGCTGGTCACGCTGGGCGTGCTGGGCGTGCTTGTCCCCACGGCGGCGATGCAGCAGCCGCGGATCGACGCGCTGTGGGTGATCCTCGGCGGGTTCGTGGTGCTGTGGGTGGGCGCAGTGTGGGCGGCCATCGCCCGCTACTCCTACACGTATCATGTGCTGCTGGGCAGCCGCGGCGACATATCCAAGCGGCTGCGCGACGCCATCGCGCTCTCCAAGAAGGATTCCCAGAGCAAAGAGGTTGACCGTGACTGATCCAGCCGTGCTCATGGTCCTGCTTCAACCGGGGCCGTTGCGCTTGATGACCGACACCGTGCGCTTCGTGGCCGTGACCGCCGCGTTCTTGGTGGTGGTCGTCGTGGCGATGTACTTCGTCTTCAAGTACTCCAAGCCCAAGACTGACGCCAGCGCGGCGGCGAAGGCGCGCGAGGAGTTCGAGAAGAGCAAGGAGGCGCTGCTGCTCGCGGCGCAGGCCAAGAAGGCGGCGCACGAGAGCGACGTGAGCGCCAAGCGCCAGGTGGAGATGGAGGAGAAGGAGCGGGAGCTACTGCGGGAGAACGTCGATCCCTTGCGCGTGATCGGCCAGAACTGCCCGCTCTGCGGCCTGGCGATGGAGGAGGACCAGGAGCTGGTGATCGACCCCTACACCGGCCAGGGCTACCACTTCAGCTCGTTTCTCAACGACTGGCCCAGTGGCGCGGAGCGCCCGCGCTTCGTCTACCGCCACCCCCAGGGCACGGTGGTGAAGAGCAGCGACCTCGTCCGCGGGTTCTAGCAGCTCGGTGCTGTCCCGCCGGCCCTCGTCCATCTGCGTGATATGCCGTTTGTGTTACACGTTGCGGTGCTGAACTCTAGGCCATACATCGATTACCGGGGCTGGCCAGACCCCCCCTCGGCTGTTGAGCTGGGCTCAGCCTGATATCCATAGTCATGTAATACGTCGTTCAGAGGCTCCTTCCACATCGTCACGCCTGGGTCGCCAAACTTCGGGATGCTCTCCGCCATCGTACCACCCCAGAAGATGATGCAATCCGAAAGCGCGACTAGGCAGTCGTCCACGTGCCCGGCAAGGTATGACCTATTGTAGGACCCGGGGAGCCCGTACCCCAGGAGAAGATAGCCTGTCATCCTATCCGCCCTCACTACCCCGTCCTTGTAGTAGACCTCCCTCCCCACAAGATACGTGAAATTTCCTGCACAGTCACCAGATCCAATCCTGACGTTGCGCATCGGCTGCCCTGTGAAGGGGTTGAGTGGAACCTCGTTGAGGTAACCGGCCCCAACAAGGCTCTCGATGCTCTCTGGCTCTCTCAGTTGATACCTCCTGTACTCGCCAACCGCCACGAGCAACTCTGTCATGTGCCTGAACGTTGCGCGTTCCTCGTCGGTTAGGTTCCCTCTCTTCCACAATCCGAGTGTATCCCTATCGAACGGGCGGTTCTTCAGAGTAATGCAGGTTAGTAGAAGGCCGATAAGTACCAGAATGCTCCCGATCGACACACAGACTACGACTAGTCGGTACCGCATCTCCACACCATATCATGAGCCTTGGTCAGGCCACCTAGACTACAGTTTGCACCAACACGCCACCCGCAGCAGCATTGTACCGTGCCAGGCCCAACTCTGCCACGATGCTGCGCGCCGCACCCGGCACTCCCCACCCAGGGCCCCTGCACCGCCTCCCCGACCCACCTTCCCAGCGCCCCGCACGCGCCACGTCGCTCCCGCCCACCACCCCTTCGTTTCATGACCGGTGTCCCCCCCTTCGCCCGCCATCCAGCGCCCCCCCCCTTGCCCCTCCCCCACCTCTGCCCGGGCCGTACTCATGAGTGTACTAGTTCATGCATAAACTACTACACGAGATTTTCAACCTTGCAGCTTGGAGACTGGGAGGGTTCATGGCGGGGGCGCCGGAGGATAAGGTCGCCCGGCAGGGACGCCGGGCGCTACTGCTTACAGGAGGTCAGGCCTCCGTGCCGGACATTCAGCGGTCGCGGGCAGGGACGGCTGCGCTCCGGGAGGGGAGGCGGACAGGGGCGCCGTAGGCGCCGCCCTACTGAATGGCGGGCGGTAGCGGCGGCGCGATCCTTGGCCGGTAGGCAGGGCTTTAGCCCCGCTCCGGACGCGGCACTGAAGTGCCGCCTACCCCTGGGGGAGAGGGCGACCTATCGGTCGCCCCTACGGAGGGCGAGCCCCTAAGCCCTACACAGGCGGGCCGCCTGTGCCACCGCTGGCAGCGCCCGGGGTTTCCCAGCGGGCTTCCGCCGCGTTAGAATGAGGCATGGGTAGGAACAGGGCGTGCTCGCTGATCACCATACTCGTCGTCTGCGCCGCATTGTCCTGCGGCGTGGTGAGGCAGGGGGGGCCGGGTGGAGGCGGGAAGGCGGCGCCATCGCCCGCGGAGATGCAGCGCATCCTCTACGCTGAGCTTGCGCGGCTGGGGGTGGACCCGGCGCGAGCGGCCAGCGCTGCGCCGCTGGGCAAGACGGACTTCACCTTCGACCTCGGCGCCGACGTGGTTGACCCCGACGGGGCGGGGCCGCTGCCGCCGACAGAGCTCGTGCTCCAATGGACTGAGCGCCTCATCGGCGACTACGACCAGAACGGCGAGGTGAACCTGTCGGACCTCGCGCCGATCGCCAGCCGCTTCGGTGACAGCTTGACGTACCGCGCGCCCGTCGGGCCGGTCACGTGGTGGCCGCAGGGTGACGCCTGGGACGACGGCGGCGCGGGGGCGGGCAATCCCCCCGCCGCAGGTTCGCCCGCACTGGACTGGCGCTTGGCACGCGTCGACGGCGACAACAACGGCGCGGTGACCCTGGCCGACATCACGCCCATCGCCCAGCACTGGAAGGAGCACGTCAACGCCTACCAGGTTTGGTGCATGGGCCCCGGCCCGGGCAACTTCGTCCGGCTGCTCTATCCGGCGAACCCGCTGGCCCCGCTCAGCGTCCTGCGCGCCGACACGTATCCCGCGGGCGGTACCTCGCCCGACCCGCTGCGCCCGATGTGCTACAGCCTCGTCGACGTCCCGGTGGCGCCGGGGATCTATGAGTACTACGTCGTGCCCGTCGACTACATCAACGACTTCACATACAACCTGGGACCGGCCTCGAACCACGTCACGGTGAACTACACGGCAGCCGGGGGCGCGGTGAACCAGCCGCCCACGGTGGTCCTCACCGCCACCCCGCCTACCGGCCCGGCGCCGCTCACGGTGACCTGGGACGCCTCGATGAGCTACGACCCCGACGGGAGCATCACCAAGTTCGAGTGGGACCTCGACCAGGACGGCACCTTCGACTACGACTCGGGGATGACGACCAGCTACGACCGCGGCTACATCACGACCGGCACATATACGTTCAGCGTGCAGGTGACGGACGACCAGGGGGCGACGAGTTCAACCACCGCGAGCGTCACCGTGACGCCGGGACCGGGGGGCAACCAGCCGCCCACCGCCTGGCTCGTGGCCAACCCGCCCAGTGGCCCCGCGCCGCTGACGGTGACCTGGGACGCCTCGGGCAGCACCGACCCGGACAACAACATCGACCACTACATGTGGGACCGCGACGGCGACGGCACCTGCGAATGGACGGATGACGCCACGCTGGAGAAGACGTACACCCTCACCGGCACCTACAGCATGAAGGTGATCGCCCAGGACACTTACGACGCGCAGAGCCCCCCCGCCACGGCCTGGGTCGAAGTCACTTCCGGCACGCCGTTCTGGCACCACTACAGCCTCGACCTGCACGGCAGCGACTTCACCGGGGCGTCGCTGGCGCTGATCGCCGGCCACCCGGCGGTGAGCTACGTGGACACGACGCGCATGCGGCTGGTGTACGTGCGCGCGACGGACAACCGGGGGGACGCCTGGGACACGCCCATCGACGTGGTGGACTTGCAGCCGGAGGGCGGCGGGTTCACCTGCCTCGCAGACGTGAACGGCCGGCCGGGGATCAGCTACGTCAAGGAGCTCCCCGCGACCTTTCTCAGCGAGCTGCACTTCACGCGGGCCAAGGATGACACCGGGTCGAGCTGGGCCGCAGTTGACGTGATCGTCGACGACGTGCTGGAGATCATGGAGAACTCGCTCGCGGTGGTCAACGGCAATCCGGCCATCGCCTACTTCGAGTGGACCAACAAGCAAGTGCATTACATCCGCTCCGCGGACAGTGACGGCCAGAGCTGGGGCGCGGACGTGTACGTGGACGGGACGCGCAATCCTTGCCTAAGGGTGGTTGACGGCAGCCCGGCAATCGCCAGCCGCGGCATCAACAGTGGCCTCTACTACCACCGCGCGGCGGACGCGAACGGCGACTATCCCAGTTCCTGGATCGCGGAGGGGTCGATTGGGCTGTCGGTCGGCGGCGGAGCGCCCCGTTCCGACAGCCTGTGCGTGGTCTCCGGGCAGCCCGCGATCGCCTACGATGACAGCTACGGCGGTGTTAACGCGCTGCGGTTCGTGCGGGCAACGGACATGAAGGGCGGAGCCTGGGACGCGCCGGTGCAGGTGCTCACCGGCGGCCTGGGATTCGGCTGGCCCTGCGCGCTGCTCGAAATCGCGACTTACCCGCTGGTCATCTACCGCGACGAGCAGAACACCGAGCTGCGCTCGACCCAGGGGCACGACTCGGCGGGCGCGGCGTGGTACCAACCGATGTTTGTCGAGGACACGGCGGCGGGCGCGGAGCTGTCGGCGGCGCTGATCAACGGCAGCCCGGCCGCCGCATACTGCTCGACCTACAAAGTGGAATACGCCGTGCTGTACTAGCGCGCGCTGCCTTACGCCTCGTTTGTGTGCGCCCCACCTATGCGGGCACGGCGAGTACCCGGGGAGCGCAGGTATACTCTGTGCTGATGCAACCCGCGTACCTGCAGTTCAGTGTATCCCGCGAGGACGTGGCGAGCTTCTGCCGCAAGCACCATGTCCGGCGGCTGGCGCTGTACGGCTCGGTGGTGCGCGACGACTTCGGCCCGCAGAGCGACATCGACGTGCTGGTCGAGTTCGACCCCGAGCACGTACCGGGATTGTTGCGCCTCTACGACATCGAGCAGGATCTCTCGGGCATGTTCGATGGCATGCCTGTGGAGATGACCACCTTCGGCTCGCTGAGTCACTTCCTCAAAGACAGGGTACTGGCGGAGGCGGTTGAGCTGTATGCGCAAGGATGACGCGGTCTACCTGGGGCACATGAAGGAGTTCGCCGAAGAAGCGCTAGCGATGTGCGCGGGGTACACCAGCGCCACATTTGGAGGGGACCGCAAGACCCAGCTCGCCGTTACCCATCTCATCGAGTTGATGGGCGAGGCGGCGAGCAACGTCTCGGCGGACATGCGGGCAGCGACCCGGACGTGCCTTGGCAGAAGATCGTCAGCATGCGCAACCGGCTGATTCACGGCTACGACGTTGTCGATGCTTCGCTGGTGTGGAAGACGGTGGAGGAGGAGCTGAGCCCGCTGCTCACGCAGCTAGACCGAATCCTAGCAGGGCTCATGCCGTAGCGCCTGTAGGGCCGCCCAACGTGCAGTGGCATCCACCCGCCGAGCGGGCTCGTATAATCGCGCGGTGGCTGGGTTGCGCATTGGCGTTGACGTCGGCGGGACGTTCACCCACGGCGTGGTGCTCCGCCCGCCGGGCGAGGTGATCGCGCGCTCGCGCACGCCGACGACCCACACCTCCCCCCACGGCGTCGCCGAGGGCGTGGGCATCGTGCTTACCGAGCTGTTGGCGAGCCTAGACGCGATGGGTATCGCACGCGAAGCCGTCGAGCTTGTCGCCCACAGCACGACGCAAGCGACGAACGCGCTGCTGGAGGGCGACGTCTCGCCGGTGACGCGCGTCGTGGTTGTCCCGCCGGGGGAAGGCTGGCTCTGCCGCCGGGCGCTGCGCGACTGCTTCCTCAGGCTTGGCGGCCGTCGCGTGCCCATGAGCACGGTTTTCGTCCATTGGACAGCGCTCGACGAGCCGGGTAGCGGCGGCATCCTGCCCCCGGCAGCCTCCGAACCTGGTGACGATGCGCCGCGGGAGCCGGTAGCGGTGATCCAGCCGCTGGCGGGGGGGGAGGAGCTGCGCGAGGAGCAAGCCGCAGCAGCGTGGCGCGAGGGGGGACACCCCACAGTGCTGGCCGGCGAGATCACGCGCGTGCTGGGCCTGTCGCTGCGCGCCCGCACGGCTGCGGTCAACGCGGCGATGCTGCCGACGATGCTGGCCACGGCGGAGTACACCGAGCAGGCGGTAGGGGGGATGTTGCCGGGCGTGCCGCTGGTCGTGGTGCGCAGTGACGGGGGGGCGATGGCGATCGGCGAGATGCGCCGCATGCCGGTGATGTCCACGCTCTCCGGCCCGGCGGCGGGGGCGGGCGCGGCGGTGCACCTGAGCGGGCTTGCCGAAGCGGTGTTCATCGAGGTGGGGGGGACCTCCACCGATGTGACGCTGATTCACGACGGGCGGGTGCGGCAGCAGAGCGCGGTGGTCGGGGGAGTGCGCCTGCTCGTCCCGGCGCTCGACCTGCGCACGGTGGCGGTGGGCGGCGGGAGCATGCTGCGCACCGACGGCTCGCGCTTCGGGCCGCGCAGCGCGCACATTGCGGGGTTGCCGTACATGTTCCAGGCGGCGTTGGCGGGGCGGGAGGCAGTGCGCAGTGGCGAGTATCGCGAGGAGGGGGACCCCCAGGCGTATCGTACCGCGGTGCTCGACGATGGAAGCATGGCGGCGGTGACATTGACTGACTGCCATCTTGCAGCAGAGGGAATTGACGGCTGTGGGGGAGCGGCGGAGGCACTCGGCGTGGAGATGGACGCTGAGAGTGCGGGGCGGCTGTGCCGGGCGGTTGAGCCGTACCTTGCGGTGTTTGAACGCGCGCGCCGGGCGACGCTGAGGCAGATCACCGACGCGGTGGGCGAGCTGGCGCGGGCGCACTCTGTGGGCCTGGGCCACTGCGTGCTGCTCGGGGGGGGGGGAGGGGCGCCGGTGGTGCTCGACGCCGTGGCGGCGATGCTCGGCTTGCCGCCGCGGCTGGCCCCCGAGCACGCTGTGATCAGCGCCATCGGCGCGGCGCTGGCGGTGATGTGCGTCAGCCTGAGCAAGACGGCACTGCAGCCCACGGCGGCGGACGTCGCCGAGCTCGCGGGCGAGGTGGAGCGGCGGCTGCGGGTGCAGGGCGCGGAGCGGCTGAGCACGCAGTTCGACTACGACCCGCTCAGGCAGGTGCTTACGGTGACGGGGCGGGGCAGCAGGCCCTACGCCGCTGATGCAGTACCGCGCAGCATGGATGAACTAACGGCGATCGCCGCGGAGCTGCTGCAGGCCGACGCCAGGCTCGCATGGCAGGGGCCGGAGGAGGCGCTGTGGGCGGCGGAGCAGCGCGGGCGTGGGGGGCGAGCGCGGCGGGGCGGGCGCAGCCAGGTGGGGTGCGCGCTGGACCGCTTCGGGCGCGCGCTGTGGGTGGGCGGGCTTTCGGCCTGGTATCCCGCCGGGGCGGGGGAGCGCGAGAGCGTGCTGGCGGGGATCCTCGACGGCCTGACGCGCTACACGGACGGCGGGCCGGTGCTGCCCGGGGTGGCGCTGGTCTGCGACGGGCGGCTGATCCCGCTGGACGCGCTGGGCACGGCGGAGCTGATCGCCGAGGCGCTGCGCTGGGAGAGCCTGCCCGCGGACGCGCCGGGCTGCTTCATCGTGCGCGGCTAGGGCGTAGGGGACAGGTGACAGGTTACAGGGGACAGGGAAAAGGCAAGTGGTTCTGGGTGCTGGTTGATAGGGGCGGGGCACCGTCCCCGCCCAGTAGGGGGGGCCGTCGGTCCGCCATTCGCACGTAGCGGCGGCGTGCCCGCCGCCGACATCACCGCCCACCCCCCAGCGCACGGCTTGCCCTGAGCGCCGTTGTTTGGATGCATTGAGACTGAGTCTCAATCTCAATAGTGAGTGAGCCGGCGAGAATTGCCCCGGCTCGGCCCTGGCCGCAGTCCGGGAGCGCCGGCTTGCAGGCGGCATGCGGGCGACCTATCGGTCGCTGCTACGAGTTTGGCAGGCGCGGCATTGTAGTACCGCCTAGCCAAGGGCGGGCCGGGACGGTGCCCGGCCCCTATTAGTGCTGGGCGGGCGCGGGGGCCCGCCCCTACGGGACGCGGGCGGCTCGCGAGCCGCCCCTACAGCCGGCCACTGCCTGCTGCCTTCCGCATACTGCCTACTGACAACTGGCAACTGACAACCGGCAACTGCTCACGAGGGTACAATCCGTGCGTGGTGTACCTGGCGTACGGCCTGATAGCGGGGGCCGTGTTTGCCCTGGCCGCGGCGGTCGCGGGGGTTGAGGACGGCTCTTGGGGGCGGCACATCGGCTCAGGCCTGCTCATCGGCGCGGCGGCGTATTACGGCCCGTCGCTGCTGGCCGGGCCGGACGTCTATGCCGAGTTGCCGTGGGGAGTCTACGTGCTGCTCGTGGGCGTGGCCGCGTGGCTGACCAGCCTGCCGTGGAACATTGTCGTCTACAGTGCGGACTTGAGGCAGGCGGCGCTGATGTCCACCATCGTGGCGGCGGGCTTCATGCTCCTCGCGCTGTTCGCGCGCTGGGCGATGTCGACGATCTAGGACGCGGGCGCGGCGGGCTCATGCGGCGCATCAGCGCCTAGGACATCGCAGATCGCCAGCGTCACGCCCGTGCTCTGGGCGAGAACCAAGGTGTAGTACAAGCATGAGACCCCCGCGTAGATAGCCATGCACGAGGGGTAGACCCGAAGGCTGATGAAGAGCCCAAGGGCGGGCGAGTGCCGACTGCTCGAGGCTAGCAGGAACTGAACCCCATTCTGAGCAAAGAGCAGAGCGAGCGCGGCGAAGGTGAGCACTAAGGCAGCCCGGGACACCGGGCTAAACCTGGGTGGCAGAGCTGGCTTGCCGATCGCCGCGGCCGAGGAGTAGTAGGAGCGCAGGAGATTTCTGATGCGGCCACGGAAGCTCAGACCGCCCGCGGGATTCCCGCCGCGCCAGCTCCACCGCTCGAACCACTTGAGCATTTTCAGCGCCTCGGCAGGTTCGTGCTCGATGGCGGCGTAGAGCAAACCGCCATCAACTAGGTTGCGCCTGGCGTGCCGCCGCACAGCCCTCGTCACGGGAGCGTACATCGTCGTCGAGAACACGCCGACTGCAATGGCCGCGATGCCGGCGATTATGAGCACCCAGGCCAAGATATTGAGAAGCAGGCTTACGGAGCCAAAGTCCTCTGGCTCTGGGATAAACCGTATGGCGATTGACCCGACTCCTACCAGCGTGCTTAGGACGCCTATGGATGGCCCCGACCATCCAATCATGTCCGCCCGCGTGCGTAGCCGCGCGAGCCAGTGCGCCATGTCCTCTTGCGCCACGGGTGGATCATACCTGCCCCGAGGGTGACACAGGCTGCTCGCGTGTGGCGGCAGTTCTTAGTGGTCAGTCGCCAGTTGTTAGTAGGCAGAAGGCAGCAAGCAGGAAGCAGTAGGGGGCACTTCAGTGCCGCCGTTGCAGCGGCGGGGCTGAAGCCCCGCCTACCCTGGGAGGGCAGGCGTCCCTGCCTGGCTCACTCCGCGCCGGGTACGTCCTCAGTCCCGCCGAGCACGTCGGCGATGGCGAGCATCACGCCGGTGCGCTGGGCCTGGTGCATCGTGGCGCCGGCCAGATACACAGTCCACCACGCCGCAACGCACAGCCGCGAGATGAAGGTCATTGGCTCCTCGAAAGGGCTGAGGCTGCTTCCCGCGGCAATGGCGACCAGTAGGAGCACAAGGAATGCCCCGAACACTGCAAGGCGGGTGACCATCAGGAAGTAGGCGGTGCGGCTGACGGCGGGGGGCAGCGGCGGCTGGCCAATCGAGCGCGCGCTGACGCTGTAGGAGCCGATCAGCCGCTGCAGCCGCTGGCGGAAGCTGCGGCCGCCCCGGAGGTTCGCGGCGCGGATGGCCGCCATGTCCCACGAGGGCAACGGACGCAGCGTTGCGGATGTCTGGTGCTCAAGCGCCAAGTAGAGCAGCCCGCCCTCGGTGAGGACGCGCGCGGCGTGGCGGCGCACCGCCCTGCGTACTCTGACCTGCAGGGAGGTGCCTGCGGCGAGCCAAGCTGCCCCGGCGAGGATTGCGACGACCAGGACGAGCAGCGGAGGGCCGAACGTGGGCAAGCCGCTGCTGTCGCCATGTAGGCAGAGGAGCGTCCCAAGGATTATGGCAGCGGCGGTCGTCTCGACGAGGTGCAGCCTGCCGTCACTGTAGGCGCGACTGCGCAGGGCTGCGAGCCACTCCGCCATGTCCTTCTGCGCCACGGCTCGATCATACCCGCCCTGGCGAGCAGTTGCCAGTTGTCAGTTGTCAGTTGTCAGAAGGCAGTAGGCAGTCGTAGGGGCCGCCCGGTGGCAAGGCCACCCCGCGCCGCGCACGCGCGGCGCCTACGCATGAGGCCTGCTACAATCCGCGCGTGTGGGCCCGCTTCATGGCGAGCTACCCCGATCTCCCCATGCTCGAGCTCGACGTCGGGCGGGGGACGGCTGAGCGGCGCGCCCGCGCCCCCATCTGGCGCCTCGCCCTGGCGCTGCTCCCCGCCGAAGAGCGCGCGCTGAAGAACTGCCTGGACCGCATCGCGCAGGGCGACCCGGCCACCGCCGCGATGATCGCCGAGCGCGAAGCCTCAGCCGCGGCGCTGCTGCCCGACCTGCCGCTGCTCTGCGGCGCGCTGCAGCTCGCGGACGGGCGCTGCGGTGAGGCGGTGGAGAGCCTGGCTGGCGCCTATCGCAGCGAGCAGAGCACCGGCGCGGCGACCCGCCGCCTCTACCCCAGCCTGCGGTTTCTGCTGCGCGTCTGCCCCTGCGTGCTCATCCCGCTCTACCCCAGCCCCTACGCCGCCGGGCTGATGTACGGTGTCGCGCTCTGGCTGGGAGGCCATCTGGCCGAGGCGCTGGAAGTGGCCGAGGAGATGATCAAGCAGTGGGGGCCCTTCGACGAGCTCAAGCTGGTGGCCGGCCAGATTCGTATCGCGCGCGGCGAATTGGACGAGGCGGAGCAGGTGCTCAGCGCGCAGGAGATGGTCCACCGCGACGCGCTGGAGCTGGCGCGGTCGCTGTATCTGGCGCTCGTGCACAGCCTGAAGGGCGAGTACCGCAGCGCGGCGCGGGTGCTCACGCCCTCCCTGCGCACGGTGCGCCAGGCCAACTGGCTGCTCATGGCGCGGGCGCGGCTGCTGCTCAGTGAGTGCTACGCGCGCACCGGGCTCACCCTCGACGCGCTGCGGGAGAGCGCGCTGATCGAGCCGGAGGCGCTGACGGGGGAGATGGCAGCGGAGGTGCTTAAGCGCGAGCAGGGTTGGATCGAGCAGCTTGGCGCGATGACCAGCCTGGAGGTGGAGCAGCTGGCGCTGAGTGACGTGTACCAGGCCTACGTGCCGGACAAGGGCAGCACGGTGGTGGCGGGGTCTGCCCCGCTGCTGGCCACGACGCGCGATCCGCTAAGCCAGCTTAAGCCCCGCGAGCAAAGCTGGCTCAAGCGCCAGGAGGAGGAGCGCCAGATCGCCGCGGCGCGCAGTGCGCGTGACCGCGGTGAGCACGTGAGCGTCCCGGCGGAGCACCTGCTCAGCGGGCGCGGGATGCAGGCCAAGCAGAGCATCGCCACCGCCAAGCGCTGGTGGCCGCAAAGGCACGAGCAGCTCAGTAGCGTGTCGCCGCGGGAATCCCTGGGGCGGCTCGAGGCGCGCAGCGTGGGGCACCTCCGCTTCGACTACTGCGGGACGCGCGAGGGCGAGGCGTACCTGCTGGCGGGGGAGAGGCGCGCCGCGATGCTCAGCATTTTCAGCGCCGCGGCCTTGCTAACCGGCACGGTGTTGTGGATACTTAGAGGGTGCGTGTACTAGCGCACATCGCGGCGCTGGCGGGGCTCGGCCTGGCGCTGCTCGCGGCCACGCTGGTCCTATGCACCGACTCGCCCCGGCCATGCCTGCTCAAGGGTACGGCCATCGCCGCGGAGGAGGACGGCTCCTCGAGTGGCACCTCGGGCGATAAGCAGGACCAGGGTGGCGGGAAGGACGACAGTGATAAGGAGAAGGGCGGGAAAAGCAACGGCGGGAAGGACAGTGGCGGCAAGGATGAGGCTGGGAAGGGCGATGGCAAGGATGAGGGGAGCGGGGCGCAGGGCGGTGAGGAGCAACCGCCGCCCAAGGAGGCGCCCGAGGGCGTGCACCGGGCCCGCCCGCGCACTGCCGAGGAAGAGCGCGAGTACAAGCTGCGCAAGACGCGGGAGGACCCGTTTCTCAATCCGCCGCCCCTGGCCGGCCCGCCTCCCGCCGCGGAGGGCTTCTACAACCCCACGGATTGGCTCCGGCCGGTCACGCAGAAGGACGCCGCGCGCTACATCGTGCAGGACGCGAAGGGCAACGTGGCCGGCTACCTGTCAATCAGCACTGTGCTGTACAGCCAGCACGACCGCAACGACACGGCGGTGATGGCGCTGGTGTTCGACTACCCGCCGCGCAGCCGGGTGCAGCTGTGGCTGGCGGCCAAGGGGCTCAAGCCCGAGCGGTTCGAGCAGACGGAACTTAGGGAGCCGGCGAGCGATGAGGGGACCGGAGGTGCGGCTGGGAAGGAGCCCGCTGCAGCCGCGGCGACTAAGGAAGCCCCTGTCGGCAAGGCGACGGAGGTGGCTGGGGCGGCCGCGTCTGGCGCGGCCGCGCCCGGCGCGGAGGCCGCGCCCCCCGCCAAGCCTGACGAGGGGTGGTCGCCGGAGCAGGAGCCGCCGCGGCTCACCGCGGACTATCTCTTCGACCGCGTGACGATCCACCAAACCACCGGCGCGGTGACTTTCATCCGCGAACTGCGCCAGCTCCCCTTCAGCTTCGACATCCACTGCCTGCCGCTGCTCATCCGCCAGCTTGATTTCACGCGCATCGACTGGCCCTTCGAAGCCGCGCTGACGGACCCGGTGAGCGCCGCGTTGCTGCCGCTCAGCGTCGCCAAGCCGGAGCGCGTGGAGAACGTCTACTCCGCCGAGCCCTACTCCTATCCGTGCTTCGAGTTCAAGCTGAACATCGGCGGCAGCCAGGCCACCTACTGGGTGCAGCGCCTCCCGCCCTACCGCCTGGTGAAGTTCACCGACGGGGTGTACACCTACACGCTCTTCATGTACGCTATCGAGCAATGACCACGGTGCTCGGGCTGGATATCGGCGGCACTTCGCTGAAGCTGGGTGCGTGGTGCGGGGACGAGCGGCTGGCCTGGCGCGACGGCATCGCCGTGCCCATGAGCAGCGATGGCAGTGAGGTGGCAGGGTGTGTCGCTCGCGAGGTGCAGTCCTTCGCCGATGGCCTGAGCGCGACGCCCCAGGCCCTCGGGGTGGGCTCCTGCGGGCTGATCCGCGGCGGCGTGATCTACCAGTCGCCGAACACGCCGTGGGATGAGCTGCCCCTGGAGCAGCTGCTCGAGGCGCGGCTGGGCTATCCCGTGCACCTGCTCAACGACGCCGACGCCTTCCTGCTGGGCGCGCTGGGCGACTGGGCGCCGGGGGCCATGGCCGCCCTCGGCATCACGCTGGGTACCGGGCTGGGCACCGCGGTGTGGCTGGGGGGGCGGCTGCTGCTCGGCGGCGCGGGGATCAGCCCCGAAGGCGGGCACATCACCATCGACTACGACGGCGAGATAGCGAACACCGGCATCCCGGGCACCTGGGAGTCGCTCGCCTGCCGCGCGGCCCTGCTCAGCTACTACGCGGGGGAGGGGGGCCGGGCGGACGACCCGCTGCAGGTCGCGGACGCGGCGGCGCGCGGCGAGGCCAGCGCGCTCAGGGCGTGGGCACGCTACGGCGGATGCCTGGGGGCAGGGCTCGGCTCGCTGTGCAACGTGTTCTCGCCGGAGGTGGTGCTGATCGGCGGCGGGATGGCCGGGGCGCACCAGTTCTTCGAGGAGGCGCTGGCGGAGGCGGTCAACCGCCACATGCTCAGGGCGCTGCCCCGGCCCTGTCTCACCTTCCTGCCGCAGCTGCCGGAGGCGGTGGCGCGCGGTGCGGCGAAGTACGCGGCGCTGATGGTGGACCATGTTTAGCGTGATCGCCAAGCGCATCGTGGACGAGCTTGCCGAGCGCGGGCGCACGCTTTCCGTGGCCGAAAGCTGCACCGGGGGCCAGCTTGCCGCGGCGCTCACCTCCGTGCCCGGCGCGTCGCGGGTCTTCGTCGGCGGGATCATCGCCTACTCCTACGAGGCCAAGGCCGAGGTGCTGGGTGTGGACTGGCGGACGCTGGAGCAGCAGGGCGCGGTGTCCGAGCGCTGTGCCTGGGAGATGGCGCACTGCGCGCGGCTGAAGTTCCGCAGCTACTACGCGTTGGCGACGACGGGCGTGGCCGGGCCGGGGGGGGGTACGGCGGAGAAGCCCGTCGGGCTGGTCTATGCCGCCTGGGCCACGCCAGGCGCAGTGCGGGTGGACATGCGCCAGTTCGGCGGGACGCGCGCGGTCATCCAACGCCAGACGGTGGAATGGGCGCTCGCCGAGCTTTGGAAGGACCTCGAGTAGCCGGGCTCTAGGGGGCGGCGGCGGTCTTCGGCTTGCGCCGGCGCTGGCCCAGGCCGCACTCCAGCGCGGCTACGTCGTCGGGGCGGTGCTGGTCGATCCCCGGGAAGATGTCCCGCGAACGGCGCAGGTGCCGGCCCGCCTCCTCGCGCCGCCCCAGGTTCGAAAGCGCGATGGCCATGTCCAGGTGGTACTCCGCGCTCCCCGGGGTGATCGCCAGCGCCTGGGCGCGGTAGTTCAGCAGCTCCTGCGCGTGGCCGCCGCGCGCCTCCAGGTCGGCGAGCATGTCGTAGGCGATGTCCATCTGGTCGTTGAGCCGCACGCAGCGCAGGCAGTATTCGCGCGCCGCGTCGTACTCCTCCTTGCGGTAGCTGATCTCCGCCAGGTCGTAGTGCACCTTCTCGTTGCGCGGGTTGGAGTAGAGCGCGCGGTGGGCCAGCACCGACGCCTCCTCGACCTCGCCCCGCTGGTAGAGGTGGTAGTTCATCAGGTTGGTGTAGGCCCAGATGTTCGTCGGGTCGGCGAAGAACACCTGGCGGTAGAGCGGCACGTGCTCGGCGGTGATGGCGAAGCCCGCGAGGCGGTGGAACCACTTCAGCTCAAACACCTGCGTGCCCGGCGCCAGGCCCTTGAGCGCCCCCGGCGGGGGCGTGTGCGGCTCGAAGGCGGCGCGCTGCTTGAGCATCGAGTGGCCGACGACGGTGTTGCTGAACACCTCGAAGGCCGTCTTGGAGAGCATGATCTTGCAGAAGTTGCCGTTGCGGGAGAAGGCCTCCACGCGCTTGGCGAAGTTGATGGCGAAGCCCTCGATGCGGCACTCGCCGTCCGCCCGCTGCTGGAAGATCACGTTGCCGCAGTTGATCCCCGCCCCGATGTCGAGCACCGGCTGCTGGGCGGCGATGCGCTCGACGTTGCGCGGGTCGCCGATCCAGGCGTTTTTCACCTGCACGCTACAGCGCAGCGCGCCGTAGAGGCACCGCTGGCGCGTGCGGTCGAGGCGCGCCTCGATCTGCGGCGCCAGGCGGCTGGCGGGCGAGCGCGCCCTGAGCTTGTGAGCCTTCTCCCGCAGCCCGGCGTCGGCGGGGTCATAGAAGAACGCGGCAAGCTGGTCGCCGCCGAGGTACAGCTCCGCCACCGGGTAGTCCTTGCGGATCACCTCGATCACGCGCCTAAGCATCGCCTGGTAGTCGTTGATGAGGTCGTTGTACTCGATGAGCGTGAGCGAGTTGGAGAGCGCCACGCTGTCCATCAGGTCGATGAACAGGATCGTCGCGTCAACGATGTGCGGCTTGCCCTGCGATGCCCGAGCCACAGAGACATATTAGCCTAGCGCGCCGGTGGGGGCGGCTTCCAGCCCCCGGCCGTAGGACGGAGAGCCGTCTCCGCCTCTGGCGCGTTGCTGCCCCCCCTGAAGCCAAGGCCGAGGGATCAGGGACAAGGGACCAGGTCCAGCATTCTGAGTGTTGGCTGCCCGGTGTTGCATCGCAGCCATGCGTCCTTGACTGCCGTCCTGCTAATACGCAGAGCCTATCTGTTCTTGTCCATTACGATACACTGAGACTGAGTCTCATTCTCAACGGAAAAGAAGCAGAGCGGTGCTTCCTGGATGCACGGGCTCGCTAAGCCCTGCCCACGTCCGCCCGTAGCGGCGCTGAGGCAGCCACCTCAGGACCTGGATGTGCCTAGTACATTACGAAACTCTCGCCAGGCTCGAGACTACGCGGGTGGCGGCCCTCGTTTAGCATCCTCTCCTCTTCCTGGTCCGTAACGGACTTCTGAGAGGCACTCCAGATGTAGTAAGGCGCCAAGCCCTCGGGAATCTCCGCCCCTGGCGCCAGCCGGTCAGGGGAGTCCAGGTAGAAGAAGTGGTAAGAGAAGAAGGGCTTGCTAGTCCCCACGATGTAGTACGGATAGCCCGCGCGGACCTCCAACTGGCCAGTGTCCAAGACTCGCACAAGACAGTTGCTCACTGGGATGGGATTCGCCAATCGCACATTCCCCAGGCGGAGCGTCACGTCCCATGGAGGCGGCTTGCGAAGGGAGAAGCTGTCGCGGCGGTAGACCCGGAAGGCGTTTACCTCGCCGTAGCCCCGTATTGCCGACCCCTGCAAGTCAAGCAGCACGCCGCGCAAGGGACCGGTCCGCGGAACCTCCCCGGGGTCCGAGGTGTCAACGCCGAGGACCCGGTTACAGGCGTTGTATGCCAAGGGAGTCTCGAGGGGAAAGAGCAGCTCCTCGCAACCCCAGACTTCCGGCGTGCCGAAGTCCTCGGACCAGTTGTCGTAGGACCACAGTTGGTATGCCCCTTGAAAAGACCAACTAAGCGTTAAGTGGCCCTGTCCAGAAGACCTAGTATACCCGTACACATCCTGAACGGTCGTGACGTACGGGATGCGCATGGCACGCCACCGATTTCGAACCCCGAGAAGGGCCGCCAGGGCTGCGACCGCGAGGAAGACCAGGAGCAGCAGCGCGCACAGAACCCGCCGCCGCGGTGAGATCAAGAGCCTATTGCAGGCTCTACGCCAGACTGACACAAGCGACCTCCTCAGCTCGCTCGGGAGGGTCATCCGGGAGGTTAGCACCGACCCAAGCGCGCGCTGAACGGAGTGGAGCCACTCGCTGCTGTCCACTTCCACCGCACCGAATCTACCGTGTGCATTGTACCCCCTTCTGCCAGCGGCTGCACCCTACTGTTCTTCAAACAGCTCCGGGGCTGCCTCCGCTCCCGCGGCGAGATAGCCCTTGACTTTCTTCAGGTTCTCGTCGAGCTTCTTCAGGTAGTACGTCACGTTGTAGTCGGGGTTCGCCGGGTCGTAGCTACGCAGCGGCTTGGCCGCCTCAAACGCCTTGACCGTGGCCTTCTCCCCCGTGATGTAGTACGTCACCATGTCCCCCGGGCGCAGCGGCCGCCGGGCGCTCAGCGCAATCTCGTACGCCGCCGCGCGGTTGCGCCCCCCCGCCCCGCTGCCCGCCGCCACCTTCGTCTTGTACGTCTCCAGCGGCTCGACGATGGTGTCAGTCTTCGCCAGCTCGTGGATGTCGATGCTGCGAGTGGCGATGCGGTCGCGCAGCAGGCTGTGGCGTCCGTCGAT